>Ga0222718_10005675_pt1 | contig 10061 bp, 8 predicted proteins | sample C33_27DmetaG_FD_165045 | JGI IMG/M metagenome (GOLD analysis project Ga0222718, IMG submission 165045) | Estuarine water microbial communities from San Francisco Bay, California, United States - C33_27D | ecosystem: Environmental > Aquatic > Marine > Unclassified | place: USA: California... | reverse complement strand
ATTCTTCATCTAACAAACATTCTTTTATAAAATCAACATCTTTTCCATTTTCAATTTCTAGTAATAGATAATTCTTAAAAGCAACTTCATATAAAGTTTTACTGCAACAACTATCAATCACCTTATCAAAAATTCTTAACATACTTATTTTATCAACAAATTTAAATTCACTTTCTTCTGAATTAGACTCTTCTTGTTGTTGCTGTTGTTCTTGTGAATCTGAAATTTTATTCTTTTTATCTACACAATTTTTCTTATGTTCATTCCAATCTTCTTTTTGACAATTTTTTGAACAGTAAAATACTTTTCCACATCTAGAACATTTTGATAACTTTTTTTCAGATCTAGTTGCATTACATTTTTTACATTTATTTATATTTTCATTTGCTATAGCTGACATATTTATTAATTAGTACTCATAAAAATAATTTTTCAATATTTTTTTTATTAGGTATTTTAATGGAATCCTTAATATTAATTGAAGGAGAATTAAGATCTCTCATAAGAAATACTTTAGAAAGATTAATTGGTAAAAGATTTAAAAAGAAAAGAAAAAAAAATATAGAAATATGTATTAAAGTTTCTATCAGGGTAGTATCAAGTTTAATAGCAATTCAAATTTTTAATAATGTAAAAAATATCCCAAACTTTAGAAAATATTCTTCTTTAATTTTAATTGTATTATTTGTTTATTTTTTTATTGATGAAATGAAAAATAGTTCTGAATCTAATTAATTATTAATATTCTAAATTATTTATATGATGAAGTAGAAGTAGTTTTCTTTTCAAAATGATTTATTAAATTAGGAGTATTTGCAAGCTCTTGTATAGTGATATAAATGGCAAACTCTGTGATATTCATAAAACCGTCTTTGTCATTATCAAACTGATTAAATAATTTTCTACTTAAATCTTTATCTTTACCAGATCTTTTCGCATAATTAAAAAATTGATTAAAATTAAGATAAGAAATTCATGAATTCTAGAAAAATGATTAACATATATTTTAGATATTCGTAGTGATTTTGGAAACAAATAATTAGTTACTAAGTATCGAATATCCTCTATATTAATTATACCGTTTTTGTCATTATCAAACTGATTAAAAATTTTATGTAGGCGTAGTACCAAATAATCTATTTGTTCTTTTATAAGACTATTTTCTTCTATTATATTTTGTTTCACTTTTAATGATAAAATTTCTTTTGAAGTTATAATGTCATCATCATTATAGTCTATTACACTTTTCATTTCATCCCAAATACAATTTATCCCGATTTCTATTAAATCTGGTAATTTTGAACAAAATCCACCATCACTACTAGTATCGAATTTTTCAAATTTATTATTTTTAAACAATAAATTTAAAATTATAATAACTAAAAATTTAAATGTATATTTTAATTTGGTATTAATTGCATTTCTATAGAATCCATTGGATCCAATTGATTTATCTTTGATAAATCTATGTCATCAAATAATCTATAATCTTCATTATTTTCTTTTTGTTTACAAAATAATCTTTTAATTAGAATACAAAATAAATAAAAAATAGAAAATCCAGCAGATAAAAATATCATAAAATTAAAAGAAGGATAACTAATATGATTTATATTAAATAAAAATATTTCATGTATTGTAAAAAAATTTATACCTTGAACAAATATACCCATTAAAATTGCATGAAAATAATAATCAATATTTGAATCAAAATTAGTAAAAAAAAGAGATAATACTCCAACAGATATTGCATGATGAATATGAAATTTAATATTTTCTGTTACTAATCTAATTAAAATATAAATAAATGAATATAATAATGTTATTCTAATAATATAATTATAATTAATCATATTTTGATATAATTGTCTTAATAATAATAAAAATAAAAATATTCCAACAGCACTTAATAATACTATTTTTCCAAAATTATAATTAGTATCACTATCAATTGAAAATTTAAATAATTCTAATTCACAAATTAATGAATATATAATAGCTGACCCATGTGATACTATCCAATATTTCAAATCAAAATATCTTTCTGATATAAATTCTCTATTTACTGAATAAACTAAAATTATATTAAAAATTAAATTTGTTATAAAACTATTGTAACTTTCACGATGATTTAACATATCACATACCTTAAATATTTCCTGCGTATCAATCTTACCCTCAAAATAAGATAAACAATTATCGTAATTGTATGTTTCTCTTTTTATATAAGGAGACGCTTTCAATAATTCACACATAAAATATAAATTAATTGAGCCTAATAAATATAAAAATATAGAATAATTTTTTAAAATAAAAATATCCTTGAAACTTGATATAAACTTTCTTATCTGACCTAAACACATCAAAATTATTAAAAAAATGGAGTATTTTAATTAAATTTTCAAACAAACTTTTTTTAAATATTAGTTTAAAAATTATATTACAATTTGTCTAAATTTTTATTTTTAACTATATTAGATTTTAATGAAAATCAATTCAGATAATAAGCAAAGAATTATTACTCTAATGACTATGTTCATTGAATTTTATAAAGTATTAATGGGTACTTTTTTGACAATTTTTGTACCTCAATTATGTGATGATAAAGTTTGTACAATGAGACAAAATTTTTTTAATGGTTCAATGTTAAATACTTTAGGTAATGTATGGAATTTTGTAACTTTTAGTTCAATAACACTTTTATATTTTATTGAATTAAAACGTGAAAATTGGTGTATTATATATTTAGATATTGATGATGAAAAAAGCACAAATAATTTAGATACTGAAATTGAATTATATCCAAAATATAAAAAAGAAATGGCAAAATTAAATAAAAATTATATATACGCAGTTTATATTTCTTTAGTTATGATGTTTACTAACTTTATTGTATCTGGTATAGTTGTATACCAATCTTACACCGGTGTTAACAGTATCACTACTTTTTTGAGTTTCTTTATGCTTGTATTTGTTAAATTATATAATTCATGGACGGTTGGTGATTTATCAATTAAAAATGAAAGAGCTAATAGTGCATATATGAAAGAACCAAAAACGTATAATACTATTGATGTAGATTTTAGAATTTCTACTGATAAAACTGATAAAAAAGAAGATAACTTAACAGTTAATGATGTATTAATATCAGTAACAAATGATACTATTAATTTATAAAATAATTTTACCTATCATAAATTAAATCATTATATATCTTATTTACAAATTTAATTTTATAAGATTGAATCCAACCAACAATTCTGTTTTCTGAAAAAAATATTTTTACCCACACATTATCTTGATCATCAATGTAATGATCAAGATAAATAGGATTATCATTTTTAGTAAATTCAAAACATTTTTTATTATAAATTACCACTCCATATATCAAGGTAGGTGATTTTAAGATGTTTTGACTAACTGAAAATTCTTCTTTTAATTCAATACAAAATTTATCAACTGAATCTTTATTAACTTCACTCCAATATTTTTTTTCAGATTGTATCATAGAATAATATGTACCTTTGCATTTTCCTTGATGTAATTCGATTTGATCATCAGGTAAATATATTATCATATTTCCAATTCCAGGAAATATAATATAATTTTGATTTTTCGCTTGATATATTACTTTACCAATAATTGAAATACCATGTTTTTTTATTATTTCATCACCTACTTTAAATTTAGACATAATAATTTATTATATTTTGATTAAAATAATTTCAATTTTTTAAACTTATTGGTTTAATAAGTTTAAAAATTGAAATATATAAATTTATAATTATAAATTTATTTATGTTATCATTAGAGAAAAGAAGAATAAATAAAGAATTATCAAAATTACCATTAAAAATAGATAATATAGATATAAATTATGTAAAAAATGTTATTACTTCATATACATCAATAAATTTTAAGATTAATAAAGATTCTATAAATTTAGTTATTTATATCAGGAATATTACTATACCAGATGACTATCCATTTAAACCTTTATGTTTAGATTATATTAATATAGTTATTTGTGAAGAAAAATCAATCTTAGCTAAACTAAATGATAAAAATGAAATATTGAATTACTTCAAAAATCAAATAGAATATTCTAAAGGATTTTGTGATTATTACAAAAATTCATGGACTCCTGCTATAAATATTAAAACATTCTCTTTAATGTTATCCCATGATATAAAATTTATGATTTCAAAAAAATTATATATTGAAAAAGAAATTTTAATAAAAGAAGTAATTGAATATAATACAGATAGTCAAATAAATGAAGTATATTTAATCATAAATAAATTTTTATGTGATGATCTTTTTATTTTAAAAATATAATATTATTAAATTTTAATTGGTTTAAATAAATATACCTTTAATTTATTAATATGAATTTTTTCAAAATTATACTACTATTAGTTACTAATTTTAATACAATTTATTCATATGACTATTTAAATAACCATAAAGCAGATTATAATATTTCTCAATTAGATATTGATTTTTGGTTTGATGAACCAGTTTCAGGATTCCATAATTCATATCCACCAACAGGAATAAACTGCATTACATCAAAAGAAAATGAAAAATTTGTTTACATGATATCATCTCAACCTTTAATTGAACGTGAATGGGAATATCATTCATGTGGTGGTCATAAAAGAAAAGTATCCATATTTAAAAGAGATTTAAATATATCACTGACAGTTGATCATATTGTTTTAGGTGAAGCATATACAGGTAATCATCAATATAAATGTTACAGATGGAATGATCATGATATGGAAATAATTGAGGCTTTTATAGGAACAGAAAGACATAATAAAGAAATAGAACTTTGTAAAAATAAAGGACATTATTGGAAATTAAATATGAATCCTATTCCAAATAATTGTTATTGTTCTTGTTGTCAAAAAATAATAAATCCAGTTGGTGGAAAAGGAAGTGATTATGTAACAAGTTGTAATATAGATGAAAAAACAAATATATTATATTATATTGGTGGTAATTATCATAGTTGTTCAAGTGTATTTGGAACAGATCCTAGTATTGTAAGAATTAATTTAACTGATTTTAGTTTTATAGATAGAACATTATTGAATCAAATAAATGGATATTCACAATATGTTAATTGGACAAATTTTAAATTAAATTCCAAATATAGATATTATAATTTTCCAGGAGAAAGTGAATTAGTTAATGGTAAAATATATTTATCATTCCAAAATATAAATCATGGCATTTGGGAGATTAATTTAAGAGCTTTTCCAATTGAAATAGTGGATGGATATCAGAAAATGGTAAGTACAGAAATAACAGAACAAAACGGTAATGTTACAAATAAATATTTAGTTTATAATATTTTACCACCAATAACAAAATCTTTATATGATGAAAAAAATAATTTATTGTATTTTGTATCAGAAAGTTTTATAGATAATGCGGTAATTTTAAAAATAAATTTAACAGATTCTAATTATTACAATACATCAAAATTAATAGAATTAGATGGAATAAATAAAGTAAAAGATATTAAATATGATTCAAATAAAGATTTATTTTATTTACTCACAGGCCAATTATCCAGTAAATTATATAAATTAGATAAAAATTTTAATATTATTGCTTTATCTGATACTTGTAGTATAGATTCTTTAATGTTTCCAACTGAATGGAAAATTGCAGAAAGTATGGAATTAGATTTATTAACAGATATTCTTTATGTATTTTTTGTAAATGAACCATTTAATGGTTTTGTAACAGTTAGAACAAATGATTTTCAATATGATGATTTTAATCAATTTGTATTTTATAGAAGAAATCAACCATGGACACCTATTAGATTAAATATTACCAGAATAAATAGATTTACTGGTAAAATGATAGTTGCTAATTTTGCAGATGCTAGAAGTATGTTTCAGGTAATAAGTGAAATAAATTTATTAGGTTGTTCCAAAGGTAAAAGAAAAGATTTAGAAAATTGTATTTCATGTCCTCCAGGAACATATACAAATATATATGGAAGTAATATTTGTAATTTATGTGGATTTGGGCATTCAACATTAAGTGAAGAATCTAAAAATTGTTTTAAATGTGATAAAGGTTATTATGCAAATGTTCTAGGATCATCTTCTTGTTTACCTTGTAAACCTGGAAATTATTCTGAAATCAAAGGATCTAAAACTTGTAAAATGTGTGAAAGTGGTAAATTTAGTTTGAAAGAAAAATCAATAACACCAACTGAATGTTTAGAATGTGATTCAGGAAAATATTCAAATAGAGGATCAAATGTATGTTTTAATTGTAATTTAGGAGAATATGTTTTAAATAAAAGAAGTTGTGTTAAATGTCCAAGAGGAAAATTTGGAGATATATATGGTATCACTTCTGTAGAAGAATGTAAAAATTGTGATAGAGGAAAATATGTTAATAAAACTGGATCTGATAGTTCAACTGATTGTAAAATATGTCAAGAAGGGAAATACAGTTTATTAGAAGGAGGAACTAGCAAAATGGTTTGTTTAAATTGTCCAAAGGGTAGATATAGAAATAATTTGATGGATACTGGTTCAGAATGTAGCATATGTGATAATGGTAAATATTCATTACTTAGAGCTAATGAATGTATAGAATGCCCACCTGGTAAATATAATTTTGGTGTGGAGGAATCAGATCATATAAATTGTTTGAATTGTGCAAGTGGAAAATACAATGAAAACAATGGAGCAAACAGTATAGATAAATGTTTAGATTGTCCTTTAGGAAAGTATAGTGTTGAAATAGGATTGGATGATATAAATAGATGTAAAAATTGTGATGATGGATCTTTTAATGATATTTTAGGATCTAATAAATATTCAGATTGTAAAAGTTGTCCAAATGGAAAATATTTATCAAAATCGGGTACTAGTTTAAATGATTGTTTAGATTGTCCAGTTGGTAAATATTCGTTAGAAAAATCAAGTGAATGTTTTGAATGTCAAATAGGAAAATATAATTCTTTTATAGGATCATCAGAATGTAAATTTTGTGAAGAAGGTAAATTTACAGATTCAAATAATACAATGACTTGTAATGAATGTCCTGAAAATTCAGAACCAAATCATAATTATGATAAATGTGAATGTATACAAGGAACTTATATGGAAAACAGCAATCCATTAATATGTACATTATGCCCAGAAAATTTTATTTGTGATAAAGGTGCTACAATAGAAACATTAATTTTAGAAAAAGGTTATTGGAGAGCTAATAAAACTACGTTACATGTTGAAAAATGTAAAAAAGGATATAATTGTTTAGGAGGAAAATTAAATGAATCATCAGATGAATTATGCAATATTGGACATACTGGGCCAATATGTGATGTTTGTAAGGATGGGTGGGCTAAAAATGAAGGCAAGTGTTTCAAATGTTTAACAGATACGCATGTTATAGTAAGAAGTTATTCATTTACAGTATTATTTCCATTTATTATTTCTGCAATAATATTTTTTATGATTAAAACAGCTAATCCTGATTCAGGACAAGCACAAAAAGAACCTTTATCTGGAGTTATAAAAATATTTATGAATTATGCTCAAATCTTCACTTTATCTAGTTCATTTGAAATTAATTGGCCAGAAATAGTTAATAGATTTTTTGATAGAACAAAAGAATTTTCATCACCAAAGATTAGTTTCTTTTCATCAGATTGTACAATTGGTTGGAAATATTATGATAAATTATTAATTTACATTTTACTACCAATATTTTATGTTTTAGTTGTAACAGCAATATTAAGTATATATACATTTTATTTTTATAAAAATAAGAGAGAAAAAAAACTAGAATCAGAAGATGAAGACAAAAATAATTATTTAAAAAAACATCCCAAACCAATTATATTTTACAGAGCATGGATATGTACATCAATATTAATTGGTTTATTTTTAGCATGGCCAACCATTATTAAACAGTCATTATCAATTATCCCATGTAAACAATTTGGAAATAAATATTATTTATTACAAGATTTATCAGTAGAATGTTATACCATTAAATATAATGTTTATTTGATATTATCTTATATATCATTAATTGTTTATGGATTAATTGTTCCATTTATCGCATTTAATTTAATTAGAGTAAAAAGATTTTCACTTTATGATTATGAATCTAAATATGAGATGCCTGCCCCATTATCATTTTTATTTTTAGGATATAGAGAAGAAGTATGGTATTATGAATTTATAGTAATGGCTAAGAAATATTCGATGATTCTGATTACTGTGTTTTTAAAAGAATATAGTAGATACCAGATGATATCTGCCAGTTTATTTGTTCAAACAGCATTCTTCATTCATGTATTTTTAAGGCCTTATGATTCAATTACAAATTATGGTATTTTGTGTAATAAATTAGAAAGTATAAGTTTACTAGCATTAGTAGTTACTTTAAATTCTGGATTATTTTTTGGAACTATAAATGATCAATATAATTTAGGTAATTTTGAAATAGTATTAATAGTTATATTATTTATTATGAATTTATTGGTTTTTATTTATTTCTTGTATTATTTAATTAAATTATCATTCAAAGAAGGAAAAGATAGATTTAAGAAATTATATTTAGAATTGTACAAAAGAAAATCATTTGTTTTGAAGATGTTTTCAAAGAAAAAACAAGAAGAAATATTTAAGTGGTCAAATGTTAAAGATGTTGATACTCATGGGATTAATTTAAAATCAACAGAAGAAATAGAGTTATTTGAACATTTTTTCAATGATAAAAGAATGTTTTCACATGAATTAAAAAAAATATTAGAAGAAAATGAAGAATTAAATCAATTTGATCAGTTATTGAATAGAATTAGATCAAAAATAGAAATTATAGAAAAACAAAGATGTTGGTTATCAGTATTAAATAATAGATTATATAAAAAATTAAGAAAAGAATTAGTTGAAAATAAGGATGATATTAATTCAGATAATATAGATAAATTAAATGATATTTTAGATAATTATATAAATAAAGGATTAAAATATAGTAAAACAATTGATGAAATATCTAAAAGAGCATTAGGGAGTATTAGAAGTTCAATTATTGAAATGAAAACTTTTAATGATGATAATACCTCATATGAAAATACATCAGATGAACATACTTCTAATGATGAAATTTCAGAAGAAGAAATAAATGATGATTTTGATATTGATGAAAAAACAAATAGTGTTACTATATAAAAATTGAAATTTTTTTTAAATTACATATTAATATATTTTATGTCAGAATCAATAGATAATGAAATAAAAATAATAAAAAAACAAGAATTTACTACAAGTGATGGAAGAGAATGGTTTTGTGCTTTAGATGGAAATAAACCAGTTGGTCAAGTGAAAGTTACTTATAATTTAGATTATAAGAAATTTACATATATTGGAGAATGGAAAGGAAATTTACAAGAAGGATATTTTGAAGGTTACGGAGTTTTAAGTAATAATGATGGAAGAATTTTAACAGGAACTTTTAAAAAAGGACAATTTTATAAAGGTACAAAAAAATATGGTCCATCTAATATTTATGAATCATTTGAAGGAGAATGTAAAATAGATGAAAACACTATTGTTAAAAAGTACAATGGATTATCTAGAGTTAAAAACGGAACAATAATATGGAAGGAAGATAATGAAAAATATACTGGAACTTTTTATGAAAATGGAAATATTAATAAAGGTAGTTATCAATGGGAAAATGATGATAAATCATGTTTATGCGAAGGGACTTTTTATAATATTTTGACAGATTCAAACTATTTTAAAGATAAAATTTTAAAAGAAGGTACAAAAGAATATAAATATAAATATAAAAATGATGATGATGATAAAAAAACATTAAGAAAAATATTTAAAGGAAAATTTTCTGTGAAAAATAAACTTATTACAGGAAAGATAACAAACATTGAAAAAAAAAGAGAATGGTTATATGAATGGAAAGATAATAAATGTATTAATACTAAATTAACTTTTATAGAAGGTACATATAAAAATTCAACTTTAGAAGGAGAATGGAAATCTTATAAA
>Ga0222718_10005671_pt1 | contig 10063 bp, 6 predicted proteins | sample C33_27DmetaG_FD_165045 | JGI IMG/M metagenome (GOLD analysis project Ga0222718, IMG submission 165045) | Estuarine water microbial communities from San Francisco Bay, California, United States - C33_27D | ecosystem: Environmental > Aquatic > Marine > Unclassified | place: USA: California... | reverse complement strand
GTCAGATTTAAAAGCATCAAAATAATCATTATCAAGACTACAGGCAGGTCGCTGATTCCAATAATCATAGGAGGGGATATTGGTATCATTGTAATAATTAGAGTATTTGGATAAGACTTTCTTTTTATAACTTTTTTTAAAAATTCTGCTGTGAGCATAATCTATTAACGTCTCAAAGGTTTTATAGAGCCTATTAGATTTTTCACTTCCATTGACATTAACAATCCAAGCGGGGCTTCGCTGTATTAAGGTCACTGATTTTGCCTCTTTAACAATAGCCGGCGTCATAGTAACAGCTGTGCAACCACTCCCAACAATAACCACATTTTTTCCCTTGAATTTTGTGTTCCCCCAAGACTGGGTATGAACAATATTTCCTTTAAATTTATTCTCTCCTTTAAATTTCGGGAAGTTAGGTTGCTTATAATTTCGAGAACCGGTGCAGCAAATGACATATTGGCTTTTAAATATTTTTTTATCGGTCTTAGTTATCCATTGATTGCTTTTCCAAGACAGAGATTTAACCTGAGTGTTAAATATAATATGTTTTCTGATATTAAATTTTTTTGCAGTCTCATTTTGGTAATTCTTAATGTCCTTACCTTGCCCAATTATTGAGCCACTCCATGGATTGAATTTGTATCCGTATGTATACATATCGGAGTCGGAACGGACCCCAGGAAAAGTCATTTGATCCCAAGTGCCGCCAAGGTCATCTCTCGCTTCAATAATTTTATAACTAAGATTGGGGAAATTTTTTTGCAAATAGTACGCAGAAGATATTCCTGCAATTCCTGAACCAATAATTATTACATCTGTTTCATCCATAGAATCTAGTGCAAATTTTTAATTATATATCGATAACTAACCATATCATCTAATTTCAAAATAACCAAAATATTCATACAAAGAATATTTCAAATGATGTTGAATTCAAATAATGTACTTTTACTATCAAATTTGTTCAAATAGATCTATTAGATTGAATAGGAAGAATTATGGTTGATAAAAGATGTTGTGGGAGTGGAACTTGTATAATTAATGAAGAAGGTTTTTGTTGGTGTGGACAAAGATGGGACGGTGAAAAGATGGTATCAGCAGATTCAGACATTGTAAAAAATGAAGCAGATGATGAAAATAAAGAAAGAAATTAAATAGTTTAATTAATAAATAAGTGGTGGAGGTAAGCGGGATCGAACCGCTGACCCCTTGCATGCCATGCAAGTGCTCTCCCAGCTGAGCTATACCCCCAGTTATTTAAACAACGCTATTTTGACTTGGAAATTGATCTAAATCAACTTTAGGTTGCGGTTTCCAACCTTTTTTTCTATGTTCTACCACGACGTTAGTAAATATTCCTCCGCGAACATAAAACTTAGCTGTTAATTTCATATAGCGAGGTTTTGTTGCTTTAACTAAGTCATTCAAAATTTGGTTGGTGACGGCCTCATGAAAGCAACCTTCATCTCTAAAGGACCACATATATAATTTTAGACTTTTCAGTTCCACACAATGCTTATCAGGGATATAATCTAGATAGAGAGTTGCGAAGTCTGGTTGCCCGGTTTTTGGGCACAAACAAGTAAATTCAGGTATTTCCATATGGATATGAAAATCACCTTTTGGATTCGGATTGTTAAACGTTTCTAACTCTTTAGTCGGTTGTGCAGTTGGCTTACTTCCTAGTTTTGTAAGTTTCATCGTGGTGTATAACCTTTAAAAAAATTTTTGCAATTATACAATAATTTTTTTGTAACTATTAAAACATAGTGAGAAGTATTTGAAGTTAAGACAAATTAAGTTAGCTGGTTTTAAAACCTTTATAGATCCAACCACCATATCACTTCCTGGCCAATTAGTTGGCATCGTCGGGCCTAATGGTTGTGGCAAATCAAATATCATGGAATCAGTCAAATGGGTTCTCGGTTCATCCTCAGCAAAAGAGATGAGAGGTGAGTCTATGGAATCCGTAATTTTTAATGGGACGGATACACGACCTGCTATTTCTAGAGCCAGTGTGGAATTATTATTTGATAATAATGAAAATAAAGCGGCAAACGAATGGGCTAAATATTCTGAAATCGCTGTAAGAAGAACAATTGAAAAAGATAAAGGCTCAACTTACTCTATCAATGGAATTAATGTTCGAAGAAAAGATGTCGCTGATCTATTTTACGGAACTGGTTTAGGGACAAGAGGGTATGCCATTATTGGGCAGAATACTATTTCACAACTTGTTGAGGCAAAACCAGAAGAGCTAAAAAACTTCCTTGAAGAAGCCGCTGGAATAAGCAAGTACAAAGAAAGAAGAAAAGAAACGGAATACCGACTTCGTGACACAAGAGACAACCTTCAGCGCGTGAAGGATCTTGAAAAAGAAATTAACTCAGCAATCACTAAACTAGAAGCCCAAGCAGAGGCAGCAAAAAAATATAATTTATTTAAAGATCAATTAAAGCAATTGGAAGCTCAATTGGCTTTTCTTAAAAAAGAATCAGCCGCACTATTATGGCGAGAATCGCAAGACAAATTAAAGCAATCTCAAATCAAATTAGAGCAAAAAAAATCCGAACTGACAAAAGCTGAACTTGAAGTTGATGTCTCACGTGAAGAGCTTAGATCTCAAAATGAAGCCTTGAATCCTGTTCAAACTAATTTTTATGAAATTAGTTCTAAAGTTAGCTCTGTCGAAAGCAAGATTGAATCGAATCGTAACGAAGAGGAGAGAGCTAGAAATCAGGTTGAGCAAAGTGACAATCGCATCAAGGAAATATCTGGCGAGTTAGAGAGATTAAATGATCTATTTATCCAATTGCAAAATGACCTAAATGAAAATGAACGACATATAAATGACTATCAAAATTCTTATTCAGAAAAAGAGAGTGCTTTTAAAAAAGCTGAATTAGAATTTTCTCAAATCAATATTGAATATAGGTCCATTGAAGAAAAACTTCAAAGTAATAGAGAGCAATTAAGATTAGATCAAAATACGATTTCCTTCATGGATGGAAAGATTCAAGACTTTGATAAAAGAGTAGAGCAACTTCAATTAGAATTGAACAACCAAAAGACATTACTTGATGAAGCAACAAGCTCTGGTGATAATCAAATTACTGATCTTAATTCTCGAATTGATAGTTTAAATCAAGAAATACATTTGCAAAAAGAATTAATCGATAGTCATTCTGAGGAGCTAGATACTTTATACGATGAAAGACAAGATATTCAAACCGAATTAAGCCAGGTTGAGGCTGAAATTAAGTCTTTAAATTCTTTAATCAATGCCCAGGTGAATCAAGAGCAAATTAATGACTGGCTTAATGCAAATAATATCCAGTCAGATAAAAATTTAATAAGCAAGGTGAAAATTGATGAAAAATATGCGAAAGCACTAGATTCAGTTATGGGAATTAAGTCAAATGCATACTTTTCATCTAACTTGAATATAAGTGATTCGACATTTGCTATCACATTGATGGCATCCACAAATGAATCAACAATAGATAGTCCAGGTTTTGAAAACCTAACACCCTTAAGTCAGCTAATTCAATCCGACATTGAACATCAGTCTGTTATTGGAGAAATGACTCACAATGTCTTTATTATTGAAAATTTAAATAATTTAGAGACTTATCGCCAAAAGCTCAAACCAGGACAGACATTGGTGGATATAAAAGGGAATATTTACGGAAGGCTTTATCAATATATCCATGGAAATAATGATTTATCGGTGGATGCTTTTGCAACAAAAGCAAAAATTGATGAACTTAGCGTAACGCTCAATAAGCTTAATGAAAAAAACCAATTAATTCTTACTGAGATTTCCTCCAAAAAAGAAAAATTAGATGAATATAGGGATCGGTTAAATGATTTGATTGAACATCGTGATACTGCTGAAAAAGAGACCAAAGCTCTAGAAATTCAATTCTCAAGACAAAGATATCAAAAAACAACTGCTACTGAGAGAATTCAGACCATCTCTCATGAGTTAGAGACATTAAATAAAGAAAAAGAATTAATATCAACAGATCGACAAACTAAATATGGCAACACCCAGGATCTTGAACAGGTAATTTCTGATGTTGCAAATATGCAAAAAGATTTAGTGTCAGATAGGGATCTTAAAGAACAGGTATTCATTGAGGCTAAAAAGATCTTTGATGATGCTGAGAAAGAAAAACGTGAAATAGAATACAAGATTAATTTAGCTCAGACGAAAATTAATGATTTATCTGAAAGAAAAGACATCTTGACCAATGAACAAAATTCATTAATGAGAACCTCAAGTGAGTTCAATCTAGAAATGTTTGCACAAAAACATAAAGAACTTAATCAAGACCTAGAGAATTTTCTTAAAGAAAAACAGGTTGCCGAGGCTCAGTTAAAAGATAAACGTGATCAATTAGCTATAAAAGAATCCGATCTTAGAAATAAAGAGCAATCCAGACTTGCCTTAATTCAAGAAATCACTCCCATCAATGACTCTTTTCAAGCAGAGAAATTAAAAGAGCAACAAACCAAGATTGATTTTGATTATGCGGCAAAAGAGTTCTCTAGGTTTAATATTAATGACGAAGAGATTTTAAAAAACATTAATGGTGAAAATGCATCATCGATTTCTGAAAAAATTGAAAAATTAAATCAAAAAATTGAACGTATAGGCCCTATAAATATGGCTGCAGTTTCTGAACTAGATAGTGAACGAGAAAGAGTAAAATACATAACGACCCAAGTAGAGGACTTATCTGAAGCAAGTGCAACGCTTGAGACTGCGATTGGAAAAATTGATCGTGAAACTCGGGAAAAACTCAAAGAAACATACAATAGTGTTAATCAAAATTTAAATGATTATTTTAGAAAGCTCTTCGGCGGTGGTAAGGCAGCTCTTGAGCTTCTTGGTAATGAAATACTTGACACTGGTTTACTAATTGTTGCTCAGCCACCAGGTAAAAAGAATACTACGATTCATCTTTTATCTGGCGGTGAAAAAGCTCTTACGGCCATAGCCCTTGTTTTTGCCTTATTTAGATTAAATCCAGCGCCATTCTGTTTACTAGATGAGGTTGACGCTCCTCTCGATGATTCAAATACAGAAAGATTTTGTGACTTAGTGAAAGAGATGTCTTCTAATACTCAGTTTTTATATGTTTCTCACAACAAGATTACTATGGAGCTTGCTGAACAACTCATTGGAGTCACAATGCAAGAATCAGGTGTTTCAAAAATTGTTGAGGTAGATTTAAACATCGCAAAAAATTCGTCTCAAAATAAAACCTCTCAGGTGAATTCATGAGTGATATCCAGATTGCTCTGTTAATTCTTGGATTAACAATTATCTTATTCATGATAATTTTTAACTGGCTTCAACTAAAAAAAACTAGAGCAAAGCAAAAGAAAACAGAGTCGATGCATCGACAAAAAGACCCCTTATTTAATAGCAGTCTTAATAATTCTCCAGAGCTGGAAGATTATATTGTTCATGATCCATCAAGCCAAATCGTTTCAAAAGAGTTTTTAAAAAAGAACTTACCTGATGAAATTAACATGGACTTTGAGTCCGTGGTCAGTCTAACCTTGAATAAGACAAGTGAGGCTAGCGTGTTATTAAATCTTAATTTAACTTCTTATCTGCATGACCTTAGATTAAGTTTCTATCTCAGAAAAGATAATGATCTTTGGGCAACAGGCGAAGCAATTGATGAAAGCTTTACCTTTGATCAAATTTTATTATCATTGCCTCTAATTTCTAGAAAATTAGAAATTACTGAACAGGTTAAACAAAGTTTTTTAAACTTAATTGAAAAAATAAAAGAACAATTAGAAGTCAATCAGATATGGCTATCAAATGAAGATATTATTGAAAGAGCTGAGGAGCTGAAGACATTTAAAAACTTAATTAATAAAAACTTTCTAGTTAAAATTCAACCTAAAACAGACAGCTCGTTTCATTTTGGTGCTTTCCAGGACTTCTTTAACAAAGCCAATATAAGACTCTTTAAAGATTTTCATTGGTATTTTGATCCAAAAATAGACGGTCAAAAAATGTTCAAGGTTATGGGTTTAAATAGACAGCCCCTAAAAATAGAAAGTGATTCTTTTATACAAGGTATTATCGTGAGTTTAGATATTCCCACAACAACCAATAGCTTAGATGCTTTTGAAGAAATGGTTAATTTAATGAATGAATTCTGTATTAAATTAAATGCGGTTATGGTTGATGGGCGAAATAAAGAAATTGATTCTGTTTACGTGGCCGCAATTAAAAACCATATGAATCAAATTGTGAAAGAAATGGAAAAACATAATCTAATTCCTGGAAGTGACCAAGTACAAAAATACTTTGCCTAAATCAGCTATGACTGAAGCTATAAAAAAACAAATAAATTATCTTAAATCAGTTATTCAGGAACATGATCATAATTATTATGTTCTCGACGAACCTCAAATATCTGATCATGAATATGACCAATTATTAAGAGAATTAAAAGATATTGAAGATTCTCATCCTGAATTAATTACTTCAGACTCTCCGACACAGAGAGTTGGTGGATCGCCGATTAGCGAGTTCAATCAAATCCAGCACAATAAGCCAATGCTCTCTTTGGGAAACGCATTTGGTATTGATGAGCTAGAAGCCTTTAATAAAAGAATTAACGACACCCTCGACACAAACGATGTTGAATTTAATGCTGAATTAAAGTTTGATGGACTTGCGGTAACTATTCTTTACGATAATGGAGTAATGAAGTATGCAGCAACGAGAGGTGATGGAAATGTGGGCGAGGATGTGACTCATAATATAAAAACGATCAAAACGATCCCTCTTAAGCTGCACGGAGAGAATCATCCACAGACCCTTGAAGTAAGAGGGGAGGTGTTAATGGATAAAAATGATTTCAAGGAACTAAATGATTATCAAATAAGTTTAGACCAAAAAACTTTTGCAAATCCTCGTAATGCAGCGGCTGGAAGTCTTAGACAGCTTGATCCAAAGATCACTGCTAAAAGAAAATTAAAATTTTATGCATATAGTCTTGGTCAAATTGATCAGTATCTTGAATTCAAAAACCATACGGATATCTTAAATTACTTAAAGAATGCTGGTATTCCTATATCTTCATACTCACAAAGAGTAGTTGGAATAGATCAAATGCAATATTTTTATGAAGATATTTTAAAGAAAAGAAATGCTCTGCCATTTGATATTGATGGAATTGTCTACAAAGTTAACTCAATTAAAAATCAGGAAAATTTAGGCTATGTTTCTAGAGCTCCACGATGGGCGATTGCTTACAAATTTCCTGCTGAAGAAGCTGAAACAGTTGTAAACGACATAAATGTTCAGGTTGGTAGGACAGGCGTTATTACTCCGGTAGCAAGATTACAACCTGTTTTTGTATCAGGCGTTACAGTCACAAATGCAACCCTTCATAATGAGGATGAGATGCTCAGAAAAGATATCAGAATTGGTGATAGCGTTATAGTGAGAAGAGCAGGGGATGTTGTCCCGGAGGTCGTTAGGGTGATCAAGGATAAACGCCCATCTAATGCTAAAGTTTTTGAAATGCCACAATATTGTCCAATTTGTAACTCTCAGGTTATAAGATTGGATGGTGAGGCAGCACAAAGGTGTACGGGGCAACTAAAATGCGAAGCGCAAGCAAAACAAGCCATATCTCATTATGTATCTAGAAAAGCAATGAATATCGATGGCTTGGGTACAAAAATTATAGATCACTTTTTTGAACAAGGAATGATAAAAAATATATCTGATATTTATAATCTCGATTATGAGCAAATACAGAAAATGGAAGGATTTGGAGAAAAGTCCGCAGAGAATTTGAGAGAAGCAATTGAGTTTAGTAAGAAAACGACATTGGCAAAGTTTATTTATGCACTAGGGATTAGAAATGTGGGAGAGGCCACATCAAAAGACATCGTTAAGAAATTAGGAAGTTTGGATAATATAATGAAAGCTTCCATCGACGATTTTCTAGAAATTAATGATATAGGACCTGTAGTAGCTCAATCATTACATCAATTTTTCCAAGAGGATGTTAACAAGAGCATTATTAATAATATTGTGCAGTTTGGGGTTAAGTGGGATGATCAGGCGCAAAATGAATCCAATGAGCAAAAACTTTACCAACAAACCTTTGTCGTAACAGGAACTCTGGAAAGCTTTTCAAGAGACCAAATAAAGGAATTAATTGAGAATAATGGTGGAAAAGTAAGTGGCAGTGTGTCAAAAAAAACCAGCTATGTGATTATTGGTGATAATCCAGGGTCAAAAGCAGACAAAGCTGTTGAGCTGGGAGTAAAGATAATTAATGAAAAACAACTAATGGAGTTACTTAATGATTAAACAATTTACATTAATATTATTATTTAAATTATTGTTTATAAACAATATTTATGCTTATAACTTAGAAAATAATTGTGAAAAAGCAATTCAAGGTAATAATTTCAAAGCTGCAACTGATGAAGCAATTAAATTAAGTAAAGATAATGCTTTCGATGGTGAATTTTGTCTAGGTAAAGTTCTAGTAAATGAAAATAAACTAGATGACGGAATTAAACAGTTTGAAAAATCTGAAAAATTAGCACAGCATCCAGCTGATCAACTGCTCGCTATAATGTTTAAAGGATTAGCTTATAAGGAAAAAAACGATCTAAATCAAGCATTTAGTGTATTTAATAACGGGAATGAAACTGCAAAGCTTGGAAATTCAAAGTTTGTTCAGTTTGAGCGTAGATTTCTTATTCAGATGGGAAACATACAAGAATCATTAAAAAAGAATGAAGATGCATATGAATCCTATGCCAAATCATTAAAAGCATCATCAAATGATGAAGAACGTGCAGAGTCCTATGATAAATTGGCACGCAGCGAAGCGCATCTGAAATACTATGACAGGGCTCGTGAATATTCATTGAAAGGATCAGTGCTATATAAGAAGACTGGATATTTAGGTGAGTATGCAGAATTAACCTTACTGAAGGCTGAGTATGAAGTTCTTGATGATGCATATGATCTAGCTATGAATACGTTAGAAGAGCTCGAAAAACTGTGTATAGATGCTGGTGGAGAATATTATCTAGCAAAGACATATATCCAGCTTCATAAACTATCAAAAGATAACAAAGACGCTTATCTGGCAAAGGCAACTGATGTTGCTAACCGCATAGGGGCCAAAGATCTTTTAAATGATATATAGTCTATTTAACATAATATACATTATACGAAATAAAGGATATGTTTTTCATTAAAAAGGTAGTTGTTTATCTCCTTAGCATCACATCTCTACTTTTGATCCATAATGCATTAATGGCTAAAACTCCAGTCGCAATTTTATATGATGATATCTTTTTAGAACACAACACTGGCTCAGGTCACCCAGAAAGACCTGAGAGGTTGCATGACATCATTGATACGTTAAGAAACAATCCTGACTTTAAATATGATCTTGTTTGGCCAAAAATTCGTAAGGCTAGTAATTCAGAAATAGCATTAGCTCATTCTGAGAAATATATCCAACTTGTTGAAAATGAAATTAGGGCGCTTGATAGTCAGACCCCTACTTTTCTTAGTACTGGCGATACGGTTATCTCTCCAATAAGTCTTGATGTGGCACAAATGTCAGTGGGTGCATCATTGGTTGGTATTGACGAGATTATGAATGGTAATGTTAAAGCTGCATTTTCTTTTAATAGGCCGCCGGGACACCATGCCACTAAAGATAAAGGTATGGGGTTTTGTATATATAACCATGCTGCAATAGCTGCTAAATACCTTCAACATAAATACTCTTTATCGAGAGTATTAATCATTGATTTTGATGTCCACCATGGAAACGGAACACAAGATATTTTTTATGATGATCCATCAGTGTTCTACTTCAGTATCCATCAACATCCTTTTTATCCAGGAAGTGGAAGACCTAATGAGACTGGAATTGCAGATGGTGAAGGTTTTACATTAAACATTGATCTTGCCGAAGGGTCTGGTGATGACCTATTTATTAAAGGATTTTCAGAAGAGTTGGTTCCAAAAATGAAAGAC
>Ga0222718_10005670_pt1 | contig 10064 bp, 9 predicted proteins | sample C33_27DmetaG_FD_165045 | JGI IMG/M metagenome (GOLD analysis project Ga0222718, IMG submission 165045) | Estuarine water microbial communities from San Francisco Bay, California, United States - C33_27D | ecosystem: Environmental > Aquatic > Marine > Unclassified | place: USA: California... | reverse complement strand
TTAGAACATTTGAATTACAAAATTTAAATAACACTCAACAGGCAACTATGCAGAATGCTGTGCAACTGGCAACTATGGACATGGCTAATCTATCTAATGCTCAACAAAAAGCAGTATTAAATGCTCAGGCATTTTTACAAATGGATATGGCTAACTTAACAAATGCACAGCAGACTGAAGTATTAAATACACAGAACAGACAACAAGCTATGTTATCTGACCAAGCTGCTCAAAATGCTGCATCACAGTTTAATGCTACAAGTGATAATCAAACTCAACAGTTTGTTGAAAGTTTAGCAACAACAATCAATACACAAAATGCTGCACGAAATGATGCTATGACACAATACAATATTAGTGAATCAAATAGAATTGAAGCATTAAATCAAGGTAATAATTTAGAAGCACAAAGATTACAAGAAACTTTAAATACACAAATTAATCAGTTTAATGAACAACTTGATTATAATAGAAATCAATTTAATACAACTAACTCTTTAGCTATTGAACAATCAAATGTACAATGGAGAAGACAATTAAATACAGCCAATACAGCAGGAGTAAATGCTGTTAACCAAGCTAATGCTATGAATGCATTTAATTTAAGTAATCAAGCTTTATCATTTATCTGGCAAGAAATGAGAGATTCTGCTAAGTGGGAATATGAATCAGCACAAAATGCAGAAGAAAGAAAAACTAATTTAACTATTGCAGCATTAGGTAATGAGGCTGCATCAACCACAAGTAGAGCAAATATATTAAAAACATTAGGTGGATTTGCTATAGATATTTGGAAAACTAAGATTGAGAATAAAAATTAGTAAACATTGACAAAAGTTAATAATACTGATATAATAGACGTAGTACGATTATATAGGAATTTTCCTAAATATAATTATCTATCCGATAAGGATATAGCTAGAGCAATTATTCCTTCTCTAGCATTAAATCAATATAATATATTTAGGTATAAAAATACTGGTGTTGCTTATGCATTTACTAACTGGGCATTTTTAAATACTGAAACTGAAAAACGTTTTAAAGAAACAGGTATTTTGGAAATGTTAGATTGGAATAGTGGAGATATTTGTTGGCATATTGAAACTATTAATACTGATAAAAATAAATTAAAAGAAATATATAGGTGGACAGCAGAAAGATTAAGTAAAGATTTAGATAAAGATAAAACTGTATATTGGTTAAGAATGAATAAATCTGGAAGAGGAATAAAAAGAATAAATAAAATAACAGTATTAAAAGGAATAAATAAATTTATTAAAGGTAATTAATATGGGAAGTGTAGCTAAAGTAGTTAAAAAAGTAACAAAAGCAGTAAAGAAACCTGTAAGCAAAGCTTTTAAAGGTATTGCTAAAGGTATTAAAAAAGTTGGTAAAGCAACTTTAAGAGGTGTTTCTAGAATAAATAAAAAATTAGGACCATTAGGTTCTATTGCTTTAGCAATTGCAATGCCATATGCTTTAGGAGGATTAAGTTCAGGAGTAACTGCATTACAAAAATCTCAATATACATTTTTAAAATCTATAGGAACTATAGGTAATCAAATTAGAACTGGATACCAAGCTTTTAATACTGGTGTTTCAAAAGCATTTAGTAGTATTACTAATTCTATTTCAAAAGGATTTACAAAATTTGCACCTAAAAGTTTACAAAATAGTTATTCAAAAATATCACAAGGTGCTAAAAATTTATTTAATTCAGCTAAAAGAATTACTAAAAAATATTCTCCTATTAAAGGTAAACAAGGTACTGTACAAATTTCAGATATGGGATATGGTTTTGGTGAAACAACATCTATGACTTCGGCTGAAGCGGCTAAAGCATTAGAGTTAGGTCAAATTAGTAGTGAACAATTATCAGGACAAACATTAGGTAGTCAAAAATGGTTTGTTCAAGGAAGTGCTCAATCTGATAAAATTATAACTGAAACTATTAATGATGCATATAAATCTACATATAATAGTTATAGTCCTAATGCACAACGATACTTTAATGATTTAAAAACAAGAGCAAATGATATTAAAACTTATATAAATGATGCAGAAATTGGTAGTACTGTAGAAAATTCTCTTGGTACTAATAAGTATGCAACTTCTGATGGTTTAGACGTTATTGATATTGATTTTTCTAAAACTAAAGATTATGTTGAAGTACCTAATGGTGGTTATAAATTTACTGGGGATAAAACATTTAGTGCACTACCAGTTAAAGAAGCTTCAACTGCTTTAAATACAGCTTTAAAAAAATCTGCATTTAAATTTGGTGAAAGTTTATTAAATAAACCTCTGGAAACCATAGACCCTTATTATATTGCACCTACTCAAGATATGACTATGCAAACAACTACTGCTGGTTATGGTGGTACAGATATAACAGGTACTGCTGGAGGAGATTTTATTACTAAAGTATATGGAGTTGATGCTGCAAATAGAATTAAAAACTATTATAAAAATATGAATATTTTATCTAATTCATAATGCCTTTTAAATCTGAAAAGCAAAGAAAATATTTATTTAAAAATAAACCTAATGTTGCTAAACAGTTAGCAAAAAAACATAAAGGTAAAAAACATGGTAGTAAATAAATCAGGTAATTATACTAAACCTACATTAAGAAAAAGATTATTTAATCAAATTAAATCCTCAGCTACACATGGTACTAAAGCTGGACAATGGAGTGCAAGAAAAGCACAGTTGTTAGCTAAGAAGTATAAAGCTGCTGGAGGAGGATATAAATAATAATGAATAAAAATAATAAATCTAAAATTAAAAAAGTTATTAAACAATTAAAAAAAGCTTCTAACTCACATAAAAAACAATCTAAAGTTTTAAATAAAATTATTAAAGGAAAATAATATGGGATTAGGAATGAGAAAAGCTTTTATACCAAAAGTTTATGCAGGTGCTAAAAAGAAAAAACATAGTAAAACAAAAGCACAACAAGCTGCAATAGCAATAGCTAAAAAGAAAAAAGGAAAATAAAATGGCTTTATCTAAAGCACAACAAAGTTTAAAGAAGTGGGGTGAACAAAGATGGAGAACAAAATCAGGTAAACCTTCTTCTAAAACTGGTGAAAGATATTTACCAGAAAAAGCAATCAAAGCTTTAACAGCTTCTGAATATGCAAGAACATCTGCAGCTAAAAGAAAAGGTAAAGCAGCAGGTAAACAATTTGTAAAACAACCAAAAGGTATAGCAAACAAAGTAAGAAAGTACAGAACATAATGGCTGAAAAAATAAAAGAAAATCAATTTGATGAAGTAGGTGTTAATCCTTTTAATTCTCCTATTCCTGGAGAAGCTTTAACTTCATCTCCAGATAATCCTAAAGCATGGGAAAGACCACCTGAATATACAGATGAAGATGCAGCTATGAAAGCTGTATACTTAGAATTAACTAATATATCTACACTTAGAGAGTTAGTAAAAATTATTGACCAAGGTATTGCTTTAGATGAAATAGCACAAGTTATTTTATATAAAGGATATACTGAAGGTAAATTTTCACCTGACATGATGTTAATGTTAGCAGAGCCTACTATTTATTTATTAATTGCTATTGCTGATTATGCAGATATAAAAGATTATGTTTTATATGAAGGCGAAGAAGATGACCCTGATGGACAAATTCCTGATGATGATATAACTCCAATTAATATGGATGAAGAAGAAACAGTTGAAACTAAAATAACTGAACCTACTGAAGAAGTATTAGGAGAAGGATTATTATCAAGAGTTAAAAAAGAATTACCTTCTAAAATAAAAGAAGCAACAAAAGAAGTAGAGGAATAAGATGGGATTATTAACAGACTTAGGAAATGTTGTAACAGGTGCTATTGAAAGAGATAGAGAGTTAACTAACGCAGCATTAGAAGATAGAAAAGAACAATTAAAAGCTAACAGAGATGCTATTCTTTCAATGAAAGAGCAAAGATATAAATCTGAAATAGAAGCTTTTGATGAAGAGAATAAAAAATATAAAGCTATTAAAGCTGTTAATGACCAATTTGATGGACAAGAAATTACTCCAAGTCAATGGGGTCAAGCTTATCTTAAAGCTACAGATTCTACAACTTATAATAATTTAATTAAAACTTATGAGGGTGATACCGAAGGATTAAACAAAGCATTCTCTACTTATTATACACCAAAACTTACAGAGTTTACATTAAGTACCACTAGAGATGCTATTGATAATAACACTCAAGAACAAATTCAAAAAATTAATAGTGAATATGGTGATAAAATTAAAAATGCTAGAGGTGATAGTTTTTTAATTGCACAGTTATTAGGTGAAAAAAATAAAAAAATTAACACAGTAGAAAAAGAATCTACTGAAGATTCAAAAGGTATTGAAGTTGCAAAAGAAGTTAGTAATGAATCAATAGATAATAAACCAAACTTTACTGTAAAAGAAGAAGAGTTTGAGATTACTGTACCTAAAAGATGGATTGAAGATTCAGGTTTAACTCAACTTAGAAAAGAAGTTAAAAAAGATTTAGGTAATACTAAAAAAGAAGCAGCTAATACTACATTAGAAGTTTTAGAAAAATTAAATATTTCAGTACCTAAACAATATTTAACATATGAACAAGGTAGAACAGATGCACCTGTTACTGGATTTAAAGGTAACGGTAAAAGATTAAATGACCAAATTGGATTATTAAGTAATCAATCATTTAATTTTCAAAATGATTTATATTTATATATTAAATCAAATAAGAAAGCTAGTTCAGTACCAAATGTTTATAGTACTGCTGATAACAAAAATATAATTACAAGTAGAATAGATGAATATACTGGAACAAATTCTATTATGCAAAATAAGAGAACTATATTTGCAGATAGAGAAAATTTTATTAGTTTAGTTCCTTTTTCTGTTGTAGGTTTAGATGATATATATAAATCATCAGATGGAAAAAATGCATATAGTTTTGCAAATGCAAATAAAAAATCTGTTGGAGAAGCTTATTTTAAAGCTGTAAAAAATATAGTTAATAAAGCAGACCCTGAATTTAAATTATCTACTGAAGCTGATGCTATGAATAGTTTACAAGAAAAATTATTAAAGCTTAACAATGATAGTACTAATACATTAGTCATTCAAGTTAAAACTGAAATGGAAAAAATTTTAAATATACAAACTGAAAAACCTGATAAAGTTAGTGATACTAATATAAATAAAGGAAATGTTAATGCTGTTGTAGTAAATGGTCAAACAATACCATTAACAGAAAACAACAAAAAATATTTAGATAGTATAAACTTTGATTATGGTTCAGCAGAAAAAGTCATAGCACCACAGTCTACTGTAAAACAAGAAGGAGGTGATGGTAGTGTTGCTGAACAAACATTAGGAGTTAATCAAGATGTTATAAATAGAAGTAAAAAAATTGAACCATCTGAAATGGGAGATACTACATTTACAAATTTAGAATCAGTATTAAAAGTATTACCAAGACCAATGACTGGGCAAGAAATAAAAGATACCTATCAAATTGATTTTCCTATTAATGTAAAATCAAGATATAGTCCATTAAAATAAGAACTATGTATGGCAGAACAAATTCAAATAGACTTTTCAAAGTTAGAGGGTGTAACTCCTGTTGCACCTATTGAAGAAAAACAAACTACAATTCCTGTAGAACCAGAAACTAAAGAATCCGTTATAGACTTTTCAAAACTAGAAGGTGTTACTCCTGCAAAGGAAGAATCTATTATAGATTTTTCAAAACTAGAAGGTGTAACTCCTGTTGAATCTACTATAATAACTCCTACAAAAACACAAGAATATACTACAGCTCAAAAAATTAGATATGGTATAGATAAACAAAATACTTTTTTTGGAAATCTATATCGTGTTGCTAAAGCAGGTACTCAAGCTGCATTTGACCCAGATAAAGATTTTGAAGATTATATAAAATATAATTTTAATAAAGAACAAAGAGATTTAAAACAACGATATGGTAATTTAGCTTCAGGTGCATATGATGATGATACAATTGTACAAGCAGCATCTATGGCTACTTTTTTAGTTGACCCTTTTTATATTGCTGCTTATATGACACCTTGGGGAAGAGCAGCTTCAGCATCTTATAAAGGTATTGCAGCTATATCTGGTGTTACTGTTGGTTTAGATACTATGTTAGAAAATTTAGCTACAACAGGTAAAGTTAATCCTACAGAAGTTGGTATATCAGCAGCTAGTGCAGCAGCACTTGGACCATTAACTGTTAAAGCATTTAGAGGTATAACACAATTATTACCTAATGCTAAAGCACAAGATGTACAAAAAATTATTGGTGTAATTGAAGGTCAAAAAGCTAAACAGTTAGGAATAACTAATGCTGAGTTTAAAAAATTACAAGCTATTGCAGGAGATAAAGATGTATTAGAAATAAATAAACAATTAAATCTTGCAAGTAAAAATTGGATTAAACCAATTGCTAATGAAACTAAATTATTTAATATTAAAGAAAAAAAATTACAATCACAAATTGAAAGTTTAAGCACTAAATTAAAAGATTTTGAAGGAGTTAAATTTTTTAATACTGTTAAAGAACAAACAACAAATAAATTAGAAAAATTATTAAAGAATAAAACAAAAACATTAGCAGATGAAACTAAAATATTTAATCAAAAACAAAAAATACTTTGGAATGACATATCTAAAAATTCAAAACAAGTTACGGATTTGTTAGCTAAAAGAGATTATTTATATTTAAAAAAAATAAAAGAACAACAAAGTTTAACAAGAAATTTAGCTGAAGCTGTTATATCTGCATCTATTAGACCTGCATTAGGAGCAGGTACTGGTTATGCTTTTGGTAGATTATGGGGTGGAGAAGATGCAAATTTAAATAATTGGATTATGGTTGGAGCTAGTCTTGGTGGATTAAATAAACTAATTCAAAGAAGTGGAACAGTATTTGCTACAGGTGAAAAAAATTTATTAGAAGGTATTATTTATAATAATGCAACTAGACATATATTTCAAAAAGCTAGAGAATTAACTTCAACAACAACACTTACTAAATTAAAAGCATTTGGTGGTGGTGCAGAAAAAATAGGTACAAAATTATTTCAAGAAGTAGATTCACCTTTAAGTAAATTTTCTTCAGCAGCAATATCTGATAATTTAAAACAACAGTATTCATTAAAAATAACTAATATAATAAAAAATACTACTGATGAACAACAAGACGCAGCTATAAGAATAGTAAGAGGTTCAAAAGAAAAAGCTACACCACAAATAAAAGAATTAGCAAATAAGATAGAAGATTTTTTAAAACAATTTAAAGATGAATATAATAATGTTGGTATAGGATTAAGAAAAGATATAAGAAAAAATGGAAAAACTGTTAATGTTAGAATAGATGATATTAAAGATTATTTTCCTAGAGTATGGAATTGGGATGTTGTAAAACAAGACCCAGATAAATTTAAAAAAGTTATAAGTGGTATTTTTAAATCACAAGGACATAAAGACCCTCAAGCTAAAGCTGAATCTTTTTATTCTACATTAGAAACTTCAAATGAAAAAGGTTTCTATGATAAAAAAGCTATAACAGAATTAGTAAATAATTTAATAGGTAAATCTAAAGATACATTTAATAAACCTATTATTAGAGGATTACCTTTAAGTGACCATATAACTCAAGATAGGGTTTTATCTGGTCCTTATGCTCAAGTAGAAAAAATATTAGAAAAGAATGGATACTTAGTTAATGATGTTGGAGCAGTATTAAATAAATTAGTTACAACATCAACTGATTCAATTGCTTTTGCAAAAAACTTTGGAGCAAAAGGAGAATTATTAGCTCCATACTTAACTGAAATTGTAGAAAAATATGCAGGTAATCCTAATGCAACAGCTTATGCATCTCATGAGATAGGATTAGTAATGAAAAATATAGATGCTTTTCTTGGTAGATATGGTGAAGTTAGAAAAGGTATTGTTAGAACAGGCACAGGAATATTATCTACTATATCTAATTTAAATATGTTGGATAGAGTTACTATTGCATCACTTGGTGATTTAGTACAGCCATTTCAAAACTCTACAAATTTTAGAAGTTGGATACAAGGATTAGCAAGAACAACAATTAGAGAGAAGAAACAGTTTGGTCTTGCAGAAAAAATGGGATTTGCTCAAAGTAAAGAAGCTGAACAATCTTTATTCAAAACTCTTACTCCATTAGATGATGCTACGAATGCAGCTAAAGTTATGGGAAGTTCAGGATTAACTAGAAAGACAAATGAATTAGGTTTTAAACTTATGGGTCTTCAATGGTTAACTGGATTTGCTAGAAGATATGCCTACAATACTGGAGCAGTTGATGCTTTTACAAGTGCTAAAAAATTAGCTACATATGTTGGTAGAGGTAATAGTTTAAATAGTTCTAAAGGAATAAAGTTAGTTGAAAATGTTTCTAAGTACGGTATTAATACTAGTAATGCTTTAAGATTAGGAAAATTTAAAAACTTTGATGATGCTATTTCTAAAAAATTTGGAAGAGAATTATTAAATGATGCAGGTATACTTGCTTCCAATAGAGATGCATTAATACCTCAAGTATCAAACAGATTATTATTTACTCAATCAAGAGACCCACTTGTTAGATTGTTAGGACAATTTATGTCATGGACATTAGCTAAATCTGCACAAACAAATAAAATAATACAGAGAATAGAAAATGGTGATGTTAAACAATTAGTTAAATTGTTAGCAGGATTACCTGTCTATGGTGGGATACAATCATTAAGAGAAATTGCTAAGTATGGAGAAATTCAAACTGATTTAGAAACACAAACTGACAAATGGTATTCAGAAGCTTTAAGATTATCAGGTATGTCTGGTACTGCTCCAGAATTATTTGTTGGTAGATTAAGTGGACCAGGTGCAAGAGAACCTTGGTTTTTATTTGCACCTTTTTTTAGTATACTAACTGATGCAGGAGACATTGCTAAACAAACATATAAAGGTAATACTGATAAAGCAACTCAAATATTTCTGGAAAGAATTGCTCCACTTCCTACATGGAGAAAATGGATTGGTAAATTATTTCCTGATTATGATATTGCTACTACTGTTCCAAAATCTAGATTAGATGAATTTAGAGAAAATTTTAATATAGGAGGAGCAGTTGGAAAAGGAATAGCAAAAGCTATTAGTAAATCTACATCTAAAGCTGCATCAAAAACAACAGCTAAAGGTGCAGCAGAAAGTATAATAAAAAATACAGATGAAGTTTTAAATAAAAATATATCTAAATCATTATTAGATGAAGTTAATCCAGGAGATACTGCAATTACTAGTACATTAGGTACATATAAAAAAGTAGATAATTTATTAACAGATTTAAATAAAAATACTGTTCATGATTTTGGTGCTGGAATTGGAATTGGTACTAGAATGTTTAAGAATAAAAATGTTACAAGTCATGAACCATTTGTTCCAATTGAAAAAATATTAAAATCTAAAATAAATTTTCAAGGAGAATTATTTAAAGGTAGAGTACCAGATTATAAAAAATTTAATGATGTATTAGTTAAAGAAGGTATTGGTTCTAAAGATGCTGTTGTTAATTTAAATGTATTAAATGTAATAGGAAATAAAAAAGAAAGAGCTAATGTTGTTAAACAAATAGCACAATTAATTAAAGATGATGGTGTTGCTGTTATAACAACAAGAGGAGATGAGGTTGCTAAAGCTGCTAAAACTTCTAAGAATGCAGTTAAATTTGAGGATGGTTGGATATTTGGAGACAAAAAGAAAACATTTCAAAAAGGATTTAGTCAAAAAGAATTAGAAAAATATATTAAAGATATATTAGGTGATAATTTTACAGTAAAAAAATTACCTAATAAATATAAAGTATCATCATCTGGTGTTATTATTACAAAAAATAAACCTAAGTTTAAAGATGGTGATGAAGTAATTGTACCACCTAAGAAACCATACAATAGTATAACAGCTTATGTTAAAAGAATAAGAAGCTATGTTAAAGCAGGTACGATTAAAAAAGATTATGCTGAAGATTTAA
>Ga0222718_10005669_pt1 | contig 10064 bp, 20 predicted proteins | sample C33_27DmetaG_FD_165045 | JGI IMG/M metagenome (GOLD analysis project Ga0222718, IMG submission 165045) | Estuarine water microbial communities from San Francisco Bay, California, United States - C33_27D | ecosystem: Environmental > Aquatic > Marine > Unclassified | place: USA: California... | reverse complement strand
GGTTCTTTTGATGGTGGTTCAAGTGGAAGACAAGGATTATGGTTTGCTACACATAATGGTTCATCAATGGCAGAACGTATGCGTATCGACAGTTCTGGTAACGTAGGTATTGGTACAAGTTCTCCAACTGCTAGATTTGATACAAGAATATCAACAACAACAGGAAAAGTTGCAGAATTTCATAATTCAAGTGGTTATGGAATTGATTTTACTGTCGAAAGTAATAGTGGTGTAAATACAATAAGTTCAGGAACTACACAAGCATTAGCATTTGCAACAAATAGTTCATCAAATGAACGTATGCGTATCGACAGTTCTGGTAGAGTATTAATAAATGGAACAACTGCCGAAGGAACAGCTAAACTTCAATCACATCTTGGCACTTCTGGATATTGTGCAGCTATGTTTTCAATTCAAAATCAAGCAGAATATATTGAATTTCTTAATGATGGTGGTCAAGTAGGTTCAATTAGAAGGTCTGGTGGAAGTGGTGTTTCTTATAACACAACATCAGATTACAGATTAAAAGAAAATGTAGTTGATATTGAAGATGCAACAACAAGACTTAAACAATTAAAACCAAAGAGATTTAATTTTATTATAGATGCAGATAAAACAGTTGATGGTTTTTTAGCACATGAAGTATCTGACATTGTACCAGAAGCAATTAGTGGAGAAAAAGATGCAGTTAAAGAAGATGGTACACCAGACTATCAATGTATAGACCAATCTAAATTAGTACCTTTACTAGTTAAAACAATTCAAGAATTAGAAGCTAGAATAACAACACTAGAAACTAATAACCCATAATCATATAAGGAGAAAAACTATGGCAATAACATACGAATGGTCTTTCCCAAACTTTGAAACAGATTCAGAGAATGTAGTTAAGACAATACATTGGAGATATACAGCAGTAGATGGAGAACACTCTGCTTCTATGTATGGCTCTTGTGCAGGTTCAGAAGGTATGAACTTTGATGCTATGACTAAGGAGCATTGTATTAGTTGTGTAACAGCGAATGACCAATCAGAAGCTGATATGCAATCTAACTTGTCAGCACAAATTGATAAACAGAAAAACCCAGAAACAATATCTAAAACTAAGGAGTGGTAATGAACTTTAAGTTTGACGACAAAGACTATGATAGCGATAAGCTATCAGACAATGGTAAATTATATTTAGGTAAGTTACAAAATATTGGAACTAAAGAACAACAGTTATCTTTAGAAGCTCAAGATTTGGCTATCTTAAAAGCTAAATATACTGAGTTATTAAAAGCTGAACTTCCTAAAGATGAGGAAGTAAAAGAAGATAAGGCAGAAGCTAAGAAAAAATAATGACTAGAAAACTTACTCCTAAAATGGTTGCTGACCAAGCAACTGGAGTAAGACTTTCAAGCCATGAGAAACTATGTGCTGAAAGAATGAAGACATTAAACGAAAGTATTAATGAGTTAAAACGAGAAGTTAAATCTTTGAGACAAGATGTTTCTATGGGACAAGGGGGACTAAAAGTTATCCTTGCTATTGGGACATTAATCATAGGAATTATAGGATTTTTTCAGTTCAAGTGAAATTTATTTTAGCCTTTAGCATTTGCTCGGCAATCACAGGATATTGTAACAACACAGCAACATTACCAACAGAGTTTAATAGTTGGTCAGAGTGTGTTGGAGCAGGAGGTAAATTAATTCAAAATTTTTCTGTAGAAATGAAAGACCCTATTGAAGAAAGAAAACTTTACATGAATTATTTTTGTAATGAAATAGAAAAGGAAAATGTATGATAATATATGGATACTCTGTAAAAACTTGGAGAGATAAAGCAATTATTTACTGGCGTAACACAAATAAAAAACTTTTTACGTTGTTTGTGCTTTGGTCAATAATTCTTTGGGCAATGTAAGATGTGGTTAGCGTTATTAAAAAATCCTCTTACCAAAATTATAGCAGAAAAAACTTTTGGTGCTATTCAGCATAAATTGCAAAAAGATAAAATTGTAAGAGAAAAAGAATTAGACGCAGTATCACAAATTTCAATCGAACAAATTAAACAACAAGAACATTCATGGAAAGACGAGTGGTTGGTAGTTTTCTTTACACTATTAATGGCTTGTCATTTTATTCCATACACACAAGACACAATGGAACGTGGTTGGGCAATATTACAAAATGCTGACCCTATGTTCTGGTACATTATTTTAACAATAGTAGGAGCTTCATTTGGAGTGACTACAATGAATAAACTCAAAAAGAAATGATAGATAAAATTTTATATAATTTTTTTGGTTGGGTAGATAGTTTATTTGAAAAAGTTGAAGAAGTATTAACTTTTAAATTTCCTAAATCTAAAAAGAAAAAGAAATGAGAGATACTAAATCATTAGAAAGTTTTTTAAAAAAGATAGAAACACAAGCAAAAGAAAAAAATGTTTTCCGTCATTTAAAAAAAGAAGTTGAGCATGGTGCTAATGGTACAAGAGACTATGTTATTAAAAAAGGCATTAACGCAGGTAAAGTCGCTAAATGAAACGACAACACAATACTGCATTGATTGCATTACTTGGAACAATCCTTTTAGGATTATCTACTTATGTATTAATTACTATTGTGGAACTTCAAGTACATCTTGGAATGTTAACGGAAGAAATTATGTCAATAGATAAACAAATTGGCAGGATTTATAACCACATGGACAGACTAACTAGCAGATAACTGTGGCTAAACAAAAATTTTTGCATTTCGTACCTAGAGAGAAACCAAAAAAGAGAAAAGGAATACATGTCAAGTCAAGAAATAAAGGAAGCACCTTTAAAAAATACAACAGACAAGGAAGACCCCAATAAAATAGAAACTGTCCTACAAGAGTTACCACAATTATTGGTAAACCATGCTTATAAAAAATTAAAATCTGGTGAAGACTTAACTGCTTCAGAGATGAAAGTATGTTTAGAAGTTTGTAAGACATACAGTAAAGAACCTTTGACTAAAAAAGAAGATAACATTTTAGACGAAGTACCATTTGATAATGGATAAACGATTAAAGAATTTTAAAAATTTTTTGTATTTATGTTGGAAGCATTTAAACCTGCCTGAACCAACACCTATACAATTCGATATTGCGGATTATTTACAGTCTAATGAAAAAAGATTGGTAATAGAAGCATTCAGGGGCGTAGGTAAATCTTGGATTACCTCTGCCTTTGTATGTCATCAATTACTTCTTAATCCTCAAAAAAATATTTTGGTAGTATCTGCTAGTAAAACAAGAGCAGATGACTTTAGTACCTTTACACAAAGGCTAATAGGTGAGATGCCATTGTTACAACACTTAATACCTAGAGATAATCAAAGACATTCTAAGGTATCATTTGATGTAGCACCTGCTACAGCCAGTCATGCACCCTCAGTTAAATCTATGGGTATTACAGGACAGTTAACAGGTAGTAGAGCTGACATCATTATTGCTGATGACGTAGAGAGTGCTAATAACTCCCAAACACAGTTAATGAGAGATAGATTGTCTGAGACAGTCAAAGAATTTGATGCAATTATTAAACCTAATACAGGACGTATTATATTTCTTGGAACTCCTCAAAATGAGATGTCATTATACAACTCATTAGAAGAAAGAGGTTTTAAGACAAAAATATGGACTGCATTAGTACCTAATCCTACACAAAAAATTAGTTATGGTCATAAACTAGCAAACATCATACAGGGTAAAGAAGGTGAACCTACTGACCCTAAAAGATTTGATGCAGTTGACCTTATGGAAAGACTATCATCTTATGGTCGTTCAGGGTTTAACTTACAATTTATGTTAGACACAAGTTTGTCTGATGCAAATAGATACCCTCTAAAGTTAAACGATTTAATTGTAGCTTCAGGTTGTTCTACATGGAAAGAAGCTCCTGCTAAGATACAATGGGCTTCATCACCAGAACAGATGAAAGCTATAGACCCAGATATACCTAATGTAGGACTTAAAGGTGATTACTTTGTAGCTCCTATGATGATGAGCGAAGAATTTACACCATTTGAAGGCACATGTATGTCTATTGACCCTTCAGGTCGAGGAGCGGACAAAACAGCGTATGCGGTGCTTAAAATGCTTCATGGAGTGCTTTATTTGACCTCTATAGGCTCATTAGATGGTGGTTATAGCGAAGATACTATGGCTAGACTGGCAAACATAGCTAAGAAGAATGATGTAAACTATGTAGTCATAGAAAGTAACTTTGGTGACGGTATGGCAACTCAGTTGTTAAAACCTGTTATGGCAAAGATACACCCATGCGAGATAGAAGAAGTTAGACATAATACACAGAAAGAAAAACGTATTATAGATACACTTGAGCCATTAATGAATAGTCACAGATTAGTTATTGATGACTTGTTAATACACGAAGATTTTAAACTAGAACCTGACCATCAGTTGTTTAGACAAATGACTAGGATAACTAGAGACAAAGGTTCATTAAGACATGATGATGCCATTGATGCTTTAGCTATGGCGGCTAAGTATTGGGTAGACAGATTAGATAGAGACCAAATCTTATCTTACAATCAACACAAAGAAGAATTGTTAGACCAAGAATTAGAAAGATTTATGGAACACAACATAGGAAGGGTTCAGGAGAAGGATAGATGGATATAGAAAAGACAAAAGAAGCTATTAAGAAAGAAGAAGGTTTTAGATTAGAAGTCTACAAGTGTACTGAAGGTCATCTTACAGGTGGCTATGGACACAAAATGTTAGAAGGCGAAGAACCACCTAAAGACCACGCAGGTTGGTTAGTCTTGTTTGAAAGAGACTTTGCTAGAGCTGTTACTGGTGCAGATGATTTGTTAATGATATGTCCTGATATTGATGAGACTGCAAGAAACATTGTGGTTGAAATGGTGTACCAAATGGGTGCTTATGGGGTCTCTAAGTTTAAGGGTATGCTCAAAGCTCTACAAGATGAGGATTACAAACAAGCTAGTGTGGAAATGCTAGATAGTAAATGGGCTAAACAAACGCCTAATCGTGCCAAACGAATGGCAGAACGAATGGCAAATATTTAAGAGAAAAATCTGAGGGGGTATATGATATACACAGAGACACAGTTTCCCCCGTATGTCTAGCGTGTGAACGCACAGAAAACCAGAAAAGATAGGTATTAAAGGGGTTTTTGACTATATAAGGACTGCATATCCTTTGCAGGTACACGGGGGCGGGGTGCTTTTTTTATTTTTGCGTGTGTGTGAGATAGTCTGTTTTTTTGCGTTGCACCTGTGGGCGTGTGCGTTGCTCTCTTTAAGTTTCACGCACAGCCACACGCAAAGCACCACCACAAGCACCACCACAAGCCACACAGAGCCACGCACAGCCACGCCTTGAGGTCATTGCAGGGGTAAGGTCATAAGTATTTCAATCACTAACATTACACTATTAGATGAGAGCAAAAAAAAAGATAACTATGGGTATCTCTTAAAGTATCTCATTAAGTATAAACCAAAGGACAACCACAAGCACAACAAAGGATAGTTATTTATATAATGATTACTAGAAAAGACTGGCTAAAGACAGACGCAGGGAAGCAATACAAAGCCAGAACAAATAAAAATTATAGACAAAAGAAACAACAGACAAAGAAAGACAATTTAAAAGTAAATAAGTCTTTTGAGTTTCATTTTAAAACAAATCAGTCTTAACTATCCACTCGTAAAGACTAATTCTGTCCCACATAATCCTTTGTAATCCTATGTAATCCCATAATATCCTATAAATAAGGTAAAATAAGCCTTATTTAACAACATAAAAAAAAATTAACTTTTTTTACATTTAAGTGTTGCAATCCACAAATGCATCTATATAAGGAAATTACATTATTTTTTTACTGTTTTTTATCTACATACAAAAAACAAGAGCCACACACGGTGAGTGTTGCAGGTTCAGACCTCGAAGGCGTAGAGTTTGACCTGTGGGTGTTGCGATACCGATACCCTGCAAAAATATTATCTGGGCGAGTTTGTCTTTAATGGTGTGTGGGCAGTCCTCACGGTTTGGAGGCGGTTGCAGAGATGCAAAGTAGGCTAAACCATAATTTGCGGTTGATAATCTGCAAACACTCAGAGCTTGTCTTTAAGTGTTTACAGATTGCCAACGCAATCACAATCAATCAATCAACAAACGGAGAAAAAACAATGTCACACTTTTATGGTTCAATACCTTACTCAGCTAGAAAGACAACAGCTACAGCCAGAGGACATAAGACAACTGGTTTGGTAACAGAGGCGGCTTCATGGGAAGGCAAAATTGTTACGGAATTACATTTTGATACAGTTGTTAAAAAAGATATGTACTCAATTTATAGAAAGCCACACGGCTCTAGCGGTGGAGAGACAATCTTATTGGCTCAAGGTTATCTAAATGATGACAAGCCAATTTTTACAGCTACAGACAAAAGCAACAACAAGGCGGTGGCGTAATGGATTTAATAATAAGAAGATTATTATTTAAATTTCATATGCTGTTCACTGATAAGCACAACATAGAAAAAAAGGTCAGACTGATTTGCAAGTATGACCCTTTGAACATCTTAAATTAAAAATAGACTTAAAGCCTATCCAAGCGGTAGGCTTTGAGACTTTTTTTAAAGTCAATATCAATCAATCAACAATACGGAGTACCACTTATGCAAATTGCAAAATGTGTACAGCGTATACAAAGAGCGGAAAGCGTTGCAAAGTTTAAAGACAACCTTGCAAAACAAATCCACTTTGACAAATACGCAAAAGCAAAAGGTTCGGAGCGTTTAAAATTGTTCCATGAAGCTATTGCAGAAGGTTGGCTGACTGCGTGAGGCAGTTGTCACTCTTTAGCCCTCAAGAGCTGATGCAATGTTATGAAGCTACAAAAGTAATTAGCATTGTTAGAAAGTCTCTGAGAGCTGCAAAACAAAAAAAGCCTGTCCCAACTACGGGGCAGGTTTTAAAATTTCCTAAAAAGTTTGTGTCTTGATGATTGGGCTAGGTTGCCAATTAATTGAAGGCGAACTTGAGGAAATTAAAATCAATGCACTTGGCTACACTGAGAACGGCAGAGCCATTTTAGATAGTCAAGAGCATATATTTACTGAAGCGTTTGCAGAAATGGAGGTTTTGTCTGCTGAAGATAAACTTTTAAAATGGAAACAAAAATACTTCAATAAATAACTAAGAACGCCGTCAAAACTTGATTGGGTTTTGTAACCTAAGGACTAGACGGCGTTTTTTATTTTCAATCAACCAACGGAGTTAAAATGCTAAATAAAAAACAATTAGGTCTTGTAGTTGTCGGATTGCGTGACCTAAAGCAAAAAAACTTGTGGAATAAAAATCTTACTTTGTGGGATTTGTTGGAAGCAGGTTTAAAAGTTGACGCTCAAAAACAAATAGCAAAAGCTAAAGCAAAATGGAAAGCTATTGAAGAGAAAGAGGCTCACCTTGTCGGGTTTTAAATCTTATAAAATACGAGACGGCGTTCATATCCCTTCTGACAAATATCGGAAGGGGTGGAACGATATATTTGGAACTAAAACTCAATCAACAAAAGGACTAGACGGTGCATCAAAAACTAAAAAAACAAGTGTTATCATTTCTGGTAAGGACAAGGTCACTAAAACAGTATGATGAATTGTCACCACATCAGGTGGCATACAAAGCTGTTGATTTAATAGAAAGAGTTATTGAGGGAAATAACCCTCCATTATTTAATCTTACAAATGAAATCCAAAAATCAACACTGGAGGATTAATGGGTAACTAAAAGTTGTACTGAAGAGGCTTTAATAGCCGAAACGCCGTCTACTACTACTAGACGGTGTATACAACATGTGGAAAACTAACATTATTGGATTTAATTCACTAATGGATTGTTGTAATTTCTATCAAAACAAAGGAGGGAAATTGTTACTAACTAAAAATGTTTATAATTTTTGGGGTGTAGCTTGGTGGACATCTGTCAAACTATATTACTAAATTATAGACTTAACTAAGGAGAACAAATGGATATTAAACTAGGTTTATTTAATATTTATACGGAAAATTATTCCAAATGGAATACTTTTAATGTAAGTAAATCAAAACATGAAACAATTATTGATATTGCGTATTGGAGAATATACATATCGTAATTTTTTTTAAGTGTGATTGTCTTCACTTTTAAAACAAGAGACAATATAGAAAGTTAAAGGGGAGAAAATGAAAAACGGATTAAATCTATTAAAAATTATAGAGGAGATGCGTAAGTTTGATGCTCAAATCGAAGCTCAAGCTGTAGCGGTATTTTTTTTTGTTGGCGTTTACGGCGACAAAGATGGAATATCTATGCAAAAAATAAGTGAAGATTTAGACATAGCTCAGTCTTCAGTGTCAAGAAATGTTTATAAATTATCGGACATTAACAGACACAAGAAAACAGGGATAGGTCTATTAGAGGCTTTTGAAGACCCAATGGAAAGACGTAGAAAGATTGTACGTCTTACAGCAAAAGGCAGAAGAGTTTATTCAACTCTTTTGGAATGGGTCAAATAACAATGAGCGGAGGTACTAATGCAACAACGAAATGTAAAGTTGTTAACGGAGATACACCGCAAATTAACTCTTAAAGGTTGGGAAAAGTTGCAATCAAAACGAGCTGATACAATTATCACTATGTTAGGTCGTGGTATGCTTGTGACTGAAGTTAACGATACTCACATTGAAAACATTGTGGACACGTTAGAAGACAGGGGATTTGCTCCTGCTACTATCAATCGTTATCTTTCATCAATCAGTAAGATGTTAAGATTTGCCAATCAGAGACAGTCTATTTATCATCTTGATAGAGTGCCTCACATTGAATGGCAAAAAGAGGACAATGGTCGAGAACGATACCTTGAACCAATGGAAGAACAAGAAATTATCAGATTGTTAACTGAATGGAATATGGTTGACTATTTGGAATTTTATTTGTTTTTAATTGATACAGGTATGAGACTAGGCGAGGCGTTATCTATTAAGAAGTTAATGGTTCATAACAACAATGGAAACTATGTTGTTAACTTACCTGCTACGGTCACTAAAAATGGTGAGCCTAGAGGTGTGCCACTAACAGAACGTGCTAAGTCTATTGTTGTTAAACTGTTGACCAATGCGGAAAGAAACGACCTTGTGTTTAAACATCTAAAATATTGGACTTGTGAAAACACTTGGAGACGTTTGCGTAAGGCAATGAATTTAGAAGACGACAAAGAGTTTGTCATTCATTGTCTAAGACATACTTGTGCAACACGTTTGGCACAATCTGGTAAGGTTGAATTACACATGATTGGTCAAATGTTAGGTCACAAGTCATGGAAGATGATAAAAAGATACTCTCATTTAATACCTAATAATTTAATGGGAGCAGTAAGTGTCCTTAATGGAATTAATAATTCCACATAAGGAAAAGTAGTGATTAGAGGATAGTTGGGTTATGTGTAATTACAACGATAATAAAAGTGATGTATTTACTTGTGGATTGATACAATAGGATTTGCAATCCTCTGCGTAACCATTCCGCCACGTTGCCATCTGTTTGTTTTTGTAAGTAAACACACCAACTATTCTCTATCACACCTCTAATAAAATAGCAAAGGAGTGAACTTAATTTGTAAGTCATTCCGCAGTTGCATCAATCAATAATAAGGAGAATACATGAAGATACTTGAAATAATGCCAACGTATCAAGACCAGACACAAACTGAAAAGATGTCTGCTGAACTTGGAAAGAACCGAACAAATAAGAGAAGGCTCTCACACATAGAACGTGAAGAAGAAAGCGTTACGTCTTACGGTAAAGTTATTGTAGCAAATACAATACGTCCTTTAGCAATAGCCATTGCTGAATGGGTTGAACAGTCAATAGCAAATGTTCATTCTAAACCACCCATTGCTCTCAAATATATATCCCAAGTAGACCCTAAAATTGTAGCGTTGATAACTGCAAAACATGTAATCAATACTATTACTAATACTAAAAATCTTACCGCAACAGCTATCACTTTAGGTGGTAG
>Ga0222718_10005667_pt1 | contig 10067 bp, 5 predicted proteins | sample C33_27DmetaG_FD_165045 | JGI IMG/M metagenome (GOLD analysis project Ga0222718, IMG submission 165045) | Estuarine water microbial communities from San Francisco Bay, California, United States - C33_27D | ecosystem: Environmental > Aquatic > Marine > Unclassified | place: USA: California... | reverse complement strand
GCGGCACGACGATGGCGACGGCGGTCGCGACGGCGCGCGCCGTCGGCCAACGGATCGGCGAAGAGCTCGGGCTGCCGGTGTTCCTCTACGCCGAGGCCTGCATGCGCGAGGAGCGCCGCAAGCTCGGCAACATCCGCAACAAGCAGTTCGAGGGCCTGCAGGACCTCGTCGGCAGCGACGACGAGTTCGCGCCCGACTTCGGGCCGGCGCGCATGCACGAGACCGCCGGCGCGGTCGGCGTCGGCGCGCGCAAGTTCCTGATCGCCTACAACGTCAACCTGCAGACCGCTGACGTACAGGTCGCCAAGGACATCGCCAAGGCGGTGCGCGAGAAGGACGGCGGCTTCAAGAAGGTGCAGGGCATGGGCTTCTTCCTCGACGACAAGCAGCTCGCGCAGGTCTCGATGAACCTGCTCGACTTCGAGACGACCTCGATCCGCACTGTGTTCGACAAGGTCAAGGAGCTCGCGAACGCGCAGGGCGTCGAGGTCGCCGAGAGCGAATTGATCGGTCTGGCGCCGGCCGCCGCGATCGACGCGGAGCTCGCCGCGCACATCCAGCTGCCCGACTTCGACCCCGCGCAGGCGGTGGTCGAGGCCAAGCTCCAGCAGGGGAGCTGATCGGACCGTGGACCGCCGCCGCGCTCCCGGCTTCGTGCTGCTGCTCGTCGGCGTCTCGACGGCGCTGCTGGCGGTGCTCATCGCGCCGTTCGCGGCGTCGTTCTTCGCCGCAGCGGTGCTCGCGGGCGTCCTGCACCCGGTCAAGGAGTCGCTGGCAGAGCGGCTCGGCGGGCGCAGCGTGACGGCCGCCGTGCTGGTCACCGCGGCAGTCACCCTGGTGGCGGTCGCGCCGCTGGCGGGCCTGTGCGTCTTCGTCGCCAAGCAGGCCACCGCGATCTACGTGCGCGAAGTCGACGACTTTCGCACGGGCGGCGTCGAGGGGGTCGTCGACGGGCTGCCTGAGCCGCTCAAGGAGCTCGTGCGCTGGCTGGTCGAGCACTGGCCAGGCGGGTTCCGCGTGCTGGGCGACGAGGCCGGGTCGCAGGTCGCGCTCTCCGGGGGGCAGATCCAAGCCGCGACGAGCGTCGTCGCGGCCATCCTTGACGGGCTCGCGACCGTGCTCGTCGACCTGAGCGTGCTCGTGCTGGCGCTCTACTTCCTGCTCGAGCAGGGCCGGACCCTGGTGGCCTGGGCCGTCGACGTGATGCCGCTGGACCGTCCCGACGCCGAGCGGTTGGTCGGCGAGTTTCGGGACGTGACGCGCGCGGTGTTCGGCGCGACGATCCTGACGGCGCTGATCCAGACCGGGATCAGCTGGATCGGCTTCGCGATCGCGGACATCTCGTATCAGCCGATCGCCCTGTTGCTGACGTTCGTCTGCGCGGTGATCCCGGTGATCGGCGCAGCGGCCGTCGTCGTCGCCGTCGGCGCGCTGCTGTGGCTCGCGGGCGAGACCGGGATGGGCGTGTTCCTGGCGCTGTGGGGGCTGCTGCCGGTCGGGTTGAGCGACAACCTGCTGAAGCCTTGGCTGGCCAAGGGCAAGATGCGGCTGCCCGGCGCGGTCGTGCTGTTCGCGATGCTCGGCGGCGCGCTGGTGTTCGGCGCGTTCGGCATCGTCGCGGGGCCGTTGATCGTCGCGTTCTTCCTGGCGTCACTGCGGCTGTTGCGGACCGCCGATGCCGAGCCGGCCTGATCGCTACGCGGCGCGGCCGCGCGGCGGTAGGATCCCGGCATGGCAGACAGCACGTCGGAGGCCGTCGTCGACCTGCAGGACCTGACCAAGCGTTTCGGGAGCCACACCGCGGTCGACCGCCTCTCCCTGCAGGTCCAGCGCGGCGAGGTCCTGGCGCTGCTCGGCCCCAACGGCGCGGGCAAGACGACCACGATCCGGATGCTGATGGGCATCCTGTCGGCGACCCGCGGCAGCGCGCGCCTCTGCGGCCTCGACTGCTTCGAGGACCGCGCCGAGGTGATGCTGCACGTCGGCTACCTGCCGGACGAGCCGCTGTTCTACGAGCACCTGCGCGGCGGCGAGATCGCGCGCTTCTGCGGCAGGATGCGCGGGATGCCAGACAGGGTCGTGACGCAGCGCCTCGACGAGCTGGCGGAGCGGCTGGCGTTTGCCGACGCGCTCGACGAGTACGCCGTCAACTACTCGATGGGCATGCGCAAGAAGCTGGCGCTGTCCTGCGCGATGCTCCACCAGCCGGACGTGCTGGTGCTGGACGAACCGACCAACGGCCTGGACCCGGTCGTGACCCGCACGCTGCTCGAGCTCGTCCGCGAGCTGGCGTCCGGCGGGACCGCGGTTTTCTACAGCACGCACCTGCTCGAGCAGGCCGAGAAGCTGTGCGACCGCGTCGCGATCGTCCACGAGGGGCGTCTCGCCGCGCTGGGCGATCCGGACGAACTGCGGCGTGAGCTGGCGGCCGGCGGGTCGCTCGAGGACGTGTTCTTCCAGGTCGCCAAGGGCGGCGAGCCAGGGAAGCAAGAATGAGCTACCGGCCGCCCGGCACGCTGCGCGTGCTGCGGATCCTGGCGAGCAACTCCGCGCTGCGGCTGCTGCGCCTCGCGGACGTGCAGCGATCGCGGCGGCAGCAGGAGTCGCGGGGGCGCCGAGGTGCGACTAGCCGCAAGCGCGGCAGCGGCCTGACCTGGCTGATGCTGCTGGTCCTGCCGCTGTTCGCGCTGCAGGCGGTCGGGATGAGCGGCCGCGCGGTGGAAAACCTGGTCGACGCGTCGAACTGCACCGCGCCGCCGAGCGACCGCGTCGTGCTCCCGATGGGGATGGGCTGGCGTGGAGAGGTCGCGCTGATGTCCGACGACGTCGACGAGCTGCGCGAGGTGTTGGACCGCTTCGGCGTCGACGAGTCCTCGCGGCCGCCGCGCTCCACGGTGCTGGCGGCCTTCCGCGAGCACGGCGCGCCGAGGCTCGGCGGCCGCGTCGTCGTCTCCGCAGCCAAGAGGGCCGGCCCCACGCACCGCGCGACGTTCTACACCGCGGAGGCCGAGCAGGTGTTCGCGCGGACCTGCGCGCTGCTGTTGCTGACGCTGGCGCTGATGTCGCTCTGCTCGGCCGTCGGCGGCGCCAACGCCAACCTTGGCGGGGGTGACTGGATCCAGTGGTGGCTGATGACGTTCCCGGTGCCGACGCGCTCGCTGACGGTGGCCAGGGCCTTCGAGTACGCGCTGGTGCAGCTGTTCCCGTGGTTCACGCTGTTCCCGCTGACGTGGCAGGTGCTCGCCGCGCTGGGCCAGCCGTGGGCGCTTGCGATCGCCGCGGGTGCGGCGCTGACGACCACCTTCTTCAACGGGGCCCTGCGGCTCTGGATCGAGACCCAGCTGCGGCTGCGCTGCTCGCTGCGGACCCTCAAGAGCGTGCAGGGAGCTTGCACGATCGGGGCGCTGTTGATGATCGGTCTAGTCTTCTGGGTCGCGTTGAACGACGTCACGCCCTACGGGTTCGTCGACCTGGCGGCGTCGTTGCCGGCGGCGTTCCTGCTGGTGCCAGGGACCTGGCCGATCGGCTTGTCGGTGCTGGGGCCGCTGGCTGCAGCGGTCGGCGTGAGCGTGTCGGCCGCGGCCTTCGCGTCTTCGGTCGCAGCGACCGGTCGCGCGCTGCGCGGCGGAGTGATGCGCACCGGCGGCGTCGACGCAGGCGCGCGCAAGGGCGCGCGCCTGTGGACGCGCGGGGGCGCGCTGGGCATCGGCGGCAAGGAGCTGGCGCTGCTCAAGCGAGACCGCACGTTCCTGGTCCAGACCGTGCTCGTGCCGGTCTTCATCATCGGGCTCCAGCTGGTCGTCAACCCGAAGCTCGGCGACGCGGGCGGCACAGGCGTCGCGATCATCGCCTACGCGGCCGGCTTCTGCGGGGCGAGGGGCGGGTGCTTCCAGGCGCTGAGCTCGGAGGGACGCGCGCTCTGGATGCTCTACGCGCTGCCCGTCTCGACGCTCGAGATCCTGCGACGCAAGACGCGGATCTGGGCGGCGCTCTGCGCGGTCCTGGGCACAACCGCGCTGGTCGTGTTCTCGCTGCGCGCGCGTGCAGACCTCATGGACTTCGCGTGCGATCTCGTGTTCGTGGTCGTCGGCGTCTGGTGCGCTGCGCACATCGCGGCGGCGATCAGCGTGCTCGGCGCGAACACGACCCCGGACGCGGTGCAGCGGAACCCGAAGCAGCGCTACTCGTGGCTATTCCTGTTCCTGGCGGGGTCCTACTCGGCCGTGCTGGCGATGGAGGAGGTCGGCCACCGCGTGGCCGGGGCGACGGTCTTCGCGACCCTGACGTTCGCGATCTGGCGTCGCGGCGTCGAGCGGATGCGGTGGATGCTGGATCCGGTCACGGACCCGCACGGCGAAGTCCGGCTGCTGGACGCTGCCGGCGCGATGCTCGCCTTCTTCCTGCTGCAGGTGCTCGCTGCGCTGTTGTTCTCGTCGGTGTCGGGCAACGAAGCGCTCGTCATCATGCTCTCGTTCGCGGCCGCTGGCGCCGGCGCGCTGGCGTTCGCCGCGATCCGCTTGGACTCCCGCAGGATCCAGCTCGGCGCTGCGTTCGGGCTGAAGGCTGCGGGCGCTGCGCGGCAATCCGTGATCGCCGCTGCGTTCGGCTTCGGCCTCGGGGGGCTCGGCCTGCTCTACGTGCAGCTCGTTGAGAGCGTCGCGCCGGACGCGGTGCCGCCGGTGCCGAACGACGGGCTGGTGTTCCTGTTCGTGCTCGCGGTCTTCACAGCGCCGGTGGTGGAGGAGCTGTTGTTCCGCGGGCTGCTGCTCGGCGCGCTGCGGCGCAGCGTGCCGGCTGCTGTCGCAGGCGTCTGGAGCGCGCTGCTGTTCACCTTCGTGCACCCGATGGTGTCCTGGCCGCCGGTGTTCCTGCTCGGCGTGCTCTGCGCCGCGCTGCGGCTGCGCGGCTGGTCGGTCGTCGCGTGCATGGTGCTGCACGCGGTCTACAACGCGGTGGTCGTCGGGCTGGGCTGAGCCGTCGGCGCGAGCGCCGCCGGCGCGCTACATCCCCGACCGCTGCTCGCCCTGCGCGCGCAGCTCGACCGAGAACTCGATCACGGTCGGCGCGTCCGGGAGGCCGCGTACGACGGTCACGGTGACCACGTCGCCTGGCTTACGGCCCGAGAGCACGGCGTCGAACTCGTGGAACGCGCGCACGGGCGCGCCGTCGACCGCGACGATGACGTCGCCGTACTTCTCGACGCGGGCGCCGCGAGCACCTTCGCGGATGACGAACGGCTGCATGCCCGCGTCCGCTGCGCCGTAGCCGGCTGCGACCGCCTGCGCGATCGCGCCGGACATGTACGGGAGCCCCAGGTCGGCGCCGAGGCGGTAGCTGCCGTATTCCCCGCGGGTCAGGCCGAGCACCGCGCGGGTCGACTTGCGGCCGAGCAGCCGCGGCACGATCTCGTTGACGGTGTCGACGGGCACCGCGAAGCCGAGGCCCGCGTTGGCGCCGCTCGGCGAGTAGATCGCCGTCGTTACGCCGATCAGGCGACCCGCCGAGTCGAGCAGCGGTCCGCCGGAGTTGCCGGGGTTGATCGCGGCGTCGACCTGGATCAGGCCGTGCATCAGCTTGCCGTCCTCGCTCTTGAGCGTGCGGTTGAGCGCGCTGACGACGCCGGTCGTCATGGTCTGGTCGAACCCGAACGGGTTGCCGATCGCGATGGCGGTCTGGCCCACGCGCAGGTCGTCGGAGGTGCCGAGCGCGATCGGCGTGAGGTCGCCGAGCGGGCCGGCGAGCTTGAGCACCGCGAGGTCGTGGTCGGGCGACGAGTTGAGCACGCTGGCGCGGTAGTTGCGCCCGCCGACGGAGACCTCGACCTCGCGCGCGCCGCGCACGACGTGGTCGTTGGTCACGACGATCCCCGCCGCGTCCCAGAGGAAGCCGCTGCCCGAGCCCTGCTGGCGGCGCACGTTGCCCCAGTTGTTGGCGACCAGCGACTGCGTGTTGATGTGGGCCACCGAGGCAGAGCTCTGCTCGAACACCTCGACGAAGTTCTTCTCCAGCGGCGCGAGCTCGCCCCGCGCGGTGACGGCGCGCGGCGCCACCCGTGGTGCAGGGTCGAACAATCCGAAGCGGTCGAGGGCCACGTAGGCCGCGAGCGCGAAGGCCGCGCCCGCGAAGACCAGCGGCAGCGGGCTGGGGCGGCGCGGAGAGAACTGCGTGTAGGAGTTGCTCATCGGGGTTGCGGTCCGTCGCGGCCGCTACGGACGACGCGGCCCGCTATTCCCGGGCCGCCGCGCGTCGCCCGGCTGCGGCGCTACTCCGGCTTCGGCCAGAGGTCGCGCCAGTCGCCGCTCGGGTTGTCCTTCTGGGCGCGGAGCATCGCGACGGCCTCGGGGTGCAGCTGGACCTGCTCCATCGCGGTCTCGCTGAGCACCTGGCCGCACGCCTCGACGATGCCCTCGGGGTGCATCTGGTGGTACTCGTAGATGTGCTTGGGCGTGCCGGACTTGCTGAACTTGACCACCGCGCGCGCGAGCTGCGGCACGCCGAGGATCGAGCCGAGGTTGTCGAGCAGGCCGATCTCGCCGTCGTGCACGGAGACGACCGGGACGCGGCTGCCGGCGAGGTTGACGGCGCCGAGCGCGTCGAGCGGGCCGCTGCCCGGGCGCAGGTGCAGGCTGCCGTCGACGCCGAGCGTCTGCTTCAGGTGCGCGAAGCCGTCCTTGCGGCCCAGCTCGCCGCACAAGAGGTCCGGCGAGGACACCACCGTGACGTTGGCGTAGACGCCGCGGTCGAGCAGCTGCTCACTGGCGGCGATCGCCTCGGGCACCAGCGCGCCCATGACGAACAGCTCGACGACGTTCTCGCCGGGGTTGTAGCCGTTGTAGCCGCGCCAGTCGATCAGGCGGAAGCCGCCCGCGAGCGAGTGCTCCTTGATCGTGGCGAGGATCTCGGCCTCGGACAAAGTCGGCACCTCGGCCTCGTGCAGGCCGCCGTCCTCGGCCGTCAGGCCGAGCAGCGCGCCGTCGGGCATGTCGGTCTTGAACTGCGCCTGACGCTTCAGCCAGCGCGTCAGGTCCTTCTGGTTCAGCGCGCGGGTCACGGCGCGGATCATCACGCCGCTGCGGCCCTTGTTGTCGCGCGAGAAGTGACGTCGGATCGCGTCGCAGAGGATCCACTCCATCTCGATCGCGAACGCCGGCTCCCAGGTGATCAGGTTCGGGATCTGGATGTCGCTCTTCCAGCTGTGCTGCGCGCCCTCCGGCGCCAGCGTGATGCCCGACGGCGTGCCGACCAGGATGAACGAGCTGCCCCAGTAGAGGTTGTAGTAGAGCTGGTCGAGGGCCCGTTTGATGAAGAAGTCGTAGACCGTCATCATCGGCAGGAACGGGATCCCGGCGACGTCGTCCATCTTGCCGAAGCTGCCGACCGCGGTCATGCAGTTGGCCTCGGCGATCTCGAAGCGGATGTGGCGGGTCCAGGCCTCGTCGGTCGGCGCCAGCTCGGGCCGGAGTCGCTCGTGCAGCTCGAGCTTCGACTCCCAGTTCTCGTCGTGCTTGGGGCCGAAGATCTTCTCGTCCATCGCCGGGTTGATGTTGGTCGAGGTGCCGACGTCGGGCGCCATCGTCATCATCAGGTCCGCGAGCGGGTTCCACTTCGCCTCGGCTTCGGTGAGCTCCTTGCCGGCCTTCTTCTCCTTGCCCGCCTGCTTGAGCTCGTCGTAGACCCCGATGCGGATCAGCTTGGCCGCGAGCTGGCCCCACATCCATTGGGTGTGGGTGGTCGGCGCGAGCTTGAGGTTGATGTCGAGCGAGCTGGGCAGGCCGCCCTGCTCCTCGATCTGCGCCTGCACGCGCTGGCGGTTCGCCAGGGCCTGCGCCTCCAGGGCCTCGATGCCGAGGCGCAGCTCGAGGCCGCGATGAGCGGCGAACTTGCCGGCCTCGCTGTCGGCGTCGAGCCGCACGAACGGCCGCTCCATCGACAGCCCCTGCGCCTCGAGGACCGCGACGACCTCCTTCTCGTCGGGCATCGCGGAGTGGTTGCCGTTGGCGGCGACGCACTCGAGGCCGCGGCCCTTGACGGTGTGCATCAGGATCAGCGTTGGGCGCAGCCGGTCCTTCTTGGAGGCCTCGAAGGCCTCCACGATCGCCTCGTGGTCGTGGCCGCCGGTGTCGTAGTAGAGCTTGACGACGTCCTCGTCACGGAGCGACTCGATCAGCTTCTTGGCGGACGGCTCGGCGCCGATGGCCGCTTCGCGCATCAGCTGCGGGTCGCGCTTCCAGATCAGCGCCTGGTAGTGGTAGTCGGTCAGCCCGCTCTCGAACACGCGCCGCAGCGCGTCGCCGCCCTTCTTCTTGAAGATCGACTCGCGGAAGTTGCCGTGGCGCAGCTGGATCACCTCCCAGCCGTTGGCGATCGCGGTCCGCTCGATGCGGTCGGCGTCGGTGCCCTGCAGGCCGCGGTTGTTCGGGATGCGCGTGCCGTCGAGGTTCTGACGGTTGTAGTCGATGATCCAGGTCACGTTGCCCAGCTCACGCTCGGCGACCTCGGGCAGCACCTCGAGCAGCGAGCCTTCGCGGAACTCGCTGTCGCCCATCATGCACCAGAAGTGCGGCTCGTCGACGTCCCAGCCGTGCTGGTTGGCGTAGCGGTAGGCGAGCGCCTGGTAGACGGCGACCACGGGCGGGATGCCGACCGAGCCCGACGGCAAGAAGCGCCAGCTGTCCGGGTCGGCCTCGGCGTGGTAGCTCTGGAAGACCGGCTTGCCGTCGTGCGAGAAGCTGCGCAGCCGGTGCATCACCGCCTCGCTCTCTGCTTCGGCGAACCACTCCCCGTCCGGGTGCCGGAACAGGCCCATCGCGTGGTGCAGCGAGTGGTCGACGGGCGAGCTGTGCGGCTTGCAGCAGATGTAGTCGCCCGGGTTGCGCACGACCAGGTGCAGCGCCGCCATGAAGTCGAGGCTCGACGCGCACGCGGCCGGGTGGCCGCCGACCTTGGGGTCGGTCTTGTCGGCGTCGGCGCGGTGGTTGGCGACGTGGATCATCGCGACCATGTGCGCGAAGGCGCGGCGCGCGACCTGTTGGATCAAGGCGAAGTCGGTCTGGGTGGCGGACGTCATGCTGGCACGGTCTTCGGGAGGGGTCTGCAGCCCGGGGAAGTTAGGTGTTGGGAGGGCTTCTTGCCACCTCCTGCCGGTCTCGCGGCGCTCCTCGTGACACCCGTGGGACCGGGGTTGCGGCGCTGCGTCGACGGCTGCCGCCAAGCCGGGGTCCGCGGATCGGGGATAGTCCCCACGCAGCGGCGCGCTCGCGGCGCCGATGGGGGCGCCATGGAACGCGCCTCCATCGCCGCCGAATTGTCCGCCCGCAGGTTCGAGCTCGTCGCCGAGCTGGAGTCCGGCGGCGGCTGGGGTGGCCCCGCAGACGACGTCCGCGGGGGGCTGGAGGTGGTCGTCGACGACTTCGCCGCGGCGGTCGCGCTCGGCTCCGCGGGCCTGCTCGACCGGAGCTTCAGCTGGTGGAAGATCCGCGTGCGCTCGTTGGGCGGCGACCCGGACGTCGTCGAGCAGCTGCCGCGCCGCTTCGCCGCGGCGATGCTCGAGCGCGCGCCGGGCTGCCTGCAGCCGGACGCGCTCACGCTGCTCGAGCACGCCGCCGCCTACGTCCGCCACGCGCCCGACGTCGCCAGGACCGGCGCGGCGCTCCACCCCGAGCTTGTGGACGGCGGCCTCGCCCACGAGCTGGTGCAGGCGCTGTTGGGGGGCGATAGGATCACCGTCGGGCGGCTCGTCGACGACGAGCGCCGCAGCCCGTCGCAGCTGCTCGCAGCGGGCTTCGAGCCGGCGCTCCGCGAGATCGGGGCGCGCTGGCAGAACGGCAAGATGGCGCCGAGCGTCGAGCACGTCGCGTCGCGGCTCGCGCACGAGTTCATCGGGCGCGCCGGCCGCCGGGTCCCGGCGCCGCCGCCCGACGCGCCGCTCGTCGCGATGCTGAGGGTCGAGGGGGACGACCACTCGCTCGGGCAGGATTGCCTGCGGGTGCACTTCGCGGCGGCGGGGCTGCGCGCGCGCCCGTTCTCGGCGGAGCCCGGCCGCGACGTGCTGCTCGACCAGCTCGTCT
>Ga0222718_10005662_pt1 | contig 10074 bp, 8 predicted proteins | sample C33_27DmetaG_FD_165045 | JGI IMG/M metagenome (GOLD analysis project Ga0222718, IMG submission 165045) | Estuarine water microbial communities from San Francisco Bay, California, United States - C33_27D | ecosystem: Environmental > Aquatic > Marine > Unclassified | place: USA: California... | reverse complement strand
CGAGATTCCGTTCCACGATCGAGTGCCGGTGCTTCGGAACGATAAGCCCCAGACGGGAACGCGAAACGGGAGAAGCGGCGAAGAAGACATCCAGATGTCTTGTCCTCTTCCGCTCCCCCCGATCGAGTAACTCACGAATCTCAGACCCCAGCCGAATCCGCGCGCCTCGCGGGAGCGCCTCGACCCGGTCCGGGACCGGGCGGCCTACTTGCCGCCGGTCTTGACGACGAGCTGCGCCCGTCCGCGGTTCCGACGACGGTTCAGTGTCCTGCGTCCGCCTGCCGTCTTCATGCGAGCGCGGAACCCGTGCTTGTTCACCCGCTTGCGGTTGCGCGGCTTGTATGTCGGCTTCATTACTGCCAGCCCGATTCATTGGTTGTACTGCGTTTAGAGACGAGCTTGGAAAGATAGCTCGCAGCGCACAAAATGGTCAACGCTCTGGCCGTGGAAGTGCTACGAAAGCCCTTTGATTCGGGGCCTTTTCGGGCGTTTTGACATTTCCAGAAAGCCTCTGTAGGTTCGACGCCCCTCGGGAAAATCGAGGCTCTCTCGAGATCCTGTCCACGACCTGAGAAAGCGCGCGGCGATGCCCTGTCGTTCAACCCGCTTCGCGTCAGCCGGTTCTTCGAACCGCGGCCACGAAATGGGAATCAGGACCACAGTATGGAGCTGAGCGCACAGGACCTCTGGGCATCCATTCGCGAGTCCGTCCGCGAACGAGTTCCGGGGCATGCGTTCCAGACGTGGGTCGCTGGCGCCCGATGTGTTGCCGTTTCCGCGGACGAGATCATTGTCGAGGCTCAGAGTCCGTTCCACGCGGAATGGCTCGAGGACAAGTATGGCGAATTCATCGCAGAGGCTGCGAAAACCGCCCTTGGGCGCGAGGTCGCCCTCACGGTGCGTGCCGCTCCGTCCGTCAGTGAGAACCCTGTCCCGTCGGTTCGAGTCGACGGACCCGCCGATGCCTTTGCCGGGCCCACCCAGACCACGAGCGCGAGTCGATCCAACATTGAGCACTCCGGATCTGTATTCTCGCCGACTGTGGCGTCGCAGCAGCCGACACGCCCTGCTCCCGTTCTGGATCCGGGTCTGTTCAGCCGATACACCTTCGATCGATTTGTCGTCGGCGGTAACAACCAGTTAGCCGATGCGGCAGGGCGCGCGGTCGCCGACAGTCCGGGCCAGCTCTACAACCCACTGTTTCTGTACGGCGGAGTTGGCCTCGGCAAGACACACCTCATGCACGCCATCGGTCACGCGGCGCTTCAGGTCGAGCCCAATCGTCGCGTCGCCTACGTCTCGTCCGAACAGTTCACGAACGAGCTGATCCAGGCGATCCGCAGGGGGGCAACCGATCGTTTTCGCGCTCGGTATCGCGAGATCGACCTGCTCCTGGTCGACGACATTCACTTCCTGAAGGGCAAAGAAAGCACTCAGGAAGAATTCTTCCACACGTTCAACGCCCTGTATGACGCCCAGCGTCAGATCGTCGTCACCTCTGATCGGCCTCCGCGTGACATGGAAGGGCTGGAGCAGCGACTGGTCTCGCGATTCGAATGGGGCCTCGTCGTGGACCTGCGCCCCCCGGACTACGAAACCCGGATGGCCATCCTCCGAACCAAGGCCGAGGATGAGGGTCTCGTCTTGGACGACGAAGTAATCGACTACATCGCTCATGCCTGCTCTTCGTCTGTTCGAGAGCTCGAGGGCGCCGTATTGAAGCTCCTGGCTGTGTCATCCGTTTGGCACGAGGAGATCACCCTCTCGTTCTCCAAACGGGTTCTGGCGCTCCGTAAGCTCGAACAACGCGACCGCGCTCCAATTGCGTCTCCGGATCGCATCACGCGCCTGGTCGCGAACCGATGGCGCGTCCGCCCCGAAGCCCTCGCCTCCAAGTCGCGTTCTAGAAATATCACCGAGGCCCGACACGTGGCGATGTATGTGGTGCGTGAGCTCCTTGGGACCCCACTCCAGCAGATCGGTCAGATCTACGGCGGCCGGGACCATTCGACTGTCCTCTACTCCATCCGGAAGGTCGCATCCCGTTTGGGCGACGACACCGACTTCCGGAATCGCGTGGAAGATGTCATGTCTGAGCTCACGGGAGACTCCGAGCGCGCTTTCCACCACTGATGTGGAAAAGTGTGGAGAACACTCGTGTTTCCCACGTCCCCTGTCGCGAAGCTCTCGTTTCTTCCAGAACAACGCACGTTCTTCCACATCATGCGTCGCATTCGACAACGTGCCGAAAAGCCCTGCCCTGCCTTGGAATATGAGGTCCCGGCATCGTATCGTTCCACAGATCCACACCCCCTACTACTACTATGTTTCTTACACGTAAAAAGAGATAGTATCCAGCGCGTGTGAAAACTCCTCCGATCCTTTCATCCCCCCGACCCAGGCTGTCAGGAGCACTCTCCCGATGAACTTCACCATCACCCGGCAGAACCTTCACAACGGGCTTGCAGCGGTATCAGCCAGCATCCCGTCGAAGACGACGCTTCCGGTGCTTTCCAACATCCTGTTCGAAGCCTCGGATGATGGCGTCTGGATGAGCGGGACCGACCTGGATGTCGCCGTCCGCGTGAAGGTGCTCGCAGACGTAAAAGAAGCGGGCAGCCTCACAGCACCGGGGAAGAAGCTCCAGGAGATTACACGTGAGCTTCCGGATCAGCCCGTGGACATCACGACTCGGGGTGAACAGATCGAGCTTTCCTGCGGGGCCAGCCGGTTCAAGCTGAATGGCCTGCCTGCAGATGAGTTCCCGACGCTGGCGGAGGTCGATTTCTCAGAAGGCGTTTCCGTGACGGGTAAGGATCTCAACGGTCTCATTCACCATACTTCGTTCGCGGTGTCGACCGAAGAAAGCCGTCCGATCCTGAATGGAGTCCTCTGGGAACTCCGTGATGGAGGCATGAAGATGGTGGCGACCAACGGACATCGTCTGGCTCGCATGGGCGTGAATGTGGAACCGACAGGCACACCGTCGGCCGACTTCATTGTGCCGCCCGCTGCACTGTCACAGGTCCAGCGCCTCTTCAAGGACGACGATGCGCTCGAAGTCGCTCGCAGTGGAAACCATCTTGGCTTTCGTGCGGACACCACGGAGATCTACACACGCCTGATCGAGGGTACATACCCGAATTACGAGCAGGTCATTCCGAAGGACAACGACAAGGTCGCGATCATCGAGAAGAAGGCGTTCGCGTCAGCCGTCCGGCGAATGGCAGTCGTAGCGTCCGACCAAACCCACCGGATCCGCCTGCGCTTCGAATCAGGCCGCGTCCACCTCAACGTGCTCACGCCCGATCTGGGCGAGGGTCATGATGAGTTGGACGTAGGATATGACGGTGAGGAGATCGAGATTGGCTTCAACGCGAATTATCTACTCGAGGTCCTGCGTCACATTCCATCCGACGAAGTGAAGTTCAACTTCAAGGCGCCGGAGCGTGCTGCGACGATCGAGCCAGCGGGTGACAATGCAGCGGACTACCTATGTCTCGTGATGCCACTTCGCCTGATCGATTGAGGGCTGTGCTTACTTGAACTCTTCGGGAGTACCAGGCAGGGGCTGAATCTCAGCCCTGTCGGGCGGCCGCCACCAGTTCAGCTGCACTGTAGAGTGAGATCAGCGGAAGGCCCTGAGCAGCATAGACCTCTTTCGCATTGCTCGAGCGGTCCACCAGCGTGAGCACACCGACAATGGGTGTGCCGTGCTCCCGCACGGCGTCGACAGCCTGCAGCGTGCTTCGTCCGGTCGTCATCGTGTCCTCGACCATCAGCGCCCGTCCATTCATTGGGAGACCGCCTTCGATGCGCTGCCCGGTACCGTGATCCTTCGCCTGCTTGCGCACAGAGAACCCGTCGATGATGTGTCCTTCAACCGCGCTCACATGGGCAATCGCGTATGCGATCGGATCGGCGCCCATGGTGAGGCCACCGACATGCGTGGGGTCGAGACCGTGCTCGCGAATAGCATCGTAGGCAACCCGACCAACCAGCCGCTGTCCTTCCGCAGACATCGTCGTGAGACGCGCGTCGATGTAAAAGTCGGACGTGGCCCCGCTGGCCAGTGTAAACTCCCCTAGTCGTACGGAGCGTTGGATCAGCAGTGTCTTGAGTTCGTCTTTGGCATTCATTGGCACAGGAGATTCAGGACGTGGCCTACGAGCTCAGCCCGTATTCATTAGAAGTTAACCGCGTGGATTTGTCAGGCCTTCACGGACCTCTTCTGGCACACGCATGGGCCGTCGGTTCGGGCCGATCCACACGGCCGTGACCTTCGCCTGAGCGACGATCGTACCGGAACCGTCGTCACGGACGATGTCCTGAGCCAGAAGCATGCTGGTCCGGCGAAAGGATTCGGCCTGGGTGCGGATCATGAGCCGATCTTCTCGTCCCGCTTCAGCGAGGTAGTCCACCTCGACACGAACCACGAAGATTGCCCAGCCCCGATCCTCGAGGGCATTCCAGTCGAACCCGGCTTCCTTGAGAGCCTGAAACCGAGCATGCTCGAAATAGGTGAGGTAGACCGCGTGGTTCACATGACCAAAGGAATCGAGCTCGGATGTGCGGACGACAAGCGGCGTGAGGGCAACCGGATTTTCGTTCGGTACGCCGTGCGGCGTGTCCGGTGTAGTCTTCTCCTTGGCCATGTGGAAAGATCGCGACCGTGGAGGTCCTATCAAGCCGGGCTCAATCAACCAAGCCCGCGTCCTTCACCAGGTTGCTCAACCGCATGCGCGCACCCGGCCCTCCGATGTTCTGCTTGGTATAGATGTTGGACAGGTGTGTGCTGACGGTACGTGTTGCGCACTTCAGCTCTCGTCCGATCGCTTTGTTACTGATGCCCTGTGCGACCAACCGGGCTACGGCGAACTCCGCTGGCGTGAGCCCCAGAGGTCCGTCCTCGGAGCGGATCGGAGGAGGCCGAACGCCGAGCTCACGGAACATGCTGCGCGTCTTCTCCAACTCGAGGCCGGCACGGACTTGCACACAAACGGCGTGGACAGCGGTCAGCTCGGCCAGAGCCTCATCTCGCCGGCCGATCTCGGCGAGTCGCCCCGCGAGCTGTCGCCGCAGGCGGGTCGCGGTCCAGAGCATCGGGATGTCAGCAAGTTCGGTTACCGCCGACGCCATGAGGTCCACTGAGCCCTCAGAGTCGCCACGTTTCCACTGTACGAGCGCCTCGCACGCGTCTGACCAGGCGACCCCGATGCGGTGGTCGATCTTCTCAGCATGTACCCGCATGCGTCGCCCGACCTGCTCTGCTCGATCGATGTGTCCCGCCCACAGGCACGCTTCCGCAAGCGCAGGAAGGAGCACATGAACCGCCCACAGGATATACCCAGTGCCTTCAGCGATCTGGAGTCCGCGCTCCGCTGCGTCGATGGCGTCCTCGAAGTCTCCAACGTGGATGTGGTGCAGAGCCAGACCGATGTAGGTCGGCACCACCTGATGCACATCAATCGCTGTCGACTCGTCCTCGAGTCCTGAGATCTGGACAGCTTCCTGTACCAATTCCTCCGCACGGTCCAGGTCACCACGCGCTCCGTGGAATTGTGATGTCCACACCAACAGTCGTGGCAGCAGCGTTCGCTGATTCAGGGCTCGGGCGAGTTCGATCGAACGGTCTCCGATGGCGATCCCGGTGTCCCAGTCTCCGCGGGCGTACGCTAACTCCACGGACATATCGGCAGTCCAGAGGCGTAACACGGGTGAGCGCAGCTTGTCCGCAATATTATTGACCTCTTCGATTGCCTGACCCATGGCGAGCGTATCGCCACGCATCCCTGTCAGTACAGCCAGGCCCCATCGCGCCCAGAATTCAATTGAGAGGTCGCCGACCTTCTGGGCCAGATCGATGGCTATGCCGGCATGCTCTACTGCCTTCTCTGGTGGACCGACCCAGACGTGCAGAAGCGCCAGCCCGCGATGGACCCGAGCCAGGAGTCGAGGGTCGTCGAGGTTCTGGGCGATGGGAAGTGCTGCCGACAGCGTCTCAAGCGCCTCTGCGCCCTGGCCGACCTCCTGGTGCACGTGGGAGCGTGCGACGAGAAGTCGGACGATTCCTCGTTCATCGCTCGAAGCCTGCGCGGCACCCAGTCCACGATCCAGTTGAGCCATCGCCTCGTCGTGGTTGCCCAGCCACATCTCTGTAAGCGCGAGGGCCCGAGACACATCCGGATACTCCGGCGACGATGGATCGAGGGCCTCGAGCGCGGCCCTCCAATGGGCCTGAGCCTGGGCGAAATTTCCTACGTGAGTATGAGCCCTCGCGAGGAGAGGGAGGACCTTTCGAACGGAGACACCGCCGGTGTCATCCGGGCGCGAGTCGCTTGTCCGTTCGAGCGCTGCTTCCAGGTAGCTGATGGCCTCGGTGTCTGCTCGTCGCTCCAGCGCGCGTGCTCCAGCCGCGATCAGATAGTGCGCCGCTTTTCCACGCAGACGGGAGCTATCGGTCCGTGCGAAGTGGTACGCAAGCTCGTCCGCGTGGTCGAGCGCTACCGATCCATAGTGGCGCTCCATCGCTTCGGCGACTGCACCATGAAGAAGGCGAGCCCGCTGCAGGCCGAACTCGTCGTACAGCGTCTGCCGTACGAGTGGGTGCCGGAATTCGTATACGACCTCGTGCCCCTGGGGGCGCTCTTCGAGGATACCGGATGCGCATACGCCCTCGACCGCGGACAGCAGTGCACTTGATTCCACATCCGTGATCGCCTCGAGCAAACCAAAACTGGCGGGAGTCCCGACCATGGCCGTCATGTCGAGGGCCCGTTGCTCCTCCTCCGAAAAGTCTGCGATGCGTGAGAGAATCGCGTCACGAACCGAGCCCGGCATACCGAATTCCTTGGTCTCCCACCCCACCCAGGTTCCGTACTCGTACCGGAGTGTTCCCGAGCCAGTGAGCGCTTTCAGGATCTCTTCGACGAAGAACGTGTTACCGCGGGTCCAACCGTACAGTATCGCCGCGAACTCGCGGACGACTTCAGGCTCGACGCCAAAGGTCCGGGAGACCAACTCACCGATCTGTTCTCGTGTCAGGGGACGTACAGCGAGAACCTCAGCGGCTCCGACTGACGTCAGAGAGCGCTCCGCCTGCACCAGCGTTTTCGCTCTGTCACGGTCCTGGTCCTTGTATGTGCACACCATCACCACGGGGTGCCCGCCGACCTGGCGTGCAAGGAAGTGGGCGAGCTCGATCGAGGACTCGTCCGCCCACTGCAGGTCCTCAAGCACCAACAGCAGGGGGCTCCTGCCTGCGTATCGTTTCACGAACTCGGCAAAGTTCCACAGAATGCGAGTTCGCAGCTCTTCCGGGTCCCCAGACTCCACATCGGTGGCATCGGCCCCAGCGGTCATGGCGGGGAAAAGGCAGCTCAACTCCGCTTCGCTGCCTCGGCTCAACACCCGAAGAGCGCTGGCGTCCATCGTATTGAGTACAGGAAGCCACGCATCGGAAAAGAGCGCATATGGCGTACCCCTCTCCACGGGGTAGGCTCGGCCGTGAGCAATGTCCCATCCTCGGGCCGCCGCACGGGCCGACAGCTCGGACACGAGCCGGGTCTTTCCTACGCCTTCTTCCCCGCGGACAAAGGTGAGTCGGGGGCCATCCGTGCCGTCCAGGAGACGCTCCAGCTGGGCGAGCTCGGTCGAGCGACCCACCAGAGGCAGGTGATCTGAAGCTCCCAGTGGAGCGGTGATGGGCGTGCGGGGAACGTGCACGACATATCTCCGGGGAGTGCGGATGGGCTGCGCAACGAGACGATGTACGTAGCATGCGTCATGGGCAAGGTCATATGACGTACACCAAGGCTGCTGTAGCCCATGCGCGATCACTGCCATCTACGTACGTGGCAGGTGGCCGACGTACGCCTCAGCGAATCGGGTCTTCGATGGAGAAGATTCAGGGTCGAGGTTTCGGTGGAACGCTCACCCGCTACGGAGGTGGTTTATGGTGGAAGAAGCGACTCCTGGAACTCGAGCACGAGGCAGGTCGCACTCGCTCCGGGTGAGCAGCCAGCCATGGCACCCTGCGCTAGATGGGTTCTGATGAATCCGGTGCCTCGTCTTCGTCGATGACACGAAGAACCGGCGCCGGGCGGCGGTGGAATCGGAGCTCGAAGACGTCGGGCCGGGCGTAGTGACCCGCTGAGTCCAGCTGCCATCGCGGCCCGACAAGCTGGTGCGGCTCGACATTGGCGAACAGGATGCCTTCCTCGCTGTCGAGGGGGCCCGCGACGATCTTACCGTCCGGATCCGTGATCACGCTGAGTCCAGGATTCAACCACCCTTGGATTTCACTCAGCTACTCAGCCTTGAACGCGAGTTCGTCTGGTACATGGTCGATGTGGAAGGCCTGACAGACGCTCACCACGAAACAGCGCCCCTCCTTCGCAACGTGACGCATGGAGGAGACCCATGGCTCGCCCCGGTCCCACGTGGGCGCGACGTGAATCTGCTCACCCCAGGCACTGAGGGTGTAGCGGGCGAGTGGCATGTAGTTCTCCCAGCACAGGAGGCCACCCACCCGCGCGAACGGCCATTCGTACACGTCGAGATCACTACCGTCGCCTTGCCCCCAGACCAGGCGTTCACCTGCGGTGGGTACGAATTTGCGGTGTCGCCCAGCCAGCGTGCCGTCGGGTGCGATGAATACGAGCGTGTTGTACAGCGTTGTATCGCTCGCTTCGGAGTTTCGTTCGTTCACTCCCATGACCACGGCGATGTCGAACGCAGCTGCGGCCTCCTGAAGTCTCTGGATCGCGGGACCGGGAATGGAGACAGAGCTCGCGTGTAAACGGGTGTAGAGGTCACGCAAAGGGTGGGTCTTTCCGGACGGGATGAACCAGACCCAGACCGGGTATCCGGACAGGAAGGCCTCCGGGAAGGCGACCATCCGGGCTCCTCCCGCGGCCGCTTCCTCAATCAGAGCACATGCTTTGTCGAGTGTGGCGTCCAGGTCGAGTTAGACCGGTGCAGCCTGCACAGCAGCGATGCGGAACGGTTCTCGGTTTGTCATGAGTCCGCGAGTGAAGGGTGGTGGAGGGGGCAGGGAAGTCTGCCCTCCGCGATCCGTGTCCGCCAGCGAGATCCCGTCTGGGTCGGTAGCAATGGCACAAAGAAGCCTCTACTTTGCAGCGCAAAGTGTTGAGTGAGTGGAGAGCCGTTTGTCTCGCTGGAAGAGTGTTCTTCGGGGTATGCTGGGGATGGGGCTGACGTTCGGTGGTATTGCGGGCGGATTCTTCGCCGTCCTCACCGTCATGCTCGCGGTCTTCGGGGGTCTCGATGAAAGTGAGCCGTTCTTCCCGACCATTGCAGGTACCGTGTGGGGGTTCGGGATTGGCGTCGCGTTCTCCGGCGTACTGGCGGTCGTGGGTCGGCACATGTCGTTCGAGAAACTTTCCGTAGCTCGAGTGGCGGGGATCGGAGCTTTGGCGGGGCTGCTGCTCGCTGGGACACTGATCGGGTTCACGTCGCTCGCGGGCGAGGCCGCTACCGGTACGGTGGAGGCGATGACCATCTTACCCCTTCTGGGTGCAGGTGCGGGCGCGGCGAGTCTGCTGATCGCACGCAGGGCGGGCCCCGCGCTGACTTCAGGAGAAGAGACCCCCGGTCTACAGGCCACTGGCGACGTTGACCCGTCGGTGGCTCCGTAACGCCCGGGGTGCTGCTTCTTGCGTTTGCCTGCTCGATGAAGCAACCATGGCCCGGCCGGTCGACCGACCTGTCCCCCCACGCTCGAACTCCCGCATGTACGACCTCCTCCACCCATTGATTCCCTGGCTCGGCGAGCCATGGTCCATCACGATGGCGGCGATCGTGGTTGCCGTGAGTGCAGTCTTCCTCGCCCTCGGGGCGGACTGGACCGTCAATTCATCCGTGAGCGTGGCCGATCATCTGGACGTTTCACCTCACGTTGTCGGCTTGACCCTCGTCGCGGTTGGCACCTCTGCTCCTGAATTTGCCGTGAGCATTGCAGCGGCGACGGAAGGCCGGGGCGACATGGCAATGAGCAACGTCGTTGGGTCCAACATCTTCAACTTGGGGTTCATTCTGGGGGGTGTCGCCCTG
>Ga0222718_10005661_pt1 | contig 10075 bp, 8 predicted proteins | sample C33_27DmetaG_FD_165045 | JGI IMG/M metagenome (GOLD analysis project Ga0222718, IMG submission 165045) | Estuarine water microbial communities from San Francisco Bay, California, United States - C33_27D | ecosystem: Environmental > Aquatic > Marine > Unclassified | place: USA: California... | reverse complement strand
TAAGTAGAAAACAAATGAAATCCATACAAGAATGGGTAGAGGCAAATCCTGATTATACGGAAACAGATGCGAAAATGGAGGAATATTTTACTCTAGTTAGAAGTATTACTCAACCCAATGATGATAAAAATCTTAAAAATATTAAAAAAAAAGTTGGAGAGAATGTAAAATTGGAAAAATCCGAGAATAATTAGGAAAAATCTGAGAATGTAAAATAATGTAAAAAAATTTAAAAAAGATTCTCAAAATTAATTTTTTTGGACATTTATAAAATGTCCATTTTTTATTATTTATAGAAAAGTTTTTTAAAAAAAGTTACACAAGTTACAATTTATTTAGAAACTTCTAGGAATAAAATCACATAGTGCCTTTTTTTCAGTCCTACAAGATTTTTTTTTAGTTTTTTATTTTAAAATAATTTAGGGGTTTTTTTATATACCATTATAATAAATAAAATGATACAAAAAAAAACCCCAAAAAACCCCAATTATAAATTTATTTGCAAACCCTGCTCCTTCCGATGTAATAATAAAAAAGATTTTAATCGTCATTTAAACACTACAAAACATAAAAAAGGTATATTAGGGGTAAATGGTATAAAATCTGAAAAAAATAAAAATTATAAATGTGAAACGTGTAAAAAAATTTATAAGCATAAAACAGGTCTTTATAGACATAAAAAAATCTGTAATACGTCCGCAACCGAGTCTCCAAAAGTCTCCAAAAGTCTCCAAAAGTCTCCAAAAAGTCTCCAATGAATATTATTGCAATTGTGGTAAAAAATACAAATCAAAATCAGGATTTTATAAACATAAGTCAAGATGTAAACATCTACATAATGAAGAAGAAAAAAAAGACTATACTGACGAAATTGTCCCAACCAACAATGTAGAGATTTTATTAAAAAATATTTTAGAAGAAAATAAAGCTATACATAAAAAAAACGATTCTATTTTAGAGGAAAATAAAATACTACGACAAGAAATTAAAAATCTTAAACTAGGCAATACAATGATTAATAGTAATAACAACAGTTTCAATATCAATATGTTTTTGAATGAAAAGTGTAAGAATGCAATGAATATTGAAGATTTTGTCGAAAAGATAAAATTAACTCTCGAGGATCTTCAATTCACGAAAGAAAATGGATATACCAAAGGAATCTCCAATATTTTTATAAAAAACTTAAATGATATGGATGTTACCGAAAGGCCAATACACTGTTCGGATCAGAAAAGGCTACAGTTTTATGTTAAAAACGAGAATGAATGGAGTAAAGATAAAAATAACGAAAAGATTGACAATTCTATTCAGCAGGTTAGTGTTAAGCAGTTAAAATCCATTCAAGACTGGGTAAAAGCGAACCCAGATTATTTAGAATCAACGGCTAAAACAGAGGAATATTTTACACTTGTTAGAAGTATTACTCAACCAAATGACGATAAGAATCTCAAAAACATCAAAAGAAAAGTTGGAGAAAATGTAAAATTGGAAAAATAAATATTATTTTTTACATTATAAAATAATATTTTAAGAATTGCACAGTTATTTAACGACGACGACGGTGGACGACACGGCGTCCAGAGCGGCGACGGTGAGACTTAGCAGTGCGGCAGAAAGAGCGTTTCTTTCCCTTTGCGACCTTGCACATACGCATTTTTTTGCAAGTCATCTTTTTCTTACCACGGCACTTGCTAAGACTACGGCGACGACGGTAGCTCTTCATAGCGCGTTTAATACTAGCACGAGTGCGAACACGACCTCCACGGACTTTTCTTGTCTGAACCATTATATAATTATTCTAGAAAAAAAATTAATTTAATAGATCCATCAACGCACTTCTTATCTTTTTTGTAGTGGATGGTTTGGGAGGCTGAGAAATTAATGTATCCTGTAATTCATTTGCTAAATTTTTCTTCTCAATTGCATTTTTTATTGTTCGTTCACTCCTAATACCTTCAAATATATCTAAAGTGTCTTTAAAATCTTTCTCACATGATAAATACAACTTAACTATTTTGCTTCTTGCATCATCAATTATTTTCGATAGTTTATCTTCTGCAAGTTCGGGATGAATTGAAACAAACTCTCCTGTACTTCTTGTACCAGGATAAACTTTGAAAATTTTTCTTAATATATCCATTAATTGCTTTTCACTATCTTTTGTGGTTTTTAACATTTTTTTAATTTGATTTGCATAATCAGTAAAAAGACCACCATTTCCCGTGTAATTTTCTCTCCATGAACCATTCTGACCACATAATTCTGAATCCTGAAAGGCAATTAATGGTATATCAGTAAATCTTTTGGAACCATCAGCATTCCAATTTTCATAGTCATTTTTGCCTGTAAATGTAGTATAAAATTCTTTTAAATCTTTTGTGTAGTCTTTTTGAGCCTGTGAATTAGCGATTACAAGTCCATCTAAAAATTTACCTTTTACATAGTCATATTTATTCCAATATAATTGCTGTAATTCTGGAATACCTGGTTCTTGTCCAAGTTTTCTAGTATTTACACGTTCACCTTGAGCCCATTGCGATGGACGCCATTCATTATCCATTGTAATTGTTTGTTTTTGACTATTCATTTTACAAACATTTTTTAAATTAATTTGAATACCACCTTCAACTTCATTAGGTGTTAAAGCGGTAATACGTCTAGAGCAAAGATTAATTTGCTTCAATGTGGGTGTAACACCTCTAGGTATTTTATTTCTATTTTGAATAGACATTGCATGTGTCTTACCATCATTATCGTCATATACGTACACTGGATTTAGTGTTTTAACAATGGCGGCATATAAATGAGCAATTGAAATATAAAATTTAGCAATACCATTACACATTCGTTGTTTTTCTGTTTTATTTTCAACATCTAAATCATTAAGTACTGTTTTCGTTTTCTTTTTCTTTGGTTTCTGTTGACTAGTTAATTTATCAACGTTATCTTTTCCTACAAGTAATTCAAGTAAATTATTTCCTCCTTTCATTTCAGATTTTTCTTCTATCATAGCATCCGTTTTCACTTTATTTGTATTGAGAAACATTAGCTTTTTATCAACTAATTCATTTACATAATTACCTCTTTCAATGCGCTGTGCTAAATATTTTATATCACGCTGATTCATATATTTCTTTATAATATCACTAGTAAGAACTACTAACTTATCACAATATTCCTTTTTTGTTAAATTTTTTAGATCCTGAAAATTTTGAGTAAGAATATATTTTGTTGCGATTAAATCTATCAAGTCAATACCCTCTATATCAGTTCCATATTCTTTTTTTGCTGAGGATTGTGCTGCGCCCATATATATGATAAATATATATAATAAAATTGAATTAAAAAGAACTTATAATGGATATAATTAAGTTGAATTATGAGATTAGTGACCATAAAATCCGTTAATCAAACTAAGAGGCAAAAGCGTAGTAAAAATAAGAAAGCACTATGGGATAAGTTTGATAATATGATAGCTCCTGAAAAAAATGAAGATTCTTTAGAATTATTATATAGTAAGCAAAAAATTGGTAAAAGAGCACATTGTGAGCAGTGCGGTTATGCTGTAGCTTTTGAAGAGCGTTTCCTAACATGTACAAATCCTAAATGCGCTATTATTTATAAGGATAATTTAGATGAAACTGCAGAATGGCGTTATTACGGTGCAGATGATAATCAGAGCACGGACCCTACAAGATGTGGTATGCCTATTAATCCACTTTTAAAAGAATCTTCTTATGGTTGTAAAGTTATTTGTAGGGGTGCTTCCAGTTATGAAATGCGAAAGATTAGAAGATATACTGAGTGGCAATCAATGCCTTATAAGGAAAAGTCTCAATATGATGAGTTTCAAAAAATTACTGCTCTTTCTAAACAGGCTGGAATTCCAAAAATTATCATTGATGAGGCATTAAGATATCATAAAAAGATTTCAGAGATGAAAACATTTAGGGGTTGTAATAGGTGTGGAATTATAGCAGCTTCTATTTACATTGCTAGTCGAATTCATAATTATCCAAGAACTGCAAAAGAAATAGCCACAATATTTAATTTAGATATTACCTCAGCTACAAAAGGTTGTAAAAATGCGGTACACCTTGTGAATGAAATTGAGAAAAACATGGTAAATAATGATAAGACACATTTTCATAAGACAACACCCACATCATTCATAGAGCGTTATTGTAGTAAGTTAGGTATAAATAAGGAATTGACTACGGTGTGTTTGTTTGTTGCAAATCGCATTCATAAGGCAAATAAAATTCCTGAGAATACACCACATTCAGTCGCAGCAGGTATTATATATTTTGTTGCACAAACATGTAAGTTAAATATTAGTAAAAAGGCTGTAAATAATATTAGTGAAATAAGTGAAGTTACTATTAATAAATGTTATAAAAAGCTATCAAAAATACATGATAATGAATCTGGATTGATACCTACTTGTATTTTGAATAAATACCAAAATAATACCTTTTAGGAAAAGGTATAGCCAAAAACTACCTTTTAAGAAAAGGTATAGCCAAAAACTACCTTTTAGGAAAAGGTATAGCCAAAAATTATGTTTTATTTTAAACTTTTTTATACTAGTTTAAATTAAATAAAAATATGAATGATACAAGTGGAAATATTCCAGATATAGTATTTATTGTTCCTTATAGAGATCGTAAACCTCATCGGTTTGCATTTACTTCTATAATGAAAACAATAGTAAAAGATTTAAATTGTAAAATTATTTTTTCACATCAAAAGGATACTAGACCTTTTAATAGAGGAGCAATGAAAAATACTGGATTTATTTATATTAAAAATACTTATCCAGAACATTATAAAAATATAACTTTTGTATTTCATGATATTGATGTTATGCCTTGGCGTAAAGACCAATTTTCATATCAAACAAGCATTGGTATAATTAATCATTTTTATGGTTTTAAAAGAGCATTGGGTGGAATATTTGCCGTAAAGGGAAAAGATTTCCAAGAGTTGAATGGTTTTCCAAATTATTGGTCTTGGGGTTTAGAAGATAATATTTTGAAATGGCGTGCAAACAAATTAAGAAAACGAATAAATTATAATGAATTTGTACAATACTCTGATGATAACAAAAATATTATTGGTTTGGGACACGGTTGGAATCGTAAAATAAATGATAAGTTAGAATTTAGAGCGAGATTTAGAATGAATGAGATGATTGAAGGTATTAAAACACTTTCACGAGTTAGATATACAGCTATTAATATTGATAATTTATTTATTGAATTAAATGTAAATAATTTTGAAACTGGTGATAATTCAAACTCTCCATATTTAAAAAATATAGATAGTAAAGATGTAAGAATTAATACCAGATTAAATAATTATACTAAGAAAATTTCATTAAAAAAAGGAGATGCACGTAATTTTGGTAGAAACAAGGGATTTGGAAGTATGCTTATGTTTTAATTTCGTATAAGTTTAAAAACAATTTATAATATACTTTTAAATGTTGAAAATAGTTAGGTCAGACCATTCGGTTAGGAGATCATTAAAAGATGACCCAATAATTTTAATATATCAGTTTTTTAAACATAGAAAACAGGAAAGAAATTATGAAATTAAGGAGTGTTTATGGAAAAATGCGAATAATGAATATATTGATAGAATTATCTTATTAAATGAAAGAATGTATAGCGAAGAGGAACTAGGAGTTTCAAATAATAAGGTAGATCAAATAAATATTGGACGTAGATTGCAATTTTCAGATATATTTAAATATGTTGAAAAGTTAAATCTAGAAGGATACATTGTAACTTGTAATGCTGATATATTTTTAGATAAATCTCTCCAAAATATTAAATATACTGGTATTCATGATGAAAAAACTATATACTCGCAATTACGTTTTGAGTACACAGATAAAACACTTTCAAGATGTAAAATATTTGGACCTCGTTGTGATAGTCAGGATACCTGGATATTTCACTCAAATTGTAATATTCCAAAAAAGTTTAGGGCGCAATTTAAAATTAAATACGGTATTCGAAATTGTGATCTTAAATTAAATTACTTGTTTAATCTATTGGATTTCAAAATTATAAATGACCCATACTTTATTAAAACATATCATTATCACAAGTCAAATATAAGAGACTACTTTAAAATACCCGCAATTAAAAGACCTCTTATGTTTGTTATACCTTTTATGAATCCAAGAAATGATATGTGCATTTATCCAATGAACATGTGGTGTGGTAAGGCAACGACTAGTTTTAGCAACTATTTTAATAATGAACTTAATTTTTTTGATGATAAAGATATGGATAATATTACGGGTATGATTAAATATGCTCAAGAAAATAGTTATATTTTTTCAATCCCAAAAACAAATATCCATTCCACTAATTTGGCCTATCTTTTTGATAAGTATGTAAAGGCATATAATGATGAAGATGACCATAAAACAAAAGAAATAATTGGTATGATGCAAGGAAGTTTTAAAAATCTATCTGATCGTGGATTAAAACTGGATAATATAAAAAAACTCTCTTTATTTTCAAATAAAATGTTGGAAGTATTTACAAATTCTCAAATAAGTATACATACTCCAGCAGGACATTCAAAATTTATAGATTTAATTAGTAATGATAATGACCATCAAATAACAAGTGGTCCTATAATCCATAAATATATATTAGATTTGGTAAGAAAAAATAAGAAAATTCCTGTATCTGAAAATATTTTAAATATTGGTGCACGCATGTTTAGACAAGGATGGATGGATATTATTGAAAATAAGCGTATTTTAATTATATCAAAACATAACGCATTCATTCAAAATCAAATAAAAAAACTTGAAGGACGAGATAATAATTTTTACAAACGTGATATTTTCAGAAAATGCACATATCAATATATGGATATACCACAATTACAGGAAGGTGATGATGATTTTATTTCAGTGGTTAATAGATATATAAAAGAATTTGGAGAGAAAGTAGATAAAAATTCTTTTGATATGGTGTTTATTGGAGATACTCCTTATGATTTTTTTATATTAAATTACCTACAAACATTAGGAAAGTCTAGTATAATTGGAGGTGGATTTTTACCATTATGGTATGGATTATATAGTAAGGAACATTTAAAAACAAATTGTGATATAGTAAAGATGTATATGGATGAAAATTGGACGATGATAGCTGAATAGACGTAAAAGTTACTTTAATTATAACAATTTAAATATAATGAAACAGGTATTATATTTAAAATGACTAAGATAGGTATTATTATACCCAGTACAAACAGAGGATTGAATTGCAAAAGTTATAAAGATATTCCATTTTATAAAATTTTCTTGAAATATTTCATTAAATCATATAATAAAACTGGAAAATATCGTTATAAAATATTTATGGTAGTAGATAGAGATGATCCAATATATTCAAGTAAAGAACAAATGTTACAATTAAAAAAATTTATTTCATTAGTTAAATTTTTAGATATTGATTTTATTTGGAGTGATGGAATTGAAAAAGGACATGTAACAGCTATGTGGAACAGAGCTTTTGAATATGCTTATAAAGATGGTTGTAAATATTTTTATCAAGCAGGAGATGATGTTTGTATTATGGATAAGAATTGGGAATATGTTTTTATTGAAGCATTAGGTAAAATGAATAATTTGGGTGTGGTTGGTCCCTTTGATTATGGAAGATTTTTATATGAAGAGGAAAACAATGTAAAGCAGAAATTTTTACTAACACAAAGTTTTGTATCTCGTTTACATTATGAAATATTTGGATTTTATTTTGATCCAGCTATTAAAAATTGGTTTTGCGATGATTGGATTACATATGTTTATGGAGAGATAAACAGAATATATTGTGATAAGAGAATTAGGATTAGTAATATGGGCGGTGATCCTCGATATATGCCTGTTGGTGAAGGCGATGAATGGAAAGGTATGACGAAAATATGTAGAGAGAGGATTGATATAGGTAAAGCAAGAATAAAAGATTTTATTGAGAACCACAATGCAATGGTTGAAAAGATGAGAAAGGAATCATCTGAATAAATATTTAAAAATTATTGAGTATTAATTATTAAATATGAGCAAAAACCCTATACTTATTATTGGTAATGGTAAATCAGCAGGACAGATTGATTGGGAATGGTTGAAATCAAAAAAAGATAAACTAGATACATTTGGTATAAATAGCGCATATAAAACATATGAGAAATTAGATTTTTACCCTACGTATTATGCAAATTTAGATAATGTAGTGATTAAAAGCCACAAAGATAAACTACAACACTTATTAGATAAGAAAAAAATAAAAAAGTGTTTTTATTTAAGTAATGTTACTTTTCGTGAAAATGAAACATATTGTAAAATAAATAAAGTAGGACACCCTTGGGAAGGTATATCTAAAAATACTAGTGAATTTCATACATGGGCAAATACTGGTTCTGATTGTGTTCAATTAGCTATTATGCTTGGTTACAAAGAAATATATATAATAGGGGTAGATGGGTATGTTGAAAAAATAAATGAAGCAAGCTTAACTAATAATAGAACACTTGTAATGAAAGAAACACCAAAAGATAATCCTAATTATTGGTTTGCGGAGTATCAGGAAAAGGGTGATGAATTTAACATTCCAAATGCGAATATGTGGCATGTACCTGGTTGGGATTATTCATCAAAAGTATGTAAAGCATTAAAAATTAAATATTATAACCTAAGCAGTACAAAAAATTATATTACATCAATACCATTTATGAAATATAAAAAATTTAAAAAAAAATTTTAAAAAGATTAGTTTTTATTATATTTATTTAAGTCGCCTTTTTTTTGCGTTTTATATAATATTCCCCAAACATCCCGAGATTTATGGTTACAATATTGATGTATTGATTTACTATTTGGCGTCCATTTACATCCAAAGAATCTATTCACAAAATTTAATCTTTGGGCGATATTTTTTATTGATGGTGATTCTGGATGCCATAAATGGATGTAATTAGATGTTTCTCTTAGTGTTTTTTCTTTGAAAGTATATTCAAGAATTACATCTAATATTCTATCTTCACCTCCATAACCATTAATTTCAAACCATAATCCCATTTTTTCAAAAATAAGTCTATTAACAACTAATATTCCGCCAGAAAAGGAGTAAGGGTTTTTATCAGGTTTTTTTTGAAAATTACTTGCAATTTCATTTAAACATATATTATTTTTATAAATAAAATTTGTTTGATTCATTGATAATTTTTCAATAAAATTATATGGTGAAATAAAGTAGTATTTTTTATCTCTTATTTTTTTTATACTTTGAAATATATTTTTATAAAGAGGAATATCACAATCTCCCATAATTAAAATTTCTTCGTTATCAATAAAATGTTTAATAGTGCAATTAAAAGTATGTGCTCTATCAAATTCTTGTGTTTTGTTTATAATTAAATTATAATTTAAATTTAATTTTGATTTATAATTATTTATTAAATTAATAATTATACTTGATTTTTCAACATTTGTTTCGGTTATGTAAATATTAAATTTAATTGATTGTTTTATACAGTGTATTAATATTTGTTCTAAATTATTTATACGGTAAGTATTTCCAATATTATCTTCATCATTAATTTTAATCGGTATGATATAAGCTATATCACTCATTATATTAAATTATAATTTGTTTATTTATTTAAATATTAATAAACGATTTATTATATGAATAAATTTATATCATCTGAAACAAATAATAATAGCATTAATGTTGAAGATAATATTAAAACTGGGCATATTTTTGTTTTAGCTGGAGGACAATTAAAAGATGGAAGTGTAAATAATTGGGTAAAAAAACGTCTAGATTTAGCATTAAAAATTAAAGAAGAAAACCAAGATGCAAAAATATATTGTATTGGTGGTGGAACATATCATAAAGAACCAATTCATAATATTTATGGACATGTTATACATGAAAGCCGTAGTTGCTCTAATTATTTAATTGAAAATGGAATTGACTACACAGATATCAAAAGAGAATGGAGTTCATATGATACAATAGCAAATGGTTATTTTTCG
>Ga0222718_10005660_pt1 | contig 10077 bp, 12 predicted proteins | sample C33_27DmetaG_FD_165045 | JGI IMG/M metagenome (GOLD analysis project Ga0222718, IMG submission 165045) | Estuarine water microbial communities from San Francisco Bay, California, United States - C33_27D | ecosystem: Environmental > Aquatic > Marine > Unclassified | place: USA: California... | reverse complement strand
GCCAGGCACATTGTCGGCGAAACTGAGGCCAAACGCTCTTTGGCGTTATCCGCTTGATTTTTATAATCACTTTGTTTCACGGTCCTGAACTTTCTTGTTCCTGTGCTGTGGCATTGTAAATTTGTAGAACTTGCTCTGCTCCGCATTAAGATCTGCTATCGGTATGCCTACACGCCTTGACAAACTTTCTCCATACATGGCAAGCTCGTCAAACACTCGAGAGTCGTCATCGAATTGGGAAAAGACTCCTATAAGTTCGTCAAGATTCCTTACCTTGATTATGTCTGTGTCACTCAAAACTGTGTCGTAGCAACCAACACGTGCACCAAGCATGGCATATTTGCCATATTCAACGTCTGCACCTATCGACATCCATTGAGACAGTGTCTTTAGATTATTGGGCCAAATTTTCTTGACGAAAGACTCTGGCGGTATACGTTTGCCTCTGTCTAGACTCATTTTTACACCCTCCCTGTAACCGGCCACAAAAGCCTGATGTGGTTCGTGATTTATGACTGTAGTGGAATAACAGTTATGTAGATTTTCATGCGGTACACCCCAACAGAAATCAATTTTGTTTTCATCCGTGTCTGAATTCTCATGTGTCTTCATCGCAAGGCAGGTTTGCTTTGGCCAGCCCACTATGCCACCATTACCATACACAAGGCAGTTTACGCTGTTCCTTGCCCGCCATCTGTGAACTGCCTTAGGATTAGTCAATGAAAAATCTAGTGTCTCGAGAAGAAAACGTTCATCGATCACATTGTCGCCATCCACACTGATGAAGAAATCAGTATCCGCCACATCGGCCGCGGCCTTGTGTGCGTTGTCAAATCCCACAACACCATCAACACGCTTGGCCCATGGCACCTTGTTTTTCAGATCTGCCCAGTTTTCCTCCTTATTGGGCTCCTTGAAACTTATGTAGATGAAATCCAGATCGCTTACTCTTGTTCTGTTTGCCACTGAAATCCTCCTTCCACTATTGAATCAGGCCAGTATGGGTGACCATCTAAAAACTTGTAACCTTTATCGGCCCTGCACAGCATTGTCTGGTGCTTGTAAATGCGTTTGACGGTCTTTCTTACAACCTTTCCTTCTTTTAATTTAAAATTTTCCTGTCCATGTTCTATCACCTCTTTGAACTTATCTAACGACACTTCTATCTTCTGGCCGTCGATTAGCACAACTGGCTTAACACGCTCTCTTGGTTTGAAATTTTCAAGGGCTTCAAAAAATCCTGGCATTTAATCTGTCCTTATATTTTTTGTTGACATAATGTAGAGGCCTTGTTAAAGCATGTCCGCTGTGAATAATTTTACCATCTACTTTAACCGGCATCAGATAGGCATCATTGTCCGCCACGAAATCCAACTGATTGATTTTTTTCTTGTTATGAATTATCTTGAACCAGGGAAAATCAACCATGTGTTTATTGGTGGGATCTAAAATCCTTTGAGCCAATGCGTATATTATATCTGTGCTAGGGTAGGTGTCGTGACATTGCCTTAGGATGTTTTCACGAGTGTAATCCCAATTGGTGGTCAAATCTTGACAAAGTCTTGCAAACTCATGCACTTGTTGGCTCTTACGAAAGTATGTAAGGTCACTGTATATGTTTTGTAGGAAGTTGGCATCATGGAATGGTCTATACGGTTTGTCCTTGACCAATTGATTTTTGTAATTGTAACAGTCGACGCTGAAAATAATATTGTACTGCCATAGATAATTCCACCACCAGTCTGTGTTTTGTGTCCATAACATGTCGGCGGCCAATTTTATAGAATGCTTATAAGGACTCATCAGTAATGCTTTGTACTCATTAGCCCATTTTATTTCATGATGCTCACTGAGGTCTTCGTCCATTTGTAAAACCACATCTATGGCCTTTGAATTGACTTTTGTTTTTTTATCCGTAATCACACAAACATCGTTATATCTGTTAAATCTTTTGATAGATTCGGCCAAGGCTATCGACAGTTCCACATAATCAGTTGTTTCGTTGTTTTGACATATCCACACGAACCCTCTAGACATAGGCTACTCCTTTATCAATCACGTGAACATCGGTGTGTTCGATACTTCCCTGCCTGTCCTCAACAGTCCAAGTTATTCCTTGATCATCTAAACTAGTGACCTTTGCATTGGCAGGCAATGTAGCCAACTTGGTTGGCATGACTGGGTAACCTACAAAACCATGTATTTGCTGTAATGCAATAGCAAATGCGTAGTCATTGCGGAAGTTGGGGAAATCTATCCTGTAAAGGTTGCAGTAAAACTGATAATTTTTCTTTATATGAGCCACCATGTCAAATATAGACTTGGCAAGTTCTGTTTTTTTGAAAAAAATAAGCGTTGCCCAGACCATAGGTATTGAACTATTTCTACGGAAGTTGTAACTATCCTTACCTGTGACGTCATGGACTTGGTCATGTACCAAAAAATCATGATCTGTGTCAAATAGGGTCAGGAGATTGTCACTGTAACAAAAGAAGTCGACATCAACTAAAAGGGTTTTGTCATATGGTGACAATTCATAGGCCCTGTGCCTGTCCAAATTATGCCATGGTTTGTTGTTGATAAAATTTCCTGTCTGATTGTCTATAAGTTTGTAATCAACAAAACCCAAGGGCGGCAACAGGTTGTAAGTGTCAAAATTTGTGACCACAGTAACAGGCAAACCAAGATTCTTCTTCAACAGGGGTATAGTTTTTTGTGCGATCTTATCATACCTGTACAGGTCTGTGTTTATACAAAAAACCAATATACCTTTTTTCATCTGTCACCTTGTTTCTGTGATTGTTTTATATAACTGATGATAGGAATTTAAAACTTCTTGATTTTTTGACTTAAGGACATCTAACAGTGCCTTTGGATCCTCTATCAATACAGGATTATCATTGACGTCTAGTATAACAAAGGTTCCTAATTCTTCAGACAGCGTCTTGACTAGGCTTATTGTTTCGGCATCTGCGTTGAACAGATGTCCATTGTGGGCGAAAAGCATCCTAGATTTGGCCTTCTCTAAGGCATTTTGCTTCTCCAACGCAATGGTGTAAGAACGATCTGATTTTTGTTTTAGTTTGGAAATTTCCATAACACTATTATAGTGTAATTATGGAACAAGTACAACCCTAAAAAAATTATTACGTGGTAGTGTTGCTTACTGTTGCAGTTGATGACGGAGCGTGAGCGTTGTCAAGGTTGGCCGCCGTGGTGTCAACGGTGGTCAGTGCATGTTGATGCTGACCGTTCCTGTTTGTGTTGATATCCACACTAGAGGTATTACCCGAGGTGTATACGGTGTCACCTGCGCCGTCAGTGGCTGTGGTCTTGACAGTCATTGTGACTGCACTACCTGGTAAATCGTCCAACTTGGCCGATATGTTCAACACGTTTGCAGTGTATGGATAGGTGTCGTCACTGAGCTGTATTATTGTCAAGTATCCAGTTGAAAGATCATAGAAACCATTTGTTAAACCATTTGTCTGCAGAGTCTCACCACTGCCTGATCTAGTCGAGGAGTGTGCCGCAATAGAGAATGTGCCCATTGCAGTGTAAAGTGCGTCCCAAGATCCATCCTTACCACTGGCACCCGATGTACCACCGTCACCAATCCTGGTAGGTGTAATACGGATCTTGCCTCCGGCATTGAAGAAGTGTCTCATCTTGTCTGCGCTGGCAAACGTGACGCTGACTTCCGTTGTGAAAGAATTAAACCAAGTGGCACTTGATTGTGGAGCCTGTAGGTTAGCAGATGTGGTTACTGATGTTGTACTTGTACATCCAGCCGCAACCGATGCCGCCAATGTGGCTAGGTCTGTGGCAACCGCCGCCTTGATGGCTATCTGGTCACCGGCAGATACAGACGATCTTGAAGTCATCGTGTCTCCTGTGTGTCCTGCGACGTTATCCATACCTGTGAAAAGCGCATTCCACTGCGATGCTTGAACTGTGTCTCCGTCGTTGACTCCAGATATTAATGTGTTACCTAATCCATACTCCCCTGATCCTAAACCTGCTGTATGATTCAATCCAAAAGGAGCGCTGGAGTTAGTCACAAATGCGTTGTATTCTTCATCTAAAATTGTATCACCTGCTTGGTATGCCATAAATCTTTATTTCACTCCTATCACGCACTCTGTGAGTGCGGTTTCTACGTTGTATTTATCCTTGATCAGTCTTCCCAAGGTGTTAAAAGCGGTACATTCTTCCAGTTGTGCCACCCGTGCCTCACCATTTCCTGCTGATACCACTCGATCACCCGCTTTGCCTGACCCCTGTACCTTGACTGATACACGTCCTTTCAAGCAAACCATAGGATGAGACTCGTTGTTTCCTGCTTCTGCGTTCATTAGAAATGCTGGCGACTCTGATATAACCCCAAATACTGCGTCTGATAACTCGTCCTCACATTTTGTAATTTCTGCTTTTCCGCCCAAGATCGCCACATCTCCGACTTCCATCAAACAATCCGCTTCGTAACGCTCAGCCAAATCAGCATATCTCGCCGCTGTTGAAGTTGCGTGTACCACGTTTGCCCTGATATCGACCAGTGTAGGAGCCTCTATGTTGCCTTGTGTCTGGGCAGACATGAATGCCGTCCAAGCACCACCGGCCGCACCTACACCACTTCCGGTAGATTCATCATTTGCATATGTTTCGTCCCATGCCCAATAGAGATTTTGCTCAGTCGATGACGAAGTCTCACCCCTGTTGACTTTCAAACCTGTGTAACTTGGCATGCCGGAAGCACTGGATATGTTTCTGTTCAGTTCTATGATGTTGTCCTCTACCGACAATGTAGACGTATTAATGATTGTCTGTGTGCCATCCACGGTCAGATCGCCCACTCTCAGACTCTCGATCCTGCCTGTGGATCCTGTTATTCTCAATGCCTCTTTTGTTGTGCCACCATCATTCACTGTGAATATGATGTCCTTGTCTTGTGTAGTCTGTGCAATGGTGAAATCATCACTTGACAATGTCATTGTTACATCGTTGCCTGCTCCCAAACGTATACCATCATCGGATTGTATTGTCAATCTACCCGTGGTTGTGTCAGCACCATCTGATCTCAAGTAACTCGAAGGCGAAACTCCGCCTAAAAGATCAGAATCCGTTGCTGTGCCTCTGAATTTTGCTGATGACACAGAACTTGAAAGTTGTATACCTTGTGCCACTGACGAAAAACCTGCTGTGATCAGTGCCGCACCTAGTGTTTCGGTCGCACTCGGTGTGAATGCCAGATTGGATACCACACCAACGACAGTGTCATTGGCAACCAATTTTAGAATTGACCTTTTTACCCCTGTGTTGTCTTCTGGTGATTCTGTAACGACCTGTGTCACACCTGAACCAGAAACTGTAGTTGGACCAATCAGAGTCCACGCCGTGCCAGTGTACACGTATAGTTGGGTGTTCAACGTATCAAACCACATATCACCGGTGGCCGCATCACTAGGTGCTGTTGTAGAGTTAACAGTTGAACCTAATTGTTTCCATTTTGACCCCGTGTAAACATTGATTTGATTGTTTGTTTTGTCATACCACATCTGACCTTGGATCTTGTTTGACGGTGCTGATGTGTTGTTGAAATTCTCTAGTAATTTTACGAAGTTTTCATTTAGTTTCTCACCAAAGCCGGCATAACCTTTTCCTATCAGCGTAAGGTCTGTGGTACCAACGTCAATAGTTCCATCGGCCAATGTGACCAATAGCGTTCCGAATGTGTTGTTTATTTTGTATGCCATGCTCTATTCGTTGTTTGATGCGTTGTCTCTGACTTCGGTCAAGAAACTTACATCACCCACTAACTTGATCAATATAGTAGCCAGTTCCGGTGTCAGCATAGCGTCAATTTTCGCTTCTTCTTCTGCTGTCCAGGCCGACTCGTAATTTGCATTGATGTAGTCTGCGACTTCTTGTTTTGTTGCCATTTAAATGTACTCCTTATGCTTATTTATTACGTGATTCTATCTGCTCATCGTCTGATATCCACGTCAAATCCTGGGAATATGAACCATCAAGATCACGTAGGAATGTCTTGACGTTGCTCTCAGTTAGCACCATATTGTGGTATTTTGTGTATCTTTTGTGCAGTGCCTGTTCTTTAGTGGCTGTGTATACCAGTTTCATTCCCTTGCTCTTTGCCAATCGAATTATACTGTCTATGCACTCCTTGAGGCACTTGTGTGTTGTCCTAGGATCGGCATTCTTGTCTGTGACTATCCATTCCATGAAAGCAAACTGTGTGCCCATACCTATGTACAAACCTCCCGCACACACAGGCTCGCCGTCTACTTCTACAATGACTCCGTTGGGTGGTAGGCATTCCTTGGGCACCACGCCAAACTCCCAATCCGTCCACCACTTGGTCAGGGTGCTGTAATCTGTGTCTCTGTCCCAGGGCCTACTTTGCATTCTTCTGTATCACCATCTTGTTAATGTTGTAAGTGGATTCGAAACAGTATCTCACTGCTTCTGCGACTTCTTGTGCTGTCAGTTTTGGCAAATTTTCCCACAGACCTTTGGTCATTTCCGTGTCCACCACATCCGGACAAACGTCATACACTGATAAAGGTTTTGAAATCAATTCTTCCTGCAGTTCAGTGATGTACCCTATCAACTCTTTCTTGATCTCGCAGTACTGGACGTACTTGAACTTGTCCCACACCTTGAATTGGCCATAGTCTGGTTCTTCTTCTAATCCCGACGTGCTGGTTATCACTGCCACTTTCATTTTGTCAAACGCATAAAGTCCATATATCCTCTTCAACAGATTCAGTTGTCCCCGGTCTGCGTGTGCGTTCAGCACCACGAGGTCACTGCCTTCGATGCTTTCAATTATCTTTTCTTGATCGTGTATGATGTCGAACCCGTTGCTCTTGCTGAGTCCAAGCACTTCGAACCCTTTTTTATCGTATAGGTCCGCGATAGCCTTGCCTATGCCTCGGGTGTGTCCTACGATCGCTATCTTATTTTTTCTTCCTTGACTCATATGTGTCCACTAGATTTTCCAACCCCTCGAAACATTCCGAATAGTGTTGGTAATATTTCTCAAACTTGTCTTTAGTGTACACGGATTCCTTGTAGAAGTCAATTAATAGCGTGGTCCTTTCACCAGGATTGTTGTTGAAACCATTGTGTAACTGCTTGTCCGGTTGGAACACGAACGCTTCTCCAGACTTCCATGTGTACAGTTCCTGTTTATCGGTGTCTAGGTTCAGCACATACATACCACTTTGATCTCCACCGCCATCATCCAGGCACATCTGGTATCTCCATCCTCCTTCGTTGTCTGTATGATTACCAATTTTTGTGTCAGGGCCAACTGTCATTATGGCCACGTTGGTCTTATAGGGAAATTTTCTCAGTATCGAATACAGCATTGGATAATCATTAAATGATTGTCCCTCATGATCTCCCGACTGTATGCCCAATGCCTGCCACTGTCCATTGACGTAGTCTCCTGACCTGTCATCAAAGTCATCCGGTAATCCTCTCACACTGTCTGAGAAGTCTTCTGGATCCAGGAAAGTCTTGTTGGGTTGTGAATCGAACTCGTGTTTGATGTCTTGCCAGTGTTTGTCTAAATGTCTGAAACACTCTCCCTGTTCGCCGTGGTAAAAACTTTTATCAAGCATTCAGTATATTAACATTTTTATCATGAATCTGTCTATCATGATCCTGCCAATTACTAAAAAACTGTTCGCCATGGTTGGCTAATTCTTGCTGTTCACTTAATTCGAAGTAGTCTGTGAATTCTGTTCCGTTTATTATGATTCGTCTGTTCTCATTTCCAAACACGTACACGATGACTTCATCATCGCCTAGTGATACACCGTGTCTGCTGTTCTCCACACGTGTCCACTTGCCGTCCTCTTTGACCATGTGTGTTCCTGATACTTGTATTCCTTTGTAATCGTACAGGTTGTCGATCAAGAACTTACCTGTTGCGAACACTTTGCCACCCACTGCTACCTCATCACCTATGTCCACTGTCTCTACTGCTTTGAACGTGCCGTCGGCCATTGTGATCATCGTGCCTGCTATGAAACAACCACCACCAGTTCCTCCGCCACCGGAACTTGAGCTTCCTTGTGCGTCACCGAACCCGGCCGCTGTCTGTGTGAATGTTGATAGGGCGAATATGGCCTTCCATACACTTCCCTCTTTGTAATAACCTGCTGTGATCCTTTTCCAAGCACCACTTACTTTATAGTAGGCCGCGGTAATGTCTTTCCATCCACCACTAATTTTTACAGATCCTCGTGCATTTGAGTTGAACACTACTACTGCTTTTCCGTCTGCTCCTGAAGAACTGGGCTGGCCACCAACTGCTACACCTGATGAATAATGTGCCGATCCAGTGCCGCCTGGTGTCACACCCGATCCATTGTCTTCTGTTCCGCCGGCCGCGTTGTTGGATCCTGACTTGCCACCAGTACCTCCGTTGTCTCCTGTGCCTGCGTCACCTGATGTTCCCCCATCGACACCGCCGCCACCGGCTCCACCACCGCCACCATCTCCGCTGTGGTCCTTGCCGTTCTCCCCCAGTGTTCCTGGTGAGTTACCTGTTGCCGTGTTTGTGTTTATACCTGCTGTTCCATTTGATCCTGCTCCTGCTCCAGCACCTCCGCCGCCGCCTCCTGCGACTGCTATATCCGTTCCGTCGATCCTTACTAGGGTGGCTCCTCCGCCACCTCCGCCTGCTCCTGAATATGGGTTTGGTCCAGCGTTACCGCCTTCTCCGCCTGAATATCCTGTTTTACTTTTTCCGTTAGTTCCGCCTGGTGCTCCGCCACCTGACGACCCACCTGCTCCGCCACCACCCACTACTATTTCCATGGTGGTGTTTATCTGTCCTGATGTTATAGATATAGTTGATGATGTGACGTAGTGTCCTGCCGCTCCTGTTCCACCTGGGCCTCCAGCGTCTGAACCTCCACCGCCACCTGCTCCTCCCCAGAGGTGAACGTCTATAGATTCTGTTCCTGGTGGAATTACAACTTGGTTTATTGTGCCTGTATAATTGAAAGTAAAGGCATCCGACGCCATGGGATTATGACTCCCTTACGAACCAGAAGTCCCCGTCGCTACCGTCGCCGCTTGTTGGTAATGATGTTGAAACTGTTTTCTCAGATCCACCCCATTGGTTTCCAAATGTTGCCACCTGTCCTATGGTTGGCACACTCACGCTTGAAGTGTCTGATGTCGTTATCGCTGAACCAACTGCGGCCAAGTTGATGTTTGTGACTGTTACTAGTCCAGCCGCCGTTGTTTTCAAAACTTTTTCTTTGTTTGCGTTGCCGTCTGCCACAGCGTCCGCTAATCTGATGATCGGAGAATATGATTGGTTCTCGCCAGCACTCCATCTGTTTTCTGATACATCGTAAAACAATCTGGCATCGTCAGTGTCTGACGTTTCAACTATGATACCCGAATCTACTTCACTGTTTCCGTTGTTTAACTTGATGAATGCGTCATCGTATGTGTTGATCGCTGACGAACTGGCATTGTATTCACCTGATATGTTCAAGTTACCTGTTATTGTAACATCACCTGTGATGTCTATTCCGCCGTCTGCACCTGTCAACTGTAGAGGTGTCTTTGTGACGCCGCCATCATTGACTGTGAATTTTAAATCCTTGTCTTGTGAAGTCTGTGCTACGGTTACGTCATTACTCGAAACCGAAATTGTTAACTCCTGAGCATCACCAATTATGATTCCTGAATCTGTATCAACTGTAAGAGAACCTGTTGTGGTGTCTGCTGTGTCTGATCTCAGGTAGTTGGCCGCCGCAACGCCACCCAGTGCGTCTGAATCTGTTGTAGATCCTTCAAACACTGCTCCCAGTGTTGAATTCAATGTAAATCCTGCCTTGATCTCTGCGAATCCTGTTTGTGTAGCACTTGGTGTGAAAGTTTCTTTTGAGAGTATTGCTACTCTTGTGTTGCCTGCGTACATTGAAGAAACTACTTTGTTTCCTCCTGCACTTGCTAGGGTCTCAATCTTCCATCCTGATAGTGTCTGTCCTGATGTGTAAACAGGTCCTACAAGCAACCAAGCACTTC
>Ga0222718_10005659_pt1 | contig 10080 bp, 10 predicted proteins | sample C33_27DmetaG_FD_165045 | JGI IMG/M metagenome (GOLD analysis project Ga0222718, IMG submission 165045) | Estuarine water microbial communities from San Francisco Bay, California, United States - C33_27D | ecosystem: Environmental > Aquatic > Marine > Unclassified | place: USA: California... | reverse complement strand
CTTTAGACGAAGCAGCGATATTAGAATCGTTATCAACCTCAGAAAAAGAGAACTTAGTCAGACAGGTAATCAGATTAACCAAAGTACACGGTGATAATGTAGAGAAGATCGCAGCTAGATTAGAATTACCTAGCAATCTTCGTAACAAAATATCCGGAGTAGGGAAATCTTTCGGAGTAAATTTCGCTAAAGCTGTTGTTGATCAACAAAAAAAGAATATTGCAGAGGGTACAAAGTATCGTTCTATTGTCGTTGATGTTAGAAAAGCAGTTAACGATGCTTTAAACAAGTTAATAAAAGGAGAACAATTAGGCGGATATAAACTCCCAGTTAAGAGAGAGCCTACAGAAGAGCATAAGAAGATAGCCACTACCTACGGATTCACACCGTTAGGAGCGATGTTCTTATCCGAATATCAATCTGCTTACTTAGGTACTTTTAAAAGTAAGAGGGAAGAGGGAACATCTACCGAAGTAGGGGTATCGTTAAAATTCGCCCTTTCGGATGAAGTAGAGAAAGGTAGGTTTTATATTGATGGAAGCGCTTCCGCAGACGAAGCAGAATTAGATATTATTCTAGCGTTCAATCCTGAAGACGGAACTAATATGTTACAGCAAGTACAATCTACTCTAACTGATCTCATCCGTCACGAGACTGAGCATTTAACTCAAAGTGGAGAACAGGTTAAGCCTGGTAAGTGGATGAGAGGTGATCAAGCTAGAAGACAGAAGATTAGACAGAACCCCGAGTTATATTACAAGTATTACCTTCTACCTAAAGAAGTAGATGCTAATATTCAAGGTTTATACGCTAAATCGAAATACGATAAAACTAGCTTCCAGGATACTGTAGACGCTTACTTAACAGATTTAGTAGGTGATGGAATTATCACTCAAGCCAATAGTAAGCAGATCTACAATAAGTGGAAAACAAGAGCAGCTGAAATCGGAGGGATACCAGAATTAAAATAAGATGCAAAGTTTGTTAGAATTATTCGAAGTTACAAAAGAGGATTTAAATCCTGAATTAAAAAAATACCGTTTATATTGCGATATGGACGGAGTATTGTGTGATTTTAAAGGTCGCTTTGAAAATTTATTCGGAAAAGGTCCTAGGGAGATTGAAGCTGAAAAAGGAGCACCTTATTTCTGGGCGATGATCAGGAATGTAGGAGCTAAATTTTGGGCTAGAATGCCATGGACACCATCCGGCCGTCAGCTATGGTCTGCCATTAAACAATACGATCCTAAACTACTAACAGCACCTCCTGCCGCTTATAGGGACTTCAGTAACTTTGAACCTACAGCAGTTGAAGGAAAAACTCAATGGGCAGGTCAGAATTTAGGATTAAGTTCTAGTGATGTTTTATTTAAGAGATCAAAAGATAAGCAACAAATTGCTGTAAAGGATATATCTCAAGGATTTATTCCTATCTTAATAGATGATAGAGTAAAAAATATTGATGCCTGGAGAGCAGCAGGAGGAATTGGAATACACCATCCAGAAAATGCATCCGACATATCACCAGTTTTAGAAAGATTAAGAAAGTTATATAAAGAAGAAGATGAAAGAGACTCAACTGAAGAAAGAGTTTAGGCAAAAAGACGTTCAAAGAGCTCGAAACTTAATTCAAAAAGACTACACCAACCGTACCACAGTAGGAACAGGTTACTCTAAAAGAAAAGAGAAGCATAGCGAAGGAGACATCTGGGAAGAAGATGGTAGAACCTGGACTATAAAAAATGGTGTTAAACAAAATATAACTAAGTTAGATTCCGCTAAAAAGTCTATGCAAACTCCTTTAACTTGCCCTAAGTGTGGAGGATCTATGAAACACCACCTAGCTAAGAAGATGTACAAGATTCACGGCTTCTGTTTTGACCCATGTACAATAGAAATGGAAGCAGGTCTGCGTAGAGCTGGATTATTTGAACAGTACGAAAAGCAAATGATGCAAGGCAATATGCAAGCCTGGGCTAGTAACTTGGAGCAATGGGTACAAGACACTCTTCAAGAGAATATGTCATATGTAACAGAAGAAGGTGATATCGAAGATTGGAAGGGTAACACCCAGAAGCAAAAGAACCAGCTGCTAGATGGTATGAACGAATACCTAAAGCATCTTAAGAAGCATATGGAATAACTATTTATATAGAAATATTATATGCTCTTAACAGAATCTAAACTGACAGAAGTATTAACAGAAGGTATGAAGTACCATCTTGATACTAAGACACCGCTCTACGAAAACGTATACCGTCCAGGTTCAGAAGCATACTTCTCCACTGTCAAGCAAGCTCGTCATTTAATGAACAAAGGTATCTTAACTGAACTATGTTTAGAGGATATGGAGCTTTTATTCGAGACAGAGGTAGGAGAGTATGGAATATTCGAAGGAAAAAGAGTACCTTTAGATTTTCCAATAATCAACGAAGCAGTAGTTGTGACAGAACCACAGACTACCGAATATACTCAAGCATGGAACGCTGCTAAGCAGAACGAAACTATTAGAGGTATCGTTGAAAAGGAAGCTAGAAAGAAAAACATGGAGCCATATAATGCATGGTTGGAAATGGCTAGCAAAGGTAAGGCAGCAGGAGGAGCAGCATACACAGTAGGAGCATCTACAGTATCTCAATATCTATCTGAAGAGGATATGAATCCTGATGCAGATGTATCTAGAGTCATGCCTATTTTAGCTGAGTATATGTTAGACGGAAACAAGCAGTATGTTATACTAACCGGTCAAGATACTTATAGAGAAATTCAATCAGAGAACACAGACGTATGGGTAGTAGATCTAACTATATACCAAGAAGAATCTAAAGAGACTATTGCAGAAGTATTATCTGAATATAAAAATTACGATCCAAAATACTTCGCAACCTGGTTTAGAGTTTTGAAAGATATTGTAAGTAAATCTGAAGTGGAAGTAGAGAGATATATTAAAAACTTATCAGAGCCAGCTTATAAAGCCGCGAAGTACTTCTTACAGTTTTTAAAAGATAATCCTGGAGCAAAAGAAAAACTCCGTAATAGTATAGGATTAACCGAAGCTAAATATAAAGGTAGAGAAGTAAAGCTCAACAAACCAATGAGAAGCACCGGTCCTAAAAAATATAAGGTCTACACTAAGAACGACAAAGGAAACGTCGTTGTAGTAAACTTTGGAGACGCTAAAGGAGGATTAACTGCTAAGATTAATAACAAAGAAGCAAGAAAAGCATTCTCAGATAGACATAACTGTCCTACTAAGAAGGATAAAACTAAAGCAGGATACTGGTCTTGCCGATTACCAAGATATGCAAGTTTACTCGGACTCAAATCAAGCTTTGGAGGATACTGGTAAACCGTACCAGAATCTTTCAATAACTAAAGATTGTATAGTAAGAAGCTTTGCTTCTGATGTAGATCCTGAAGAGCTTAAATGGCACCAGGATAACGAAGACAGGTGGGTAACAGTTTTAGAGTGCGGTGAGGACTGGGGCTTTCAATACGATAACGAATTACCTTATCGATTAGAGCCTGGAGATATGCTATTTATAGAAAGGCATGAATGGCACCGAGTCATAAAAGGCGATGGTGAATTAGTGATTAAGGTAGATTTAAATGACAAAGGACCTTTTCGACAGGAAGAAAACTAAGAGTGATGTTTACGCATTCGCTCAAGAGCTTATTCAGGAAATCCTTCAAGAAGATTCTGAGTTAGGAGAAAACCTCCGCGACTGGATCAAAAAGAAGTGGGTGAGAATAACATCCTCTGGTAAAATAGCCGGTCCTTGCGGTACATCTAAAAAACAAAGTAATCCTGACCGTTGCCTTCCTCAAGCAAAAGCAAAATCAATGACCCAATCTCAAAGAGCAGCTACTGCTAGAAAGAAGAAAGAGGGCGGGAGTAAAGGAAAGCAATTTGTTAGTAATACTAAGAAAGGAAAAGTTACTTCTGAAGCAATAAAAGGAGATAGTATAGAATGCGACAATTGTAGTTGGACTTGGAAAATAGCAGACGGAGGATCTGATCTCTACAATTGCCATAAATGCGGACACGATAATACACCAGTAGCCGAAGGACTATGGGCTAATATTAATGCTAAGAAAAAAGCAGGAAAGAAATCTTCTCATAAAAACTCCAACGCATATAAAGACGCTAAGAAAGCTGGAGAGAATTTAGAACTAACTAAAGAACGTGTACATCTAACTAAACAGCAGATTGAAAAGATAGTATTAGAACTTCTTGCTGAAAAAAAGAAACCCGGCAAAGCAACAGCTACTCATAAAGCAGACGGAACTAAGAAAGATGCCTGTGCTCTGAAAGTAGACGGAGTATATGGTATAGAGACCTCAGCCTATAAGTCAATGGCTATTGCTAAATGTAGAAACGTAGGTGCTGCTAACTGGAATTCTAAGAAAAAGAAAAGTAGCTGATGAAGTTTCCTACTCCGTTTTTACCGAAGAAGAACTACGTCAGGGGATGTAGGAGATCAAATATAATGTTTTTGTAGTTTCCATTATACAGCTATGACCAGAGAAAGATTAACAGAGATTATTAGAGAAGTTCTCAACGAAGAAGAGCAGACTATCAACTTCGACCTTAAAGACATTCAAGGAAAGAAGGTAGTTTTAGCTACATTCGGTCAAGATAAAGTAGGAGCTCTAAGATTAAAACCTTACCAAGGATCTTACCAAGTAGATTCAGTAATCGTAAAACCAGAATACAGAGGATACGGTATTGGTAAAGAGATGTATAGACTAGCCCATGAAAAACTAGGACCTCTATTCTCAGACGCTCATCAAACTCCTGATGCAGCAGCATTATGGAAAAGCTTAATGAAAAGCGGTGAAGCTAAGAAAGAGGGAGATCGCTATGTGATGACTGAAGGACCCCACGATGCTATGAATCCAGGAATCTTATCTAGAGATTCTAGTTTAAAAGGAGAAGATGGTAAAATTAAAATATCAAAAGTTAGACAGAAACTTAGCAGTATGAAAGATAAAGGTAGTACGAAAGCTAAGGCTTTGCGTAGATTTATTAACTACCACGACTAATTGCTATTTATAAAGAAACAAGGTAACATGGCTATATCTTTTAATAAAAAAATGCTCGTAGAAGCTGTAAAGCAGATCTTAGCAGAGCATGAAACAGACCCTAACCTAGAACTCACAGTTGGGGATTATCAAACCAAGCACTACCATATGTGCCCAGGAGCAAAGACTCTATACCAGGATATTGAAAGCAAGGTAGAAGATATGGAGTTAGCAGTAAGAGCTGCTAAACTACAAGATGCTTTATTCGCCATGGAAGAGATGGCTTTAGAGAGAGGTGCAACTGAAGCAGATGTATTTGCAGCTGAAGCAGTAGCTAATCAGATTATGGGTATGGCTGAGATGATGGGACTAGCCCAAGAACATTCTTACATTCAAGGTCATGTTGATAAAATTAAAGCAGCAGCCGATGGAGTAGAAGAAGCAGTTACACAGATGTATGTAACTCCTACTAATAAGCAAGATATAAAAACAGCTTTAAAGAAAAAAGGAGTAACAGATACAAGCTCTGTAGATAAAGCAAAACCTGGAGAAGTAATAGCAGTAGAAGAAACACTTTCAGTAGGTCATATTGACGACGAACCAGGTATGTTAAAGCAATTTGCTTTCGACACTGCAGAGTACGCTGCTAAGCTTTACAAGTTACTTCACCATTACGAACAAATGGAAGACCAAGTAGACTTCCCTAACTGGTGGCAACATAAAGTTATGATGGCTAGAGAGTACATGTCTAAAGCTACCCACTACTTAGAGTTCGAAACTAAGAAACCTCATATTGACGCAGCAGTAGACAGTGCAGAACCAGAACTCACTGACGATCAATTGCAAGAGTTATTTAGCAAAGTAAAAGATAAGACTATCAACTATAAAGGAGATATTTACAAAATTATAGATGTAGATAAAGCCGGTACATTCACTTTAGTTGATCCTAATAACCCGTCAGCAGAACCTTTTTACGTAAATAGAGCTCAAATGAAGCACGGTGAAGTGAAGCCTGTTGAAGATGATACAGAAGAAATGGAACTTAATTTACAAGAAACTAAAGCAACATGCTGCGGTAAATGTGGAAGAGTTCATGTTAAAGGTACTGAATGTAAGAAGCCTTACCTAACAGGAAAAGATCACTGTAGATATAATTAATATGACTCAGCAAGAATTAAAAAGCATAATCGAAGAAGCTTATTACGAGCTACTATCAGAAGGTCTGATTACTGAAGCAGAAGAAGACGAGCTTCCTGCTGAAGAAGAGACTGAAGAGACTCCTGATACCGAATTCGCTGATGCTGAAGAAGTAGAAACTGGAGCAGAAGAAGTTACTGACCCGACACCGGAGATCTTAGCTAAGTTTCCTACATTGAAAAAAACTATCATTCACTTACTTACACAAGACTATGAACAGTTTGTAGAGAAGATTGGATGGATGTCTCCTAAACCATCTACATTTAAAGTAGAGTTCAAAAACGGTCAAGACATACAGCTAAAGTGGATGGGAAAAGGCTTTCAAGCTACTGTAGAAGGTAAAAGGTACTTCTTAGATAATATCTCAGAGTATCAACAATGCTTAGATAAAATAGGTCATATGCTAGCCTCAGGACCTATTACAGACCAGTTTGCTGATGATACTTCTGGCGAAGATGTATTCGGAGCAGAAGGTGGCAGTGGAGGAGCGTTTCCTGGAGCAGAAGCAGGCGCTGAAGGCGGTTCCGAAGCAGGCACAGAAGAACCAGCCACACCATCAGGAGAAGAAGACGTCTTTGCAGGCGTAGAATCATAACAAATGGATATACTAGACAAACTCATACAAGAGTGGTCGTGGAGAACAGAAAAAGGTTACCCCGATTTCACTAACAAAGACGATCTTAAAATCTTGAGAGAGGTTTTTGGTATAGACTTAACCGAAGCTTATACTGAATTTCCTACCTCTGCTGAACAGATAAGCAATCCTAAAGTAGCAGAACTGTTTAAAGTAGTAAAATCATTCCCCGGACTGAAGGTCGAAGACCCAATAGCACTAGATCCCGGTAAGAAGAATAGTCCTAAAATAACAAGAGCTCTAAAGAATAATAGAGATTTTATAGAGCATTTAGAAAACGGTCTAGGAATTGAGATAGAAGATGTTAATGAATTTATTAAATGGAACGGTCTCTCTATTAGTTTTGGAGAAGGTTCAAGAGGAGGTAGAGGTGTACACAGTAAGGGGTTAAAGTTCGAAGAAGAGATTGCTCAAGACTTAAACAACTATAAAGCAGGAACTGAAGAATACATTCACCCAGAACTTACTAAATCAATTATAAGAGAGTTCTCACTAACAGCTACTAACTTTAACGTTAAGAGTGAAGGAGGAGAAAATAAGAGAAGACCCTTAGAGTTTACAGAAAAAGGACCGATCGTAGGATTTTCAGGAGAAAATTTAGCTGCAACACTTACTGATTTAACTATTGACAAAGGATCAGAAACGATATACCTCTCTCTAAAATTTGGAGGAACTCTAACATTCTTTAACTCCGGAGTTGCAGTGACTGTTTTCCCAAAAGACGATTTCGCCGACGGTAAGATAGACACTCCAAACGGTGTCTCACTTCTAGAAACTTTCGGTATCGACAATGAACTATTTTGTAGAGTATTTAATGAATACAAAGAAGATGGATCCGGTACTAACTTCTCACAGTATCATAAAGTTACTACTGACTACGACAAAGAGAAACTATTCAGATTAGTAGAGAGCGGTATAGGTACAGGTTACTATATGCTAAAAGGAGGTAGAACGACTGAATTTTTCTTCGTAGGAGACGAATATAATAAAGCAGCATCACAGCCTACTTCCGGTATAGAAATACAGTATGGAGGTAAAACAGGTAAAGGTAAGAGAATAGATATTGTATTTGAATCTGAAAAATATAAATTTAAAATCAATATTCGAAACAAACAAGGAAAGCTGTACCCATCCCATATTATGTGTGATTACAGGAAAAAATAAAAGGTATATATTTATATATAATGAGAGGTTTTAAATTCGAACATATTGTAATCTTAATATTAGGGGTATGTCTTCTATGGCTAACACAATGCCGTAGAACAAAACCTATTACAGAAGAGATTGTAAAAACAGAGGTTGTAATTAAATGGGATACCGTAGAAGTTGCTAAGACTGAATACATTCCTAAGATCGTAGAAAGGTTAGTAGTAAATATAGACACCTTTTCAATACCTATCGACACAGTTTCAGTACTAAAGGACTATTATGCAAAATACTTCTATACTGATACTATTCAGATAGATACATTAGGTTCTATAGTGATAAATGATACTATCACTCGTAACTTAATCTCAATGAGAGATGTACAATCCAACATTTTCATCCCAACAACTACAATTACTAATACTGTTTACCTCAACAGGAGGGAATTTTACGGCGGTATTTCGTTAACTGGACAACCTACTCAATTAGATTTTATCAACGGAGAGTTACTATACAAAGGTAAGAAGAGAAACGCTTACGGTATAGGGGTAGGTATCAATCAAGAGCTTGTACCTATCTATACTTTCAAAGTATTTTGGAAGATAGGTAAATGAGCCAGCAAGACGTAAAAAAAATAGTAATACAAGAATACGCTAAGTGTGCAAAGGATCCTGCATATTTCATGCGCAAGTACTGCTACATTCAACATCCTCAGAGAGGACGTATCTTATTTAACTTATATCCTTTCCAAGATAAGGTATTACACTTATTTAAAGATCATCAATACTTAATTACTCTTAAATCAAGACAGCTAGGTATATCTACTTTAGCAGCTGGATACAGTTTATGGTTGATGATCTTCCACAAAGATAAGAACGTACTCGCATTAGCAACTACTCAAGCTACAGCTAGGAACCTTGTAACTAAAGTACAATTTATGTACGAACAGTTACCAAGCTGGTTACAGTTAAAGGCAGTAGAAAAGAACAAACTATCGTTAAGATTAAAAAACGGCTCAAGAATATCAGCCAAATCATCTAACTCAGATGCTGCTCGTTCAGAAGCTGTATCTTTACTTATAATAGATGAAGCTGCATTTATCGACAACATAGACGAAACCTTCGCATCAGCACAACAGACCCTTGCAACAGGTGGTCAGTGTATGGCTCTATCAACTCCCAACGGAATCGGTAACTGGTTTCATCAGACCTGGGAAAAAGCCGAAACTGGTGAGAATAGTTTTATCCCGATCAGACTACCGTGGACTGTTCACCCTGAAAGAAATCAAATGTGGAGAGATCTACAAGATGCTGACCTAGGTCCTAGGATGGCTGCTCAAGAGTGTGACTGTGATTTCCTATCTTCCGGTGATACGGTATTTGAACCTGAAGACTTAATCTTCTACGAAACAACAGCTCAAAACGATCCTGTTGAAAAACGAGGAGTAAGCGGAGACTACTGGATATGGGAATACCCAGATTACACCAAATCGTATATGGTAGTCGCCGATGTCGCTAGAGGAGACGGACAAGATTTCTCCGCATTTCATGTATTCGATATTGAATCAGCATCACAAGTTGCTGAATTTAAGAGCAAGGTACCTCCTAAAGAATACGGTAACTTACTGGTAGGAGTAGCAACAGAGTACAATAACGCACTACTAGTTGTAGAAAATGCAAATATCGGATGGTCTACTATTGAACAGATTATCGAAAGAGATTATCAGAACTTCTACTACTCCTCTAAATCGGATCAAGATACAGTAGAGACGTATATGAATAAAATGGAGAGAGGAAACCTTACTCCCGGTTTTACGATGTCTATGAGAACCAGGCCACTAGTCATTGCTAAGATGATGGACTATGTTAGAGAAAGATCTGTGACTATAAAATCTCAACGTCTTCTAAAAGAGATGAGAGTTTTTGTATGGAAGAACGGTAAAGCTCAAGCACAGACCAACTACAATGATGACTTGGTAATGGCTTTTGCAACAGGACTTTACGTTAGAGACACAGCACTGAGGCTAAGACAACAAGGTATGGACCTATCCAGAGCTAGTCTATCAGCTATGTCAAATT
>Ga0222718_10005658_pt1 | contig 10080 bp, 10 predicted proteins | sample C33_27DmetaG_FD_165045 | JGI IMG/M metagenome (GOLD analysis project Ga0222718, IMG submission 165045) | Estuarine water microbial communities from San Francisco Bay, California, United States - C33_27D | ecosystem: Environmental > Aquatic > Marine > Unclassified | place: USA: California... | reverse complement strand
CGGGAGCTGGAGGTGGCAACATCGGAACGGGAAGTGTGCCGATGCCAGGGGAAGCTGGCTTTAGTGCGGCAAATACTCAACCTGAGGGAAGCGAACAAACGCAATAAGGAATAACATGGCAACAACTTTTGATGTAAACAGAATTGGTGGTGGAACTTTTGAATTAGTTCAAGATCCTACAACTGGTAAATACATAGTCAAACAAGTTGGATTTACACAAGTTAAAAAATTAAATATACCAGATTATACTACTGCTGCTGCAACTGCTGGTACTACAGATACATCAAAAGCAACTACAGAAGCTACTACACAAACTATTGCTCAACAAACTACTGAAGCATTTAAACCTGCAGATGGTGGAGAAGCAATAGATTATACTGGTGGTGAAATGTTAAGCCAAGCACAATTGCAAAAAGAAGCTGCTAAGATTGATCCTCAGATTAGTGCTAAACAAGCAATGACGAAAGACGAAGCATATAGTCTTGATTCTACTCCTAGAGTAGATACACAAAAACAAGAAACTCCGTATCAAGATGCTATTATGAGAGGGAGTGCTGGAGTTAAAGCTGATACAATTAAAGGCCCAGAAATATTTACAGATAAAACACCTATAGGAAGTCCATTTAAAGCATTTAGTGTAACACCTAAAGGTATAATTAGTAGACCAGAATATTCATTTACTAGACCATCTGGAATAGATGCACCGATGACGACTCAAGAGTCTGCATTAGGAATTAGTAAAGTAGAACCATCAGCTACAAGAACTGCAAAAGAAGCGGACTTTGCTAGTGGTACAATTCCAAGTAAAACAACAGTTGCTGGCACAGATATAGAAACTGATATAGGTACAGTACCGAGAGCAGATATAAAACCAGAACTGACTGCACTTAAAAAAGTTAGTACAGGTTTACAAACATTAGCAGATAGTGTTGGTAAAGTTTTAGCATCTGGCCCAGTAATGACACTTGCTAAAGCTGCTTTTACAGAAACACCTACACAAAAATTTGATAAATCATATTTTACAGATAGAGGTGATGGTAGAATTGGAGGTAATCCAACAACAGATTTATATGCAGGTTTTAATAGAGTTTCTGCATTTGGAGATTTAGAAAAAGCAGGTAGAAATAGAATTGCAACTAGAGAAAAAACTATTGAGAAAAAAGGTTATAAATCTGGTGATAAATTTTATGATGATACTCAAAATATGAAAGATCAACAAAGAGATTATCAAAAAGCAAAAGAAAAGAAAACATCATCAGCTAGAGAAAGAGCTAGAATGAATCAGCCAGGTTCAGGCGGTGATGGTAGTGGAAGTTCAAATGCAGGAAGAGTTATTTGTACAGAATTAAATAAGAGTGGAGAATTATCTACAACTGATTTAGTAAGAGATATTAGATTTACTTATAAACATTTAAGTAAAAAACATCTTAAAGGATATTTAGCTTGGGCAATCCCAACTGTAAGACATATACAAAAATTTAAAACTTATAGAAAAGTTTGGAAACACATTGCACAACATAGAGCAAATGATATTGCATGGAGAATGAATCAAGGTAAGTTTGATTTATTAGGTAGAATTTATGCAGGTATTGGTGAACCTTTATGTTGGTTAATAGGAAACTTTGTAAGTGATAAAAATTATAATTTATTAAGTAACAAACGTAATAGGCATTTATAATGGCAATTGAAGCAGGTAATAAAGTTAGTACAACTGGACTAGTAAATAAAAGGCCATTTACTCCTAAGGCCCCAGATATGAGTAGAATGAAAGTACCAGAAGCTATGCAACCTAAAAGAGTTCAACCTCAACAAGTTGCCCAAGCACCTCAGCCTCAACCACAAGAAGAAGTAGCTGCACCTATTTCTGAAGATTTACAAAACAAAATTCAATCTCTAACAGATGAAGATAAGGTTGTACTTGATACAGTATTAGCTCCATCTGTTGCAGGCGTTCTTAAAAAACTAGCACCAGAACTTAGTCCACTTGTGGATCAATTTACTAGTGCAGAAGAGAACGTAGTTCTACCTGTCTCAGTTGTAAAAACATTTGCAACTAAAAGATATGGTGGAGCAGATGAAGCTCAAGCTGTAGAAAGTTTTATAGCTGATCTTGCATCTAGTCAAGAGATGGATCAACAACCTGTGCCACCCGAAAGTGAACAACCAGGAGATATTGATTATCAATCAATAGATACTCAAGGAGTTTAATTTTGGCCCACAAAAATTATGGAATCGAGCTACCCTTATCCATAAGGCACTCAACCAATAGGTAAAAATAATGGAAGAAGAAAACAGAGTCTCTGAAACTGAAGAGAAAAAAGTTAGTGTACCAAATTCAAACCCATATCATAAAGATAGAGGTGAGGATGATGAAGAAACAAAAGCGTTTCTAACAGGTAAATTATCTAAATATCATCAGGAACAAAGAGACAAACAAGCAAACGCAGCAACCGAGCAGAAGGACACCGATGCATCTGAAGAGACTGCAGATCAAACAGATAATCAGGCTACTCCTATCGCTGAACGCCCTGCTAACGCTGAAGACCGTGTCTTTAAAAAACGTTATGACGATTTGAAAAGACACTATGATTCTACTATTCAAAAACATAAGGAAGAGCTTTCTTCTTTACGGACACAATTAGAATCAAGTACTCAGCAATTTACACCTCCTAAATCTAAAGAGGAATTAGAATCTTGGAAAAAGGAGTATCCCGATGTCTATGACATGGTAGAAACAATTGCCATGACAAAGGCTGATGCTAGAGCAAAAGATGTTGAAGAAAAATATCAAAACTTGCAAAAGCAACAGGAACAAATTGCTAGAGAAAAAGCTGAAGTAGAACTTCTTAAAGTTCACCCAGATTTTAATAGTCTTCGACAAGAAGATGATTTTCATCAATGGGCTCAACTACAAGATCCTACTATTCAAAGTTGGTTGTATGAAAATACTTCCAATTCTAAGTTAGCTTCTAGAGCTATTGATTTATATAAAATGGATCGTGGCATTAGTACGTTATCTAAGAAAGAAGAAAAGGATGTTAAAAAAGAAGCTGCTAAAGCAATTTCTAAAACTAGAAAAAGTACTGAATCTGAAATTCCTAAAAAGAAAGTTTGGACTGTAAGTGAAATATCTAAAATGAAACCTCATGAATTTGAGAAACATGAAAAGGATATTGATCTTGCTCGTTTAGAAGGTAGGATTGAACAAAGTTAAACAATCAACTAAACTAAACTAAGGAGGGTACAACCATGGCTTTTGGAAGTGCTGGTGGATACGGAAACTTACCTTCAGGTAATTTCACTCCACAAATTTTTAGTCAGAAGGTTCAAAAATTCTTCAGAAGAGCATCAGTGGTAGAAGATATTACTAACACTGATTACGCTGGAGAAATTGAAAATTTTGGCGATACTGTTAAAATAATAAAAGAACCTACAATCACTGTTGCAGATTATGCAAGAGGTACAGCTGTTTCTACACAAGACTTAGCTGATGACCAAATCACTATGACAGTTGATCAAGGTTCATACTTTGCTTTCAAAGTAGATGACATTGAAGAAAGACAATCTCATGTAAACTTTGAAGCTCTTGCAACCTCTTCAGGTGCATACTCATTAAAAAGAAACTATGACTTCAACGTGTTGAAGCACATTTACGACAATGCTGCAACATCAGCTGCTAACACAGGTACTGATGGTTCACCAATTGATGGTGATAATGCTGTAGATACTTTAGCAGATGTAGTTTCAGCTGCTAAAACAGTTCTTGATGGGAATGACGTACCAGAAGAAAATAGATGGTTAGTAGCACCGCCTGCTTTTTTTCAACAATTAAGAAAAGCTGGTGCTAAACTTTCAGACCAATCAATCTTGAACGATGGTGGTGTATCACAAATCAGAAACGGTATGGTTACTGACAAACCGTTATTTGGTTTTAACATGTACATGACTAACGCAATTGCTGTGTCTAGTGGAAGTGCTGCAAACAAAACATTTGGTTCATCAGGTGCAAACGAATATGCATTCTTATATGGACATATGTCTGCTGTAGCTACAGCTAACCACATTGCAAAAACAGAATTAATCAGAGACCCTGATTCATTCGCTGACATCGTAAGAGGATTACACGTTTTCGGAAGAAAAATCTTAAGAGATGACGCTGTATTCTCTGGTGTTATAACAATCGGTTAATAGTAGGAGGAAATAAATTATGACTGCTTATGATAGTTCAAATACAAACACTCAGATCAAAGCATCTAGTGATGCTGTAAGAATCGCATCAGAAGTTGTAGATTTCTCTTCTACAACTAACGCTGCTGCTGATACTTTTGATGTTATCGGAATTCCTGCTAACACAATGGTACTTGCTGCAGGCGTTGATGTATTAACTGCTGATACTGCTGGAAACAGTGGAACAATCGCATTAGGTGATAGTGCAGATGCTGACCAATACGTAGCTGCTGCAACTGTAGCTGCTGCTGGCCAAATGGCTATTTTAGCTGCACCTTTTGCAAACAGTTCTGCTGATGCTATCAGAGTAACAGTTGGTACTGGTGCAATTAATGCAAAAGTAAGAGTATGGGCAACTATGGTTTCACTTGATAAAGGTGGATCAGATGCTGATACAGACGCACAAAACGTAACATTTAGTTAATAGCTAATTATCTTGGGGGGAGCAATCCCCCCTTGATTTATCAGGAGAATAAATGTCAACAACATATTTAACTTTAACAAATAGAACTCTTAGAGAGCTAAACGAAATTGAATTAACTTCTGCTAACTTTGCTTCAAGCAGAGGGATTCAAACTGCAGTTAAAGATTTCATAAATAAATCTATACATGACATTTATAATGAAACAGGTGAAATACCTTTGCTATATGCAAGAACTACACAGAATTTAGAAATAGGTGATAATGAATATGATTTTCCTGCTGACTTTAGAAAAGCAGATATGGATTCATTTTCAATAGGGCCAAAAGAATTAGTTACTAATGGAGAGTTTACATCTAATATAACTGGATGGACAACTCAAAGTGGATCGCCAGCATACTCTAGTTCAGGTAATGGTAGATTAAGTTTAAGTAATGCATCTGCATCACAATCATTTTCTACAGTTGTAAATAAAACTTACAGATTACAGGTTAGAGTTTTAAACTCAAATTCAAATGCAGATACACTTGATGTAGCTGTAGGTACAAGTGCAGGTGGCACAGAAAATAAAAGTAGTAGTATAACAGTTACTAACTATGGTGAAGGTAATATTTTAAATACTACATTTACTGCAACTGCTACAACTACACACATACAGTTATCTACAACTGGAGATTTTACAGTTGATTATGTAAGAATATCAAGAAACGATATATTAAATAGAAAGATGACTTACATATCATATGATAACTACATACAAAATTATAAACCTACTGATGATACAAACAATAGTGGGAATTATGCAAATCCATTAAGAGTTTATATATTACCTAATCATTCCACATTTGGAATAAGCCCAAGACCAAACAGTAATGAGTTTGCAGTAAGTTATATATACTATACAACACACACAGATTTATCTGCTCATGGTGATACTATGAGTTTACCAGATAGATTTGGAACACTAATTATAGATAGAGCAAAATATTATACATATATGTTAAGATCTGATCCTCAACATGCACAGTTAGCTGATAGAGACTTTCAAAGAAAATTAAGATTACTAAAAGTAGACTATGCAACTAAGAATGATTATATGAGAACAGACACAATAGCAGAAAGTATTTCATTAAACATAGGAGGCAGAGTTAACTAATGGCTATTAGAGAAGATAATAAAAAAGTTCAAGATAATATGAATTATCAAACAGATAAATTTAAAATGCAAGGTAGAGATAAAGAAGAGCCTGTAAGAAAAGCAGACCTGTCTGATAAATTAAATACTAAACAAATTAATGATTATATTGATAAATACAAAAAAGGTGAAGATGTATCTGATATAATTAGAGATTTAAATTTTAACGAATTAGAAACATTAAGAAGACTAGCAGATAAAAAAGTTACATCATAATGCCATCTACTGATTTAATATCACCATTTGTAGTTAGTTGTGCAGGAGGTTTGACACTTAATAAAGATGTGTTCTCTATGTCTCCTGGTGAAGCACTTATACTACGAAACTTTGAACCAGATATTAAAGGTGGATACAGACGAGTTAGTGGTACAGCATTATACAATAGCACAATTGTACCACAAGGATCTAGCAATACTAGTTTAGTGGTAGACTGTGCAATTGTATTTAATGGACAAATCATTGTAGCTAGAGGTGGAGATATACATAGAGGTACAACTTCAGGTAGTTGGACAAGTTTAACTACAGGTTTAGGTACATCTACTAGAGCATATGATTTTGAAAAATATAATTTTGATGGAACTGATAAAGTAATTATAGCAACAGGACATTCGGCTGCACAGGCAATTAATGAAAGTTTTGCTGTTGATCCTATTAATGCAACAGGTGGTGGAACAGCTCCTACAAATCCTAAGTTTGTAAAAGCATTTCAAAACCATATGTTTTATGCAGGTGCTACAAATACACAAGAAGTTTTATTTAGTGCACCTTTTGCTGAAGATGATTTTAATACAGCTGATGGTGCAGGATCATTTAAAGTTGACTCTGAAGTTGTTGGGCTAAGAGTATTTAGAAATGAATTATTTATTTTTTGTGTTGATAGAATTTATAAACTACAAGGATCATCATCTGCTGATTTTGCAGTACAAGAAGTAACTAGAAATATTGGCTGTAGAGATGGTGGTAGTATTCAAGAGATTGGTGGTGATGTTATATTTTTAGCACCAGATGGATTAAGAACTATTGCTGGTACAGCTAGAATTGGTGACGTTGAACTAGGATCTATATCTAGACAGATACAAACTAGAATTGATGAAGTAACTTTAGATAGAGTCTCCTCATTAGTTATTAGAGATAAATCTCAATATAGATTATTTTATCCAGAAACAAATGGTGCTCAAGGTTCATCTAAAGGAGTTATTGGTGTATTAAAAGCAAATGTTAATACAGGACAAATTGGTTTTGAGTTTTCAGATATGATTGGTATTAAACCATCATGTACAGATTCAGATTTTATAAGTGCAGTAGAAACTCAAGTATTTGGTGGCTATGATGGTTATGTTTATAAAATGGAAGTAGGTAATACATTTGCTAATGGAACTGCAAATAATACAATTGTAGCTACTTACAGATCTCCAGATATGGTTATGGGAGACCCAGGGTTAAGAAAATATATGCAAAGGGTTAATCTAAACTATGAAGGAGAAGGTACAACAGTAGATGCTGAGTTAGCTGTAAGATATAATTATGATGACTCAAATACTCCACAACCAAACGCAATAAGTATTCAATCTGCAGGAGGTGCTGCATTATATGGTACAGCATTATATGGTAGTGGTTTATATGGTGCATCAGGTACACCACTTATAAGACAAACAGTAGAAGGATCTGGATTTGCAGTTGCTTTAAAAATAGATGATAGAAACCAAGCAGACTCATTTTCAGTTAAAGGATTTCAATTAGAATTTACTCCAGGAGGAAGAAGATAAAATGGCAGGATACTCAACACGACAGTCAACTTATACAACAGGTGACGTTATTGCAGCAGCAGATACTAATGATGAATTTAATCAATTAATATCTGCCTTTAATGCAAGCACAGGACACACGCATGATGGCACTGCGGGTGATGGGGGCCCTGTATCTGTATTAAGAGATAGCAATGCATACAACAGAATTTTATTAGATGCTGTAAATAATCATTTAGAGTTTTATGTAAATGTATCTTCTTCATCTGTACAACAATTAAGAATACAGGATGGTGCTATTGTACCTATAACAGATAATGATATTGATTTAGGTACAGCTAGTTTAGAATTTAAAAATTTATATATTGATGGTACTGCTAATATTGATAGTTTAGTAGCAGATACAGCGGATATTAATGCAGGTACAGTAGATGCAGTTATTGGAGGTACTACTCCTGCTGCAGGTACATTTACTACATTAACTGCAAATACAAGTTTAGCTTTAGCATCTGGATCTACAGTTACTTCTATATTAGATGAAGATACAATGACATCTGATAGTGATACTGCTTTAGCTACTCAACAATCTATTAAAGCATATGTAGACTCTCAAGTTACAGCTCAAGATTTAGATTTCCAAGGGGACACTGGTGGAGCATTATCTATTGATTTAGATAGTGAGACATTAACTATTGCAGGGGGTACAGGTATTGATACTGCAGGTGCATTAAATACATTAACTGTTAATATTGATTCAACTGTAGCTACATTAACTGGAACACAAACTCTTACAAATAAAACTTTAACAACTCCAATTATATCTAGTATTTCAAATACTGGAACTTTAACTTTACCTACTTCAACTGATACTTTAGTTGGTAGAGCAACAACAGATACATTAACAAATAAAACTTTAACATCGCCAGTTATATCTACAATTTCAAATACTGGTACAATTACATTACCCACATCTACAGACACATTAGTTGGTAGAGCAACTACAGATACATTAACAAATAAAACTATTGATGCTAATGGTACAGGTAATAGTATTACTAATCTTGAAGTTGCAGATTTAGCTTCAGGAGTTTTAGATACAGATTTATCAAGTGTATCTGCTAGTGATGATACTCTTGCTTCTGCTAAAGCAATTAAATCATATGTAGATGCACAAGTTGCAACAGCTAATGAATTATCAGAATTAACAGATGTTAATATTACAACTCCTGCAGATGGATCATTATTATTTTATGATACAGGTACATCTAAATGGATTGATAATGTAGTATCTGGAGATATTACTATTGCGGATACAGGTGTTGCTGCTATTGGATCTGGCGTTATTGTTAATGCAGATATTAATGCGAGTGCTGCAATTGATGCAACTAAAATTCATGATGGGTCAATATCAAATACAGAATTTGGATATTTAAATGGTGTAACATCTGCTATTCAAACACAAATAAATGCTAAAGAAGATACAATTACTGGTGCTGCAACAACTATTACTTCATCAGATTTAACAGCATCTAGAGCTTTAATAGCTAATGGTTCTGGAAAAGTAGCAGTATCAACTGTAACAGATACAGAATTAGGCTATTTATCTGGTGTAACATCATCTATACAAACACAAATAGATAATACTGCTAGTGCAGGATTTGCAATCGCTATGGCAGTTGCACTTTAACATTGACAATTTTTATAACAGCTATATAATATATAAATAAGGAGAAATAAATAATGGCTCAAAACTTTAGAAGATACACATTTAATAATGTAGGTACTTCTGCTGAAACTTTGTTTACTGCTAATAGCTACGATACTATCGTGGGTATTTCAGTTTCAAATGTAGCAGGTTCTGCTGTATTGGCAGATGTTTACATTAATGATGGTACTAATGATATTTATCTTGTAAAAGAAGCCCCAATTCCTACAGGCTCATCACTTCAAGTTCTTGATGGTGGTGCAAAGTTTGTAGTTGAATCTGGAGATGCTTTAAAAGTAAAATCAGATACAGCTTCATCATTAGACGTTTGGGTATCTACAGTAGATGATATATCAACTTAATAGGAGAAATAAATGCCTTTTATAGGAAATCAACCAGCATTAAGTTACACAAGTTTTGCTAAGCAAGACTTTACTACAAGTGCGACTACATCTTACACATTAGATAATTCAGTTGCTAATGAAAATGAAATTGCATTATTTATAAACTTTGTAAGACAAGAACCTACAACTGCATATTCTGCAAGTGGTACTACATTAACATTAACAAGTGCTACATCTGCATCAGATGATATGTACTGTGTGTTTCTAGGTAAAGCTGTTCAAACTGTAACTCCAGCATCTGGTTCAGTTACTAACGATATGATTTCTTATCCACTTGCTAAAAGTGGTGCTACTGTTTCTACATTTAATAGAACTACAAGTGATGGAACAATTTTAGAATTACAAAAAGATGGAACAACAGTTGGTAGTATATTTTCAAGAAGT
>Ga0222718_10005656_pt1 | contig 10082 bp, 17 predicted proteins | sample C33_27DmetaG_FD_165045 | JGI IMG/M metagenome (GOLD analysis project Ga0222718, IMG submission 165045) | Estuarine water microbial communities from San Francisco Bay, California, United States - C33_27D | ecosystem: Environmental > Aquatic > Marine > Unclassified | place: USA: California... | reverse complement strand
CCACACATGACAGGTAAGGTACAGATCAAGTCCGTTCCCATTGCACTTGCAACCTATTGCCCCATTTCCGAAAACACCGAGACCATAAAAAAACTTTAACTTTTTACTTGACAAACTTGATTCACCGTGTTACATTATATACATCACCACAAACCTTGGAGACAACATGATTGATCCCCGAACCCCTTACATAGCGATGGCAGGATTCATCGCAGTGATCTTCGCCTTATCAACTTGCCAAGCCATGGCACAGGCAGAGCAAAGATCGAATCAACCGACATACCAACAAGGCATCAATTGTGCCGAGAAAAAGCAAGGCAGTCGACCAGCCTGTTGGACTACAAACGATTGGCAAGCCTATTGCCAAAACACAGGCAACTGTCGCAACCACAGGAGATAACATGGACATTCTTGATACACCCAAAGGTACTTTATTCCAACTGTTCCGAGAGACTTTCGTTACAACGTCCGAGCCTTACTATTGCCACATCCACCACATCAACAAGGTTAAGGCTCACAACATCACCACAGGACAGGACGAAGAAATCGGACAAATCGCATTGCTCGGTGCTCACCCACTAAAACAGGAGACCAAATGACAGCACTAAAGATGCTCGGCTATTGCCTTATCGCTATTTCATTCATCATCCCCATTCTACTTACCAACGAAAACTCGGAGACCCCATGAACAACACATTTGAAAATATGACAACAGTATTCCATGTAGAGTACGGTAAAGGATTCATCGTAGGTAACACAACCCAAGGGCGTACACAGATTTACATGTGCTTTTTCCCCAAGGCAAATGAACATGATTGGATCAACCATCGAGCCCTTGCCACAGGAACGGATGATTGGATTTCTCTAAAGCCTATCGAGAAACCTGTTGAACCAACCGAAGATGACCTACAACAGGCAATCAGCAATCTGTTCTTTGGGGGTCAACCACCACAGTCAGGCATGTAGACACATGGGCACAGGGATAAGGCTACAAGGCTTTAACGGTCTTTACAAGTGTCTTACCCTTGCCCAGTCTCTATTCCCTGTCAGAATCCATTGTGGAACGTGTGGGGGTATGATTCATCCCCATACACCTACCCTACACATCACTCACAGCCTACCCACCTACTACCCTACCCCCCTACCCCCCTAGAGAACTACAACCCCTTAGAACGCGAATATGGAGACGCTATGACATACCCAATCTTGATCGGACATCTGTACCAAAATGACGTATCCAAGCGAATCGTGATGCCAATAGAAGATTTTGCAACCTACATCATTGCCAAGTGCATGACCACAGGAGAGACCATCGAGATCAGACGCTACTACATGTTCCACAGGTACAACCGTTTGGGGACACAAGGATGATCGTAGGAGAACTTTACAACACCGACAGATACGGACTCTTACTTGTGCTCTCTATTGTGCCCTTGTACAAGACACCAGCGCATGGGCAAGTGTATCGTGTAACGGTCATGCTATTGGATGGCACAGGGCGCACACAGTACGGCGAGTTTACCGAAAGTGATTGGAATCACTTGCACACGCGCATGGTTTGATCTTCCTTACGGGCGTACCCACTTAAACCTACGGTTTAAGACTACCAATTAAAAAGTTGGTATCTCAAAAAACTTTACATAACTATGAATGGTCAAAAAACTTTACATAACTATGGGCATGTTGCACCACCAGTAGAAAAAACTTTACATAACTATGAGAGTCAGCGTTGGGTCAGGGCCTCGGCAGATTCGGCCTTATAGACTTTTTTCAAAAAACTTTGCTTTTTTCCTTGACAAATGGTTGAGACCGTGATACACTATAAGGGTCAGCAACGACTTTACCCTTTCCAAGGAATGTACCAATGGATACTATTCAACTTTACCCACCCTTGTTTGTCTCTAACAGCTATACCATCGGCAAGATCGTTCGATTCGACGAGTCCCAATACGATGGCATGAACCTTAAAGAACTCAAGTTCCACCTTGTCAACAACATGGCTATTGCTCTTGCAACCGACCACTTTGTAGAATACAGTAAGCACGTTGACTACATGTTCAAACTGTTCAAGGATGATGCAGACACGCGTGTTGAGTTGTCGCTCAAGGTATTCGAGAAACTTGAATACTTGCGAACTCGTAACCCACTCGGACAAATCAAGGCAAATCTCACTTTCCCACACCCAACAACATGGCGATAATCAAAACGGACATTTTTTGTCCTTGACTTTTTCACTGACCTTGTTACATTATATACACAACAACCAACCATGGGAGACAACATGGAACTCACTGAATCAAATGCAATCTTCACCTATGCCGAGCGATGCAAGAATGCGTCGGTGTCATTCATCAATGGAATCGCACGATTCGGAGAATCGCTTGGACAAGAGTACATTGCTCAAACTGTTGCACTGTATTGGCAAGTCGAGATTGTCGACATGCTAGCAGAAACTAACAGAAAATAAAACTTTTTTCTTGACAAACCATTCAGACCTTGTTACATTATATACACTTAACCAACCATGGGAGACAACATGGAAATCAACCTACTCAAACACAAATCCTTTCGCAAGACAGACGAACTCACTCAGATTCACGGCTCTATCAAGTGGTGCGTAGTATTCGCAGATGGTTCCCATCAATACATGTACAAGATCGCTACAGACAGCACAACGCAGTATTGTGGCAGTGGTGGTGGATACATGAAAACTCATAAACACATCTACCTTGCATTCAATTCAGAGACTCTCAAATACGAACGTGTAGACCACTTGCAAATCGCATTGGACGCTTTCGAATCAAAGCATGGTTCGGCTATTTGGGCACAGTCACAGGGTGTATCGCAGTCTTTCCACGATAAATACGGCACCCAACGATAAGGCCGTGGCCACCGAGAGTGTCAAGGAAAGAGAAAAAACTTTAACTTTTTCCTTGACAAACCATTTCAACCTTGTTACATTATATACACTTAACCAATCAACCCAAGGAGACACCATGTCTTTACAACAGTTCTTTGATTCTTACCACCTTGACACCGATTCCGACGACTATGATGATCGCTTTGAGATTGCATCTTGCTTTGTATGCGATGCCCAAGAGCATCCACAGATCAACGCATCCATCGCAGAAATCTACGCCTTTGCAAACCGTGCTTTCAGCGTCCGTCTATAACACAGGAGACACCATGCCTTTCACTATCACCCCTAAAGCATCCGTAGCATCCGTTGCTACCCACGTTGTTCAGAATCACTCTCGACAGGAATCAGCCACGTTGCTCTCGGACATGTACGGTAAGCAAATGGAATACATGTTGGCATCACTCGCTAGTGGCGACAACAAAGCAACCATCAAGTTTGCCGAGAACATCGCAGACATCGTCACCATAGCCAAGGCGCACAACATCCATCGCGACATGCACGTTGCACGAATCAAGGCTATGCCATACAGGGGCTAGGATGCACTCTACCCCCCTACCCTACTACCCCACCCCCAAAGGGGTGGGCAACCCTTTCAACTCACTCACAGGACAATATACCATGCCTACTATCGGAAAGTTTCATTCAGTATCTCAAATCAAATCCACCAACGCATCCAACGGACGCTATTTCTTCAGCGACCAAACCATGAAGATGTTTGCCTGTCGTGTACATGACACGCTGTACAGTGGATGCGTATTCGTCACTAGCGAACGTCCACCCAGTCCATACAGTGTAACGCCACCCCGTGCATACACCGTACGTATCGCAATGGAAGATGGTGGCATCGAGACATACGGGTCATACCGTGATTACGCAACTCGTGCCCAAGCCCATGCAGAAGCCCAATGGCTCGGCAACGCCCTACGCAACGGCACAGTAGCATACAACCCGAACACCTACAAGTTCGAGACCACCGAACTTTTGGACTGTTAGTCACGCGATTGGAATCGGGTGCGCGTGAGCGTACCCACGTTTTCGTCGGTATCTCAAAAAACTTTACATAACTATGAGAGCCCAAAAAAACTTTACATAACTATAGCATCCGTTTTGCCACGGAATTTCTACAAGGCCCTGGCCTCCGAGAGAGTAGCGATTCGGACATTTTCTGTCCGTTAAAACAACACTTTTTACTTGACAAAGCATTTGGAATATGTTATATTATAGATGTAACCCATAGTATCGGAGACTTTATGATGTTCAATCCACCAAGCCCAACCGTTCGACCTTCTAGCAACCCCAACGTCCATGGATTCACTGTTGAGACTCAGTTTATCGACGGTCTAGGTCGCCTTGCTACTCGCTCCCAAATCATCTATGCACCCACAACGTCATCCGTTAAACGTATGTTGTATGCCACCATGGGCTCAAAGATCCGTAGCATCCGAATCATTCCAATGTCGGTCAAAAAATGACCGTTAAAACAACACTTTTTTCTTGACAACTCAATCCCACCTTGTTACATTATATACACACCGAGCGAATCGCTCATTCACCCCTTGCTCTCGGAGAGCCTATGTCATACATGACAACTACACTTAACTCATTCACCCCTGTTCAAACCCCAACCATCATCAACAACGTCGCTATTGACGGCTATGTAGGTGGTCAACCTGTTGTATTGCGTAAAGGTCGCAACGGTATGCTCATCCCTGCACGTGGTACTACCCTACCCCTGTCCATGGGTACAGGTAAGGTGACAGGCTATACCGACGATGGTTTGTTGGTAGTCAATGTTACCGACTATAAAGACGACTATGAGTTCATCACTGCCGATGCCACCGACATTTACGATGCCGAAGAAATGGTTGAGAAACTGAATCGGCTCTACGTCGCTAGTATCATGTCTCAACGTGAGACGTTCACTAGAATCTACAAGTCCGACATTACCGACCGACTTTCAGAATCCAATATGGACAAAATGTGCAAGGCTTGGCCGATGCCCCTACCTACCGAAATCGTAGTAGGATTCAAGGGTGACTATTTGAGCCCTACCGATTCAATCGTGGTCAAGCGAATCAACCCTGTGCAACGGTTGACTAGTGCCCAAAAGGCTCGACAGAAAGCCCTTGAAATAGCACAAGCCAAACGGCTAGCCGATGCCATGCTAGGCGAAACCACCGACGTCCCCGACGATGTACAAGCCGAGTTGGACGAAATGTTCGGTATGATGGACTAGCCCACGATAAAGGGGGTGTCGTCTAGAAGGCCCTGGCCTTCGGCATCCTTCTACAAGCCCCAACGCTTCGGCGTTGTGGGCTCTTTCTTTTGTGGCTCAAAAAACTTTACATAACTATACAGTCGCGTGTGTGCCTGTGAATTTGTAACGGCTAGAAGGCCCTGGCCTTCGGCATCCTAGAGATTCGGACATTTTCTGACCAAAAAAATAATACTTTTTACTTGACAGGGTTGCCATAACGTGATACATTCTAGTGTACCCAATGAATGGAGAGTCCAATGACTAGCATCATCAGAACCATCGAGACCACCGTTGCCATCGGCATCATCGTATTTTCTTTGTCCATCCTTGCCATGTCCGTTATTGACGGTCTTATCGCAATCATCAACCTTGTCGGTTCTACCGACACTATCACAGGAGCGTCTATGCTTTTCACCCCTAGTTTCACCGTTGCCAATCTAGTCCGTACCGACCGACGTTATAGCGAGACCGACCGTGGACGTAACTTTGCAGGTCTACACACCCCTGTCTACCGAGTGTTTAACAGTGCTCTTAAGCAGTTGCTACAACACCGTATCACCCGAGCCTTTGACGTTGTGGACAATCGTGGGTTCCATAAACACATCGGCTACAAGTCCGTACTGTCCGTATCTATCTCACATGGCTACAGTGCCGTATCTATCGGAGCACGTCAAATCTTCGCTGTTGACGAGTGGGATAGAACCATCTATCATATCGACTCTGTCGGACGATTGACAGTCACCCCATACACTCAAGGCTATGACATGACAGACGTTATTGCTCAAGTGTCCGATGCCATCGACGTTATACGAGAGCACATCAAGCCTAGCGAACTTGCTACACCATCGGTACAACCGACTCAATGGAGACTCTCAAAAGTCATTGATGACCGACCAACCCTTAAGCCCCTTGTTGCCCAGTCTAGCGACGTTGTAGTCAAGTTCCTACAGTGCTCTAAGAATCGGACTAGTTGGAAAGTCCTATGGCATGAAGATGGCAACCCCTTGAATACTCGCATGGAATCGGGCATGTGGCATAGTGCCTACAAGGTCGAGATTTGTGGGGTTGTAGCGTGGTTGCCCCATAGCATCCTAGGAGAAATCTATGACATCTATGCCCTACTAGGTCGGTGGACAGGGAGCAATACCATATCTCTACGTATCCCTAACTGGTGGCTCGAAAAGAATATAGCATCCAAAATGGTTCATCCCGAACTACCGTTCTAAGGGGAATCTAGAGCACTCTACAAGGCCGTGGCCTTCGGCACTATCGACATGGTAGTGCCTTTTGTTTTGTCTGTGGTTTGCTTTTGTTTTTTGTTGTTTCTATGTTGTCGTGTTTTAGGGACATCCCCCTCCCCCTACCCCGTCGGCAGTTGCGATGAAATAAGTACTTACATGCCAAAATCGGCCCGCGAGCGAAGCGAGGTACACCAATATGCTCTACAAAATTTCCGAGATTTGAAAAATTTTCCGAAAAAAAAATTTAAGATTCTAAAAGAACTATTTATTTGGACAAAGCTTTTCAGGAAAATAGTATGGAAATCAAAAAAAATATTTTAGCAATTTTTAGGGTGCTTGAAGCAATACCGGAAAGATCCGGGGACAGATATCAGAATGCAATCGAAACGGTCAAAAAGGTACTCACGCCCGAAGACAAGAAAGACATAACAAAGATACTGCAGGCGATGATGTTGCTTACAGCCGGAAACCAGGAGACCCTAAGAGATCCAGAAAAATACGAGCCCGGGGAAGCAAAAGACAACTTTTCAACGCTGTTCAGTACAAAATCTTACACCTTATACACGGACTTGGGAATACCATTTAACTCACTAAAGCCACCAACGAAAGAAGACTATGAATTGGCCAAAAAACTTTTGCCCATCATGGGATCATCTTTTGTAACATCAGATGACATCGATGCAGTGATAGGGACAACAGGTGAAATGGACAGAAGATTTATGTCAGAAGGGCACGACATTGTCTACAGGGGATTACACAAGCTTGACAAAAATACAATAGCTTTTTTGATGGACAACCCAACTTGGGATATAGGCCGCGGAGTTTCAACATCGTATGACAGGCTCGAATCAAGAAGGTTTTCAAAATCTTTTGCCACATCATGGGGAAGCACTCAAGGTCCAGCTATTTTATTTACAATTAACAATGCTTCGAAGCGAGGCTTCCACGCGGGGTCGCTTAGCCGCTTTTACAGGGAAAAAGAGGTGATCTTAGCCGGACAACTAAAGATTAGATCGTGGACAATCGAAGCTGTCGGTAGGGTCATGCCAGAGTATGGTGACGAAAAAGAATGCAAAATTCAAATAACTTCCAAAGATAAAGAGGCTGTACTTTCATGGGGAGCTTATTACAAAAATGAATACATTGCCCTAAAATTTCCAACCGAATTAGGCGAGTCTTTTGAAGAGTTTTCCCAAAATCTTATTTTGGGTATGGGCGGACTTATAAGTCAAAACGGCGAAGAAATTGAATTTGAAGTTTATCCGGATTCGGTACTTTTATTGGCTGACGCTACGCTGCCATAACACGGCAAACAAACTAATTAATAAGACCACATATCGAGCGAGCGAAACATGCAAGTAAAATCAAAACTATTATCAATCTTAAGAATTATTGAAGCTTTTAGGACTTCAGATCCTGGATTTGCAGAATATGTCGATATCGAGGATTTCATTAAAGAAATCAACAAACTTATCGACGACAACGACAGAAAAACAATTGCTTCTGTCTTAAAAGCAATGATGCTTCTTACGGCCGCGAATGTCGACATAGTACGCGACCCAAGCAAGTATGATGCATCCAAAGTCGACTATTGGGACATGCATCTAGACGCATACGACATCGAAGTTTCCACCATTGTCAACGGCTTGCAAATACCTATAGACTTCGACTCCAAACCAACCCAACAAGACTATGTCATGGCAAAAAAGCTGCTTCCAATTATTGGCTCGCATAAATTTACCCCTGGAAACTACCAGGGTGACCTTGACCTAGACAAAGAAATATACGGAACCGTCGTAAGAGACAAGGTTAAAGGTCAAAAACTTTTTCGCGGAATCAGAAAAATGTCGCTGGATGCCTTTTTTACAATCATGGACAAAGAACCTTGGGACATGATTCGCGGCGTATCGACCTCGATTAATGTCAAAAGATCTAGAACGTTTGCCGGGATTACGCTCAGTCGATTCTCAACAGGGGAGGGACCCGCCATGCTGTTTTCAATACGCAACGAGCAAGGAAGAGGCTTCCATGCCGGCAAACTAAGCAAGTACCGCTTTGAAGAAGAAGTTATCCTTTCCGGAAAAATCATCATTCACTCTTGGACATTCAAAGCATTCGGTTCGATAAGGCTTGACGGAAGTGCAACTAAAGAAAATGCGAAACTAAGCCTTAGCGACGATAACCTAACTTTAACCATAGAATCAGAAAGCTTTAGTACATCAAAAAAAATGCAAAGTGTCGAAGAGTTTAAAGAGTTTATCTCCGTTGCATGGTACGCTAGTGGCACCACTTTGGAAACAGACAAAGGAACTATTTACATTCGCATACCTAAAGTAAACATGCTATTAGAAATTGAATCTGAGGTGGTAGACCCATGAACAAAAATCTTAAACAAACGATAATCGCTTTAACAAGACTTATAAATCAAGCAGACGAAGCAAACCACCATGTGCGAGAAGAGTTTTTGCGTCACATCTCGAAAAAACTAACCAAGAACGAGAACCAAGCGTTGGCATCTTCTCTTAAGTCCATGGCGTTAATGACAAAAGCCAATGTTCCGACGGTTAGAGATCCCGAAAAGTTCCACCCCAATAATGCCGACGAATGGATTAGATATTTAAATCCCGACATCATCGACGTTGTTAAGATTTTCGAACCCTCTTTTGATGAAAGAGGATTTGTAACAAAAAAAGATTATCAAATAGCCAATCTCTACCTTAAACAACTTGGAAACTTTGCTGTACCGCAAGCTATCATAGACAAAATAAAAACGTCAAATATAAAAGGATATAATTTTAACGTTTCTGATGACAAAACTAGGTCTCTTTTAAAAGTAGATCAAAAAATTCTGTGGAGAGGTATTGGCGGTGTCTCAAAAGATCTCATGTTTAGCTTGCTTGACGGTGGCACATGGGACATGTCACGCATTGTTTCGACATCCATGACAAAATACACCGCGTCGGAATTTGCACGAAGAAACGGATCAATACAAGTCTTGTTTAAACTGCTCAACCCAAACAACAAAGGCTATGTCGCCGGTAATCTTAGTGCTTACGAAGGCGAACGTGAAGTTATTTTTTCTGGTAAGGTCAAAGTTAATTCTTGGATTCTCGAAGCCGCCGGTACAACAAACTTTGAAGTGCCCGGTGAAAGCAAGTTCTTTGGTCTTTACAAAACAAGGAAAAAACAAAGCATAAACTCTAGACTGTATTTTGATTCAAAAGAAAATCACATAATGTTTTCCCACTATAGCTATAACAAGGAAAAAGTTCTCGTGAATGGCGACGTTATTGATTTTGTAGGAAATCTTTTATATGGTGATGGCAAATACAAAACAAGAATTCCTACTGCATTAGACAAAGTCGCATACTTTGATGTTAACAAATCCACACTAATGCTTCGTGTCAACGCAACAATAATCTGATTTACTAATTACTAGTAATTGGAGGGTTGACATGACTGGTGGGATATGGTATAGCATTTGTTGGGAGCCAAAAGACTACGCAAACTCAAATGCATTCATTGAGCTAGATGGCTGTCCTCGCTTCTTTTATTCGGAGGACTACCGTGTATCCACTTTCCTCCGATCACGCCTTGAGGACGAGTATAGACACCTTTACGTTAAAGAAATCTTCAAGACCGAAATCTTTGTTGAGAATTCAAG
>Ga0222718_10005654_pt1 | contig 10087 bp, 24 predicted proteins | sample C33_27DmetaG_FD_165045 | JGI IMG/M metagenome (GOLD analysis project Ga0222718, IMG submission 165045) | Estuarine water microbial communities from San Francisco Bay, California, United States - C33_27D | ecosystem: Environmental > Aquatic > Marine > Unclassified | place: USA: California... | reverse complement strand
AGAAAGCATTTCTAATTGAGTTTCTTCTTTGCTCTTCCATGTTTAAACCTAATGGAGTGTTTGCTCCAATGTTTAATGTTTCAATTCTATCTCTAGTTCCTGCTCTGTAAAAATTTAAACCACCAGGGATAGTTCTTACTGGTAGCATAAAGCCATCATCTGGAACTAATAAAGGTGGATCAACTTGTTTCTGTGCAGACTTGATTGTAGTCTTTGACATTTCATTTAGCATCTTCACATCTGGCAAAGCTGTCATTGCTGGAGATCTACCATAAATTTCGTGTGATGCTTTTAAGTATCTTGGTACTACAAAAGGGAACTCTCTAAATCCAGATACAGATAATTCATCACCAGATTCTGCATCTAGGTATACAGATTCAAAAGGCATATTTTGTTTATCTTGTTTCTTAGGATCAAAGTCAGATCTAGGATATACTGCATGAAGTATTGATACTTCTTCGTATGGATCTTTGTTTGCTTTAGTCATGATGTTCATTGATACATCACCAAACTTTTGTATTACTGCTCTTGCAGATAAATTAAACTTTCTAAATACTGTATCGATTCTTCCTTTATCATTCTCAGCAATAAAGATTTCGTTAATGTGTCTTGTAGAAAATTTTAAAATATCTTCATCATCTTCTTCGATAAACATTGCTGCTGTACCAAAAGTAATTAGATCATGATACAGTTCAAATATTTCTTGTTGGAAGTTTGATTTGTTAAATGCTGCATACATAACTTCTGTTGCATCTTCTAACCATTCTTTTGCTTCATCCTCATTCTCCATATCATTTTGTTTAAACCTTAGAGAGAACCATGGAGTAGATGGGTTAGTTAGCATACCATGTAATGATGCTGCTAATAATTCTACTGATTGTAATGGAGAGCCATCAAAAATAAGTTCAGTTCTTTTGTCACCCTTAGATCTTGTTTTAGTTACATCAGCTTTTCTTGGTTGCATATAGTCTGCAACTTCTTGCCAATGACTTTCCCAATTTTGTCTTTGTGCTTTTAAACGATCATATCGTTTTAATAAATTTTTTGCTTTATCTGTTTGTGCCATTATGCTCTACCTAATAAACTTGGTTTACCTAAAGTCAAATCAGCAGTTACACCAGTAACGCCTGTCATGATTGTTGGTGATCTTCCTTTTGCTTTTGCTCTTCGTTTTCTTAATATCAAACTATCTTCTGCAGCTTCTGTTGTTGTTGCTTGTGAAACTTCTGCTGTAGTTGGAGCAGTTACTGCTGGAGCTTGTACTACTTGACCACCTGTACTTGTTGCACCACCATTATCACCTTGTGATATAGGATTTCCATAAGCATCTGTCTTACCAGAAGTTCTTCCTGTAATATAACTTTTATACATAGATTCTTGAGCCGATCTACTCATAGCATCAAATTCTGTTTTTGTAGTTCCTTTATAATTTTTTGATCCTAAAACTTTTTGTCTAAAAAAATCTCTAGTCATTTTTGATCCAGCTTGTAATGGTTTTGATGCTATCACTAAAGTTGGTGTTGGAACTTTTTTAGTTAATTTTTTTATATTTTCAGCACCACGATTTCTAAAAGCATCTGGATTATCAGATTTATATAGAGGAGTTTTTTTTCCACTTTCAGTTATGTTACCTACACCTATCTTTGTAGCTGTGGTTCTATTTGGTCCAGCGTCTGTTCTGCCACCACTTGTTGCACTAGGAGATCCCATTACTTACCAAATGTTAAAGATGATTTAGTTTCAGATACAGTTTCAGATTTTGTTTCTTTATTTACTGCTACACCTTTTTGTAAATCATTCATGTTATTAAATTTAGGTTCTGCTTTTTTCTTTGCAGGTTTCATTTTCTTAATAGCTTTTTTAATTTTCTCTAACATATTATTCTCCTAATAAAGTTTTAAGTTTTTCTTCTTCAGATTCTTGTATGCCTAATGGTCCAGTAAGGATAGTAGACTTTCTACCTTTTCTTCTTCTCATTATTGCATCTTGCTCAGCTTTAATTTTTGCTTTTTCCTCTGCTGACAATTCTGCTTCAGGAGGTTCAGGCAAAGGTTGCACAGGTGGTAACGCTGGTGCTTTTGGTTTAAGTATTGATCCCATAATTAAATAATCCTATAATCATTATCTGCTACACTTTGTGGAGCTGATTGTCTAGTATTAATTTCTTGGAGACCAACTGCTAGATAACGCATTGCATCACAAGCGTGTGAACTCCAATCGTGTACAGGTTTCGATCTGAACATTCTATTTTTGTCGATGTACTTCCTATGGTAATGTCTTAACGCATCTATCAAGTTTTTGCAATGGTCTGTATCAATCCAGCATCTAGGGAGCAGCATGGTTACTGCGTGTATACCTTCTTCTACTGGTAGCTTCGGTACTACCTTAAATCTAATTCCCAACTGATATGCTATCTCTCTTCTGGTCTTTCCATTGCCAAACTCTTGCACGTCAATATCGTGTGGAGCAAAGTGATCTTTGTAGATGTAAGGTTTTTCTTCTAGCATCTGGATGTAGTGAGGTAAGCCATGACCACGTTCTTCATGGTAATCTATTATCTGTACTGATGTTCCTTTTTGCTGAAAGAATATAATACTACTGTGGTCTGCGACACCGAGATCCCAGGCAGTCGAGACAGGCAAAGTGGGATCGTAGGGAACTCTAGCTATCTGGTTCTTATCTTCAATCTTGTTAATCTCTTCTCCGTATATTGCACCTTCTATGTTTGCAATCCAGTCACACTCAAATTCTTGTAGGTACTTCTTTTCACCCATAACTTCTTTTGCTTTCTCTAATTCTTCTGGATCGACAATCTTAGTATCACTTGCTTTAGCTTTGTAGTTAAACCAATCTTCTGCACCATTGGCGTGTTGGTATAAATCATAGAAGTTGTTGTTCATTCCAGCAGGTGTACCAATAAAGACACAGTAGCCTTTACGATCTGACAATGCTGGTCTAATTATTTCTGAGAATAGTTTGCCATCAATGTTAGCATATTCATCTATGACACAACCATCTAGGTATATACCTCTTAACCCATCTGAGTTTTCTGCACCAAGTAATGTTATTCTACTTCCATTAGGTAGATCAACTCTTAGTTCTGTTTCGTTAAACTTTGTGTTTGGTATCTTTGCTGTGAACTGTTTCATATAATCCCAGGCAATAGACTTTGCTTGTTTGAATGTAGGAGCTATGTATGCAAATCTAGGATTCTTCAACTTGCTCATCAATGCTGATCTAATCAAATGATTGATCATACATACTGTTTTGCCAAACCTTCTGTGGCACACGAGAACACTCCATCTGTATCTATTGATCTGTTGATGTAAATAAGATTGATGTTTTCTCGGAGTATAAGGGATTTTGATATTCATTCTATTTTTTTCCTTTAAGAATAAAACAAGCTATATGTCTTCCTGTTCCTTTTCCTTCTGATTTATCTTCTGTTGCTAACCACTTAACATCTCCAAGGTTTCTTATTTCTGCTCCTGCTTTAATCATCATTAGTATCCATTTATCTATAGGAAAAACAAATACTACATCTTTTCCTTTTTCATTTTCCTTTATAGCTTTTCTAACCCAAGCTGTTGCACCTTTCTTTTTTCCTTCATGTATAATTGATCCAAATGGTGGATTAACATAATTTGATTTACCCCATTCATTAGTCAATCCATCAAAATCTTCTGGTTTAGGATATGGACACGGATCGAAGTCAAACTTAAATTCATCATTAAGTTCTTTCATTAAATCATCTGGAGTAAGCCAATAATGTTTTCCATCACCACCATTGCCTTTATGAAACTTATTATCTTTAGGTTTTAGTTTTGAAGCCATTTTAATGTATCATCTTTGATCTTTCAATACTGCTTAATGGATTATACTCTACACCTAGTGTCATCATTACATAATCAGTAAACAGCTCTGCTGCTTTCGCATTAGGTAAACCAACAAATCTAATAACTACATTATTAGTTTTTTTATCAATATAAGCAATACAATCTAAATCTTCGGTATTAAGATAATCCATATACTACATCTAGTGTATTTAAGTTTTGAAACAATAAAAAAAATAAAATTTGGAAAAGTGTTGATAAAAGGGTGCAGGGTTGTTTGTGGGTGTGGGTATGTGTTTGTCTGTGTGTCTGTTGGAAAATCCCATGTATAATGACATGTATATCGCACATGCAATTCTGGGTAGTACCCCACCTTTAAAAATCAAAAAAATATTTTTTCTGTCTGTTATTTAATAAAATATTATTAACGATAACTTATTCTTTCTAATAGTAATAATAATTCTCAATAGATAGGTCAATAATACTGACCGATGTTCATGATGTGAGAACAGAAGTTGGCGTGTTGATATAAGAATAGGATCTTTTAACCTCTTATGATTTTAATATCTTTCAACCTTTTATAATTTAACTATCTTCAATCTTCTCTAAACATTAGAACCATTATAAACTACAATCTATATATGCGTCAATTTGTCATGTTCCATTAATTAACCAATGAATTAAATTAAACGAAACAAACGAAAACAAAGGAAACAAAAATGGATACAAAACAAAAAAGATTTTTAGACAATCTTAAATGTTTAAAATCAGAGATGCAAAACCTTGAAAGTGATAGAGGTTTTAGAGATTATCATGCTAGCGAAAGTTATGATGATATTATTAAAAAATATGATGATGTTTTAAATCATGTTGAAGATTTAATCAATGAGATAGAGGGTGAATAATGGAACAGATGTTATACGAATTATTTTATATTACAATAATATTTGCTTTAATTGGGTTTAGATTATTTAGAGATTAATGCGTCAGAATAACTCATTTACTAACAAAGCAACAACAATTAAAACAATAGAAAACAACAACGAAAGGTAAAAAAATGAAAGACACAATACATGAAAATCAATTTGTTGATACTATGACAGATCATGGTTTCAGTTACGAGGGTTCAAAAGCATTATTTGAATATTTTGAACAGTACGAACAAGAAACAGATCATGAATTAGAATTTGATCCAATCGCTTTTAGATGTGATTTTGATGAGTATGAAAACTTAAAAGAAGTACAAAACAATTACACAGATATTAAAAGCCTTGATGATTTAAGAAATCATACGACAGTAATTGAAATACCAAACAGCAAAAGATTAATAATACAAGCTTATTAATTAACCAATAGAAAGGATCAAAAAAAAATGAGCAAAGGCGAAAAATTAATACTACTTGTGTCGGGTGAAGTATCAATCTCACCTAATTTATTAATGGATGATAGCAACTTTGTTAAACAAGCTAAAAAATTAATAAGTCAAAAACTAGATTTTTACACAATAAAAGACAAGCTAGTTGATTGGTGTAATAATAATTATTAAATGAATTGGCAAGATAAGATCATTAAAAAAGTTAATGAACAAGCCAAAAAAGAGGGTGTGAGGTGCGACTGTTCGCACCCTTTTTTTCATAGAATAATTGCAATACAAAGTAGCAAAGAAAAAACAATAACAAAACATAAACAAAAACATAAAGAAAGGAAATAAAAATGAATAAAAAACTAATAGAAAAAATAAAAGATATTGTTGAAGATCATCTATGCAATACAGAAATAGATAGCGTTGCATTATGTGAAGATACACATGATCATTATCTATTGGGTAAATGGGATCTAGCACAAGAAATAAACGATTTATTATTAACAAAAGAAAGCGAGGTAGAATAATGACAAAAGAAAAAAAAGAAGAATTAATAGAAAATCTTGAACTATTAAAAACTAATGAATTAATAGAAATAATAATAAATCAAGATGAACAATTAAATAAATATAAAAAAGAAAGCGAGGGAAAATAAATGACAAATAAAAACTTTGAATTGGCGTGTGAATTAGCTGATGATTTATATTTTAAATTCATTGATAGTTTACATGATGATATAGCAAATGAATATGTAATTGCTGATGAAGACAATATAGGTAGCACAAAAAATACAGATAAGGGTAGCGATTTATATTGGGAATTAGAAAACACAATTAAAAACACATTAGATAAACAGGAGGAATAAATGATAGATAGAAACAAAATAGGGGATAAAGATTGGGAAATCTTAAGAGATAACTTTATAGAACAAGCATTAGAAATGAGTATTGATGAACTAGCTGATTATTATGTTAATTACAGGGTAAGCAATATCAAAGAAGATGAAAGAATGGATTGGTTTCATAATGGTTTTTTACCTTGTAATCAATGTAATGAATTTAATAATGATTGCGAATGTGATGAGGAAAGCGAGGTAGCATAATGGCTATAGATTTTGACGCATTAGATCTAGTTAGAACTAAGAACAAAGCAAAAAGACATGAAGCAATTAAGGTCCAAAAAAGAGAGCAAAAAGAAAAAGATATTAAATACTTTATGGACCAATTAAGTTCAATCAAAAGAGATCATGACTTGTGCAATGATCCCTCAGTTAAAAAATTGCTGCTAGATAAATGGTATGGAGTAGTTAAGTTATGCACAAAAAAAATAGAGGAGAAATAATATGCAAGACTATAAAATAAAACAAGATGAGTACAAAAAATCTGTTGAAGTATTACTTGAATTAATTGAAAGAAAAAGAGATTTAATTTTTGATAATAAAGATAATCAAATTTATAAACAACAGTTAGAAAGTTTAAGGTGCAGCATAGAATTAATTGAGGAAGATATGCCTTATCTTAACCCAAACTATTAATGAGTAAGCAAGAATTGAGAGCATTAAAAGAACAAATGCTTTTAAATATATTGAGTGCTAAAGGAATAATTTACACTCATTACAAAAACAAACAACTAAACAAAGGAAAACAAAATGACAATAAACAATTACGACACAATAATAAAGTTAGCTGATACAGGAGAAGTCTTTGAGTATCATGTGGGGTACTTAGCACGAGATAGGTTCTACAATAATGACGTTAGAGATAAAGCAAATCTACTTATGAGATTAGCTGAAAATAATATTGTTGAACTGTACCAAAAAAGATTGACGCATGGGAACATTAATCATGATCCTAAGTTTCAATACCTAGCTAGAAAAATATAAATGTTATGGTTAATTCTTGGATATATAATTTTATCTTGGATGTTTTTAGCACCATACTTTAATTAACAAACAGAAAGGGAAACAATGCCAAAGAAAAAAACAACAAAGAAAAAACAACCTAACATTTTAAAAGGTTTGAGAATAGAAGTTCTTGCAGATGATAAAAAAGATAAGCAAGAATTTCAAAAAGGTTTAAGCCAATTCCTTTTAAAAAAATATCAACAAGGTTATTTTAATTAATCTTTATTCTCTGGGGGTGTAATATCTGTTACATCCTCAGATACATCAATCATATTATCAGAGTTATCTTCCCAACTAATAGACATCTTAGTATCAATATCTTGCTTAATAGTTTTGTTATCAGAATATAGATCAGTAATTTTTCCTGCAACCCATTGAACAAATTTTGCCTTCTCTCTAATCCACAAAATTTCGTTTGGGGATTCAACTTCTTGATAGTTAAAAACTTGTAGTAGTTTATCAATTAAAGTTTGAACACCTAGTTTTCTAGCTTCAAGTATCTTTGTTTCTATTTCTGGATTTTTTCTCAAGTAAGCGTAGAACTTCATCAAGCTGAACGGATACTGTTTGTTTTGAAGTATCTCGGTAAGCGTATTTCCGTCTACCAATTTTTCTTGTATGGTAGATAGATCTTCCTCTGTTATCAATTCTTGGTTTGGTTTTGTTGTAATAGTATTCTTTGATTTGCTCATCAGTATAGTTCCTAAATTGTATTAGTTTTGATAGTTGTTTTATCCTACTTTCGTCTGTGTAATTAGCCTTATTAAATTTATCATAGTTTTGATAGCCATGATATTTACATTTAAAAGTTTTACCGTCAGATAGTGGATAACCTTTCATTCTACAAGGTATTTTTAAACCTAGCCTTAACCCAGCACGAGTATGACCTTGGCAAAATACCTTTCTCATTGGTCTTCCTACCATTATTTTTTATTCTCCCATGGTTTAATCCCATTACGTTTATTGTATTCAACTTTCTCTCTGTATCTTGGGTTAGCTTGTTTCTTTATTCTGGACAATGCCGACAGAATTTTCTCACTATTGACATAGGTTGCTTTACTTTCTCGTTCCTTATCCTCTTTCAGTTGAATAGCTTGCTTACATAAATAAACATTAACAGTTTCTGATTTAAGTTCATCCAGAGGTAGCTTGGATAGTTCATCTAATATCTTCTGAGTATCCCCTGCAAATCTCTTAACAATATTACCTATATTATTTTGTATATTGTCTTCTACTAATGTAGCTAATGTTTGGCTATCTGACGCTAAATGTTTAGCTATCTTAGGTTTTGAGATAGTCGTATTATGGCTATCATAAGTGTTCTCAGCTTTTAAAAATGTATCATTAACAATATAAGTTTTACCAGATCGACCTCTAATATCTGATATGATATTTAATTTATTAAGTTTAGCTAACGCAGTTTTAACAGTAGCTCTACATAATCCTGTATCTTTAGCAATAGTTTCGTGTCTTAATCCTGCCTTGTATCCATTTTTCTTCCAAGCATATTTCATCACAGACAAAAATACATTTAAGCAGGTAGATTTTTCTTCCCCATTTAAAATATCTAAGTGATGATACAGCTTATAGGTTACATGAAGGAAACCTCTGGTTGTTATATTCATTATTTATCCTTTCGTTTGGTTGATTTACAATTTAATTTGTGGTGGTCATGCAAAGACCTCAAGATTTTAACCCATTGGTCCTCACTCATTACCCTAAACTCTGTCTTAGAGCTGCGTATACGCTTGATCCTAAAGGTTAGGCTAATCGGTGTCAGTTCCTTATAGAATACTAAAAAACAGGGTATGTTTAAGCGTTCAGCGATGATCTTTGAGAGGGTTGTTGCCTTCCATTTCTGATCTTTATCATAACAAGTCTCAATTATAGCAAGAGGCTCATAACAATACTGACAACACTCAACACTATCAACATCTATGTAAGCAATGCCGTCATATTTTCTGTGCCAATCAGAATATTTTCCATTACTAAAAGCATATACATCACGAGCCATTTTTTAATACCCTTATCTCGTTTTCTTTCTCTTCAATCTCTTTCTCAAGCGCAAAAATTATATCAGCTTGTTTCTTAATATATTTCTTGGCTCTTTCTAATTCTTTCTTACAAGAAGTTTCATCAAAGATTCCAGAGTATGTCATTTCTCGTACAATATTTTTTTAACTACTGATCTAGGATAAGCTGTAATGTTTCCAACAGATAGTTTATCTTCATCATAAGAATAAGAGGTAAATATTTTTACTACTTTAGAATCTTTATAATAAAGATACCCAATATCTTCACACCAACTGTAGCTAAACTTATCAACATCAGCAAGATCATCGTACCATTGAGATGAACTACAAATATCAACCCAAATAATACGAACCTTTTTGTATGGTAGTTTTTTCTTAGTCATTTTCTTTCCGTTATACAATTATAATTATCCGTTGACAACATATTAAAATCATTGTAATCATTATCAAAAAAAACAGATTGGAAAAAAATGGAAAACAAAAAAATAGAAAAAGCTGAAGATTCCTTCTTACTTCGTCAGAAGAAAGCATTCTCAATATTTAATGGTGGTGAAGGATTAGATCATTGGTCTTATTCTAGTACATGCACACCTTTTGCAAAAAATATTATTGGTTACAGTTTCCCTCAAGAAGTTAGAAGGAAGTTTCCTTTTAGATACAAAGCTAACTTTGGTAACCTAGTTAATAATGTGGTGCAGAAATTAATTGCAGATGTAATTTACAAATCAAAAACAATTAAAGAAACAGAATGGGATCGAGATTATAAAGTTTGTTTCGATCAAGAAAAAGAAAACATAAATGCAAACCCACCTGTTGACGCAAAGGATAAGTTCGGCAGAGAAGCGATGATTAAGTTTGCCGAAGATTGTATTCCAATCACAAAGAAAGTTGTGCAAGAAATTATTGGTAAAGATAAATTAGTTTGTGAAAGATATGTAGAACTAAAAGAGTTTGA
>Ga0222718_10005651_pt1 | contig 10090 bp, 23 predicted proteins | sample C33_27DmetaG_FD_165045 | JGI IMG/M metagenome (GOLD analysis project Ga0222718, IMG submission 165045) | Estuarine water microbial communities from San Francisco Bay, California, United States - C33_27D | ecosystem: Environmental > Aquatic > Marine > Unclassified | place: USA: California... | reverse complement strand
CAAAACAAAACAGGAAGGTCATCCTTGCACTGGGGGATGGGTGCTCTGGCCCTCAAGATATTAAGAAGTCTGTGAAAATGATCCGCAAGGCAGGTATGGAGGTTTACGACATACTCATTGACGGGGATCGCACACAGGCAACCGAGTGTTATGGTGCAGGTAAGGTGGTCACGGTTGCATCCTGTTATCACTACAAGGAGACGGCCTCTGTGAGTTTCCAAGACCTAAACCTAACCGAGCAAACCGATGAGAACGATTTACTACAGGCACAAATTATTGCAGTAGTGAGACCTTGGTTGGCTCAAATCTTTTCTCGGATGCACAACCTTGGGGCTATATGAAATCTAAACACTCTTGAGTGTTTGGCTAAGTTCCAAGAGCATCCACAACCTGTCGGCAATCCTGGGATTGGGTTGTCGGCATTCTTTTAAATTCTTCTAGGAGAAGAAAATGACTGAAAAAACAGAAATGGCTAATGGCTCTGGACGCAAGATGGTTCATGTGACTCCAGCGTTTTGGAAGGAACTGAGAGACTTCTGTATTCAGAATGGAATCTCAGCAATGGATCTGAAACGGGCAGGGATCAACTACAATACATCTAGTCGTATTTTGAAAGGCACTCAAAATACACAGTCTGTAAATTCGGACTACATGATGACTTTTGCAGATATGGTCAGTGACCCTGAGAAGTACAAGGTTCGGGTGATTGAAGGAGCCATTAGCTCCATCAGTGAAATGCTCAACATGAACCTTACTTCTAACTAGACCTTGACGCTATCAAGCTATTGACTTTTTGACGGATGGCCTTCGGGCCACCGTCTTCACTAACCTAAATAAGCTATGACTAAAATAATTGACCGTGTAAAAACCGATTCCAGTGACGAGAGGCTGGTTCGTGTAGATGAATCTGCAATCACTGTGGATGAAGGAATTGACTCCTACTGTATCCTAACCATTGGCACATCGAATGATGAGAATGGTGCGGCTGTCTATGGAATCAATATTCTGGCATCTGACCAAGAAGGAAAAGAGGTCTGTGACGCAGAAGTATTTGTCAGGCGAGCACTTCAGTTGATGATCACGGAGTTGGAATCCAACAAGGACTTGATCAAGGTAATGAACAATGAAAAAGAGACGCAAGAGGAGGAGCCTAAACCCAATTAGACTAGGTGTGGAGTATGCCTTGTTGATGATGAACAAGTATTGCGAAAGAAAGAAGGCTAGTAAAAAACTTTATTCACGCAAGAAAAAACATCGCAAGGCTGGTACAGATATTGAATAATTATGTTATACGGAAAAAATTTTCCGTAGTCACACTAACCAAAGGAGAAGAAATGACTGAAACCCAGAAGAGGGTGATCATTCAGGGAATGAAAGAGGATCTTGATATAGTCAGAGTTAGTGGTAAGTACGAAAACTCAGATGACTATTTTAGCAAGGATCGAAAGAGCTATACCACTTACGTTGACCCCTATCCAGAAATTACAAAACTGACAAACAAGTGCTTCTTGGAGATGCTCTCCAATCCATTAGTAATGGAAATGGCAATGGGTGTCGTTTGCAAGCTTGTGCAGGATGCACAACAAGAAGAGAATTATTTAAATATTAGTCAAGAACTTGGAGAAATTATTTCACACATGGCACACCGAGTTGCCATAACTCACTTTGAAGAATCTGATAAGCTCAAGGAGGGATTTATAGAAAACCTTAGATTAGATGCCACTATTGAATATACTCAAAACCTACAAGCAAAAGGCTCATGATGAAACTACCAGATGATGACGGAGGAATATTCAAGCCTACCAATGAAAGGCTGGCTAATGAACTATATGAGGAAATGAAACCGATTGTTGCTGCCTTGTGCAGTAATCCAATGATGATTGATTTGGAATCGGAGGAATGTCCCGATTGCCAAGCGGAGAGGCTAGTGCAGATGGCCCATTCGATTGTGACTCAACAGAAGACCATGCATTTGGCAATGTTGGAAGAGGCAGAACTCAGATTACATAAAAAGAATCAAACCTTTGATGACTACCTGCATGAGGCAGAGGAAGACTCTGTTTTTGCAATTTGATTCCAAGGAGCCAAGGGGACTGCTGAATTTCGCCAAGGCTCCAAGGATGTAACACCAACCAAAGAAACTATACCATGACAGAACAAACCAAAGGGGTCAAGGGGAATTTCTCTGTTGGCCTGTCGGACTTGCCTTCCTTACGAAAACATATCAAAACTTGCGAAAGCACCGGAGTGGATACCTTTGACTACAAGGGTGGGACTCTCTATGTGCCTTATGCAAAATATCTTGTTGAATATCTTACTGGCATCCAGAAGGAGTACCAATGACTACCAAGAATGCAACTTATGAATATGGTAAGGGCAACACCTTTATCAGAAAGGATGGCACTGTAGGAACAGTTACCAAATTGCCTTCATCTATTCCAGAGCCTGGAGATATTCTCTTCTACAAGAAGAGAGATTGGAAAAAGAGAAGACTGAGAGAAATGAATCAATGGAAGTTTGTCTGTGTGGAGACGCAAGGACAGGAGAGGGGCAAATGGAAAGTCCAAGGGCTTCACAAGGAGATGGGTGACTTCAACTGGTTTGAGCCTCATTACTTGATGAGATCCAGTGAAGTAACCAATGACCTAATTAGCAAGACTCAATACACCGTCAAGGAGGATGAAAAAGTCAAACAAAAAGAGAAGGACGTGACCCCAGAAGAACTAGGCAACTATGGTGCCAACTACGAATCCGCTGAACAGCTTGACCGCACTGAACATAAGGCAACAACAGAAATGAAAAACTATAACTACAAGAGGGTCATCAGTGAGAATCTGAGGATGATCAAGAGCCTTGTACACCAAACCAATGAGCTACTGGAGAAAATACAATGAGCCAACACACACCACCACAAATGAATCCCATCAGAGAAAGGCTATACAAGTATGCCTGTGACATTGTGGATTCCTGGTCATTTGACACGATGAAGGAGTATGCCGAAGCAGAGATCCATAAAGAGATTGAAACCAAGTTTTTGTATGACCCAGGGAAAATGGAGCAAGAGATGCATGACTTTTATGAAGAAAACAAGCCCTCACAAAACAAAAGGTTCAAGGAGATCACCATTCTCCATGACTATTCCGTGACCATTGAGGACAAGATCATGGTTCCTGTGGATGCCAACATTGACGATGCTTATATCAAGTGGGGGCGTATCACGCTACTGGAGAATCAAAACAATGATGACCCAGCCCTTGACCAAACTACAGAATCAGAAGAAGTTGGCTTTATAGAGTCCAATCTAAATTATGAGATGGACTTCAAGAGACCAGATTCTGTACTGGTTCATGATGGAGAAAAGGTGCTTGTGTCCTATGGGACAGATGCCGAAGAAACTGAGAAGTTCTGGCAAGAGATGTTGGATAATCGAAAAAAACGAAATGAGAAAGAGCCTTACTTTGGCCCAGAAGATCCAGATGTGATCATTGAAATTCCATTGGAAGGGAACCTATGACCTCACTGAGTACATGCTCCAAGTGTGGTTGGAAGGCTTATGCCTGTTATATGGGGAATCCTTTTGACAAGCAAAACAGATGCCCTGAGTGCCAACCAAAGAAAGTTCTCAAGCTAGATAAGGAAATGAAACATATTGACGAAGTAAGAGATAAGGCCATTGACTACAGTAAGGTGAAGAAGAAAAAGATTGACTGGGAAAAGGAGAGAGAGAATGACTCTATTGAGTGAAAAACAATACATTGACCTCAAGAGGTTCCATACCAGAATTAGACTGAAGTGGGATGCTACACATGCTTCTGTGGGAAGGTATCCTACCTCATTGTCTGATGCCCAGCGTTTCTTCGCTAGAGAGGAAATGCCTACACTGGATGAGGGCAAGGCCCTTTATCTACATCTCAAATCATTAGCCAAGTGGCTTCACAACATGGAGAATTATGACTGGGAAACAGAAAATGGAAACTAGAGGTAGAAAGCCTAAACATGAGGAGACTATGAAAAACAGAATGGCCTTTCGGCTAAAGGAAGAACTCTGGTCAGACATTGTGGAGATATGCCAACGGGAAGGGATTACCAAGACGGACTTTATTGTCCGGGCAGTAGAACATGAGGTCAAGTGCAACCAAAGAGACTATGCAGTTGTGGAAGGCTTTGGAGATGTTAAAGAAACAGAAATGAACTGGTCAAAAATCAAACAAGCAACTAGAGAAATGTTAAAGGCAGTCGAAAGGAAAGGATACCACTGATGACTACAGAACAGAGAAAACAAATGGAGGCACTCTTGGAAAGAGTTGCCAAACACAATCAAAACCTGCCTCTGGACTTTCAAGGAGAGCTTGATTTTCAGATGCATGACTTCCGCTTCATGACGGAACTTCATGAATGTAAGGACATCATTGACGATATAAACAGAGGAGTCTAATGGAAAGGAAATACTTTGAATGTGACTGTTCCACAATAGAACACACGTTAGTCTTTGAATATGATTGGGAAGAGAAGGATTTGTATGCCTGTATTTACTTGGAAAAGGCACCATTTCTCACAAGACTAATTCATGCTGCAAAATATGTTTGTGGCATTCATGTCCCCTTTGGTCACTTTGGTAGTTGGATTCTAAAGCCAAAAGATAAACAGAACTTGATCAACTTCATTAACATGTGCCGAGATAAATAATGAAAAAAATAATCGTAGCCCTTTCTGGATTTCTATTGTCAAATTGCGTGACGATAAACTATCCAGAACAACATCAATACACAAAAAGCCCAATACCAGAAAGGCTTCCTCCTATTGGAGATAATCGCTGTGATGCCAGTTGTCGAACTGTATGTTCAGAGCTTTATATGCCAGACCTCACAAAGTATAGTGACTGCGTGATTTACCAAGATTATGCAGAAAAGGAATGGATGCCTTTTAGGGGCGTTCACATGAACTTACGATAACCCATTAAAAGGTCACACAATGAATTATGTTTTGCTCAAAAAAGATCCTCTGAAGGCAATGGCCTACTTTGAAGAATTTCAAGATGCCATCTTGACCAGGAAGGCTTTGGATGAAAAGTATGGCAAGGGTATCTATTTGACTCTTCATGTGGAAGAAGCCTTTGGGAAGTATCCAAACTTGACCAAGATCAAACACTAGGAGTCTTATGGTTTTTCTATGGATTGGGGCACATGTACTGGTGGCCTACTTAATCATTGAATATGGTTCCAAGCTATGAGGTTTTATGAATGAAGATTTCAACTTTAACGAGACCTTCCATTCTATATGGTATTCAGATGACTACCTAAACCTAAAAAAGGAGGGCTGGGGGTTTTTGTATGTGATGGAAGGACTTGACCCAGTATCATTAGAATCCAGGGGCATCTATAAAATAGGGATTGCTACAGACATGAATAACAGGCTCAGAAATTTGGAAAAGGAAAACTTGACCTATCCTAAGATGGAGATTCATCCAAAGCTCATTAAAGCCCTTTTTACAAGTTGTCCAATTGAATCAGAGAATGCCCTCCATTCTCTTTTTGATGAGCATAGAATTGGTGGAGAATGGTTTAGGTTAAATGCCAATGATCTATTTCTCTTAATGCTTATGAATAATGAGACCATTGAGAATATAAGGCTTTCGAGAATTTGTTCTTAAGGAGACTTATGTCAGAAACAAATCGTAAAAGAGGCATGAAGGATTATGTGGATCTCTCTGGTCAACGCTTTGGAAGATGGACAGTTATCAAGAGAGTAGAAAACAATCACTGGAATCAGATCATGTATCTCTGTAGATGTGACTGCGGATGGCAAGGGAAAATCCAAGCCAGAACCTTACGGAGTGGTGACTCCAAGTCCTGCGGATGTCTAAGGGCAGAGGCCAATCGCAAAAGAGTAAAGCAACGGATGATGAATGGTATGCTTTTTGGAAAGCCATACAAAATGAAGGAGGTCAACAATGGGTAGTCGGCTATCGGGTAGAAGAGGCTGGGGAAACTATGAGGATCTCTCTGGCAAGCGTTTTGGACGTTGGACAGTCATTAAAAGAGTCGAAAACAATGAATGGGGGCAAATCATGTTTGAATGCCTTTGTGATTGTGGATGGAAGTCCAGTGTACAAGCCAGAGTATTGAAAGTAGGGAGATCACAATCCTGTGGATGCCTCAAGAATGAAATGGTTTCAGAAAGAATGAAACGGCAATGGAAGGATGGAACCTTCAAGCCGGAACAAAGAACCAAGCCAAGGAGAAGAAATGCCTGACCTGACACTAGAGACAAGATACCACTGCAAGTCATGTAAATACTGGGAAAGAAATGTTGGTAAGCATATCGTTATCTTCGATGAGCATAGCCATCAGAATCAGTACAATTACCAGTATGACTACTCATGTAGTTGTGAGGCATACAAGTTTGGCAAGGGGAAACACTGCAAGCATATTATTGAGGCCAGACACTGGCATTGTCAGTGGGAAGGAAGGATACCCAGTTGTATGCCAAACGGGGAACTAGGATGCCCTAGTTGTTTCTCAGAAGTATTTGCCATGCAACATGGGGTATGAAAATCATGAGGCTTACTTTTTTCTTTCTTTTTGTTTAAAAATCTGACATAGTTAGACTATTGTTTTTGATTTAAGTGACTGAAATGTGAGAATGTTTTGAAAGAGACCATCATCCAGAAAGCGGTTCTAGACTACTTGAGATACAACGGCTATTTTGCTGTGAGACTCAATAATATTCCAACACCTTTGGGTGACGGAAAGTTTCGGCCTGTTGCGATGAAAGGATTGCCAGATGCCCATGTGGACTTGGTAGTGGATGGTCTCCCAATCAGTGTCTGGATTGAATTCAAGAATGAGAAGGGGAGACTCTCCCCTAATCAAAAGGCCGTCATGGATACCATTCGTACCTATGGGGGCTTTTATTTCATTGTCCGATCCATTGATGATATGGAGAGGGCACTTTCCGAGGTGACGAACGAAGTTCGTGGTCGCCTCCAATCAATGACTTTCTCAGGAGAGAATAATGGCTGACCAGAAAGAAAATAACTTAGTAGAGATCTTTGCTCTGTGGAAGAACACAAGCAAGAGTGGAGAGACTTACTTGACAGGAAAGATGGGGAATGGGCGTGTTCTTGTTCTAAAGAACAATTACAAGGAAGCCGACAACCAACCTGACTACCGTGTGTATATCACCAAGAATGACCAGGAAAATGGGAATGGCAATGGTGGTGGTGGAAAAGGGGGCAGGGGAAACGAAGAAATCTAAGACGGAATATGAACCCGAAGAATATGACTGAGGATATGAAAGCCTACCAAAAGAAACTCTCTGAACAGTTCGCTGCCCAGAGAGATATTCTCTCTAGCGGTTTAGACCGTCCCACCTAGAAAATAGTGGCCCTACATCCGTAGGGCTTCTCATCCTTCACAATGTCAAGAAGTCAATAAATACTTGTAGAATTGCAAAAAATACTGGCACAGTAAACATTGCTGAAAATACAAAAAAAGAGATAGACAAGAACTGCACATTGACCTCATGAATAAAGTTTATCAATGGCGGTCACCATGACCACTCTTATAGTATACCATGCCAGAGTAAAAAATCATTAAAAATCAGTGCTTACCATCATTTTAGTCTTGGACTTTTACAAAGTCCTCAATAGACATTTGCCCAATTCTTAAACTTCCTTTCTTGGCAAACAAGCCAGGCTTCACTCTGCGGATCTTTGATTGAGAAACAAGTCTATTTAAAGAGCTACGGACATTTGAAGAAAGAAGATTGCCTCCTGCCTCTGTGACGTAATCCATTTGGTCTTTTGGAATATCCCAAGCCTTCTCCAGGAAGTCTCTAATGTGTGTGGCTGTGAACTCGGCACCAGGATCTAGTCTTGGCAAGTATTCCTTCTCCACATCTTCGGCAATTTTGATTGTAGAAAAAGAAGGACGATCTCTGATATAAAGAGGAGCCTCCTTGTCCTCTTCGATCACTTGCTCTTGCTCTGTACCATCCAGAAACTTGAGACGGTTTTCAATCTTTCTTACTTCATCTCTAGCCTTCTTGAGTTGAGCCTCCATGATCTCACGCCCTCTAGCCATGACGTTGTCTGTAAGCTCTTGAATGCCTTGCTCTGAATCAATGTGCCTCATGAGCAACGTGATTGAGTCTATAGCCTCTTGCTCTTTGCTTGCCTTTGCCTTCGTAGTCATCATGCCCCATTCATTTATTTTTAATTGTTGATAGTGATTGTAATTACCTTGCCGTCTTTGCCTTAGTTGATAGTTGGAACACAATCAACATGAAGTGGTTGCCGCAAAATTACGGCTCATACCCATATGCTGCCAGAGAGTGATTGAAACGTCCATCGCAAAAAGCTATACGAAGCATCTCTTGTGCAATCTCTCTTATTTCTTTTTGTGCATGTTCAGAATTGCGTAACTTTTGAAAATGCATGAAAGAACGAAAGTTAAAGGTCATCACCCATCTCAATTGATGGGCATAAGGAAGTAGGTATCTGGATATTTCCTTGGCTCTTCCTCTCGTATATCCCTTATCATCCATCAGAACCAATAATGCGTGATAATGAGAATGCAAGGATTCCATACTTTCTATGGTTTGATCCTCCCAATCTGAAGGCCAATCCTCTGGAAGATAATACAAATCATCTCTCATTTCCTTGTAACGGGCCGATTCCGTGTTAATGGATACTCCGGTTCGGTGTTTCAAACAATGGATATGCGATGCAATATCCCCTTGTATATGAAAGGACAACATGGAGTGTTCAAATGGCGTTCCGTGTTCATTCTCTGCAAGAAACTTCAGAAGTTGTGGAACCCTCCCCAATTTATCAGAAGTAATTTCCTGGTTTGTGGAGGCCCAAGCAGCCCTCGCATGGCTTAAATCCGAACCTGCAAATTCAAGAAGTTTTACAATATTTTCACATCTCATCAGTTACCCCAATTTGGTTTATCATAAGGCCAAGGATGGTACACCTCATAGAAGTAGTGGATTTCTGGAATCTCTTTAGGAGTATAGAATAAACACTCTGTCTTGGATCTGTCGAAATCCTCTTCTACAGGAGCATACACAAGGAAGGGAGTAAGAAGAAGGGGAATCAGAAGGAATGAAGACTTAATTAGAAGTTTTACTGATCTTGCTAAGTAATGAATCATAACTCTTTATCCACTTCTCCTTATCCTTTGAACCATTCTGTTCAAGCAAGAGCCGTGCCTCATTTAATAAATTCAGCATTTCTGGAGCCTTTGAGATGAACTTTGCATTCGCAACATTCTCAATCCTGCGATAAGTACCATCCTCGCCATCCAATCCACAGTCTGCCACAACTCGTTGACTCTTTCCAATGACATAGGGGCCTCCTCCCATCCAGCCTCTTTTCTTGAGATGCCAAGGGCCTTCGGTAAGGTCATGTTTTTTTGAGGAATTCATTATTTTTTTTCTTTACTTGTTATCAGCGGATGGTATCTTCTTTGGTAGGTCAGTGAACACGGGGCATATTGAGTTGTTAAACTTGGACGCACGACTCACGCCATTTTGGTGCCACTCTTCCTTGGCAGGAAATCCTTTAGCTCCTCCGCTAAAGCGGATATGTCTGACAGTGAACCAATAGCATTACATTTTTATTAGTTTCTCCATAGTGTACGGTGCTGACCATTCCACATATGCTCAACGGTGAGACAGAAGAGCGTTTCTTCGTGTGTGACCCTTTGGGAGAAGGGGAACTTGTAGCTTGATCACACATCTCACCAGAGCACCCTTCTATATGGGGGCATAATCCTTGTCGTGTGAATTCATCACACTGCGTTTAGGGGTTCTCGCAGCAGCACAAGGTCGCCCCCTCCATTCTTAGAAAATAGAAGCAATTGTCTTCAGTAGCTTTCTAATTCCTACCTCTTTCCCCTTTCTTTCCTCTAAAAAGCTCTGAAACGCATATTCTGGATCATTTTTGTATTCCAGAGTACAGAATTTCCAAAGTTCTCTTTCCTCATCTCTTCTTACATCGTAGTACATTTTCTCTCCTGTATAGGTTAATTGCAATTAAATTTGCGAAACCTATCCATTATAGAGAGATTTTATTAGGATTCAA
>Ga0222718_10005650_pt1 | contig 10091 bp, 8 predicted proteins | sample C33_27DmetaG_FD_165045 | JGI IMG/M metagenome (GOLD analysis project Ga0222718, IMG submission 165045) | Estuarine water microbial communities from San Francisco Bay, California, United States - C33_27D | ecosystem: Environmental > Aquatic > Marine > Unclassified | place: USA: California... | reverse complement strand
GATAGAAAATATAGCTAAATCAATTCCAATTAATACAATTTTATACGTAAAGGAACATCCAATTCAAAAAACAAAATTATGGAGATCAATTGAATTTTATAAAAAAATTATTGCGATTCCAAATGTCAAATTAATTCATCCTAGTGTAAACTCTCAAGAATTAATTTCAAAAAGTACAGCAGTGGCATTAATTTCAGGGGGAACTGGATTTGAAGCACTATTTCATAAAAAACCAGTAATTCTATTTTCTGATGAAATATACCAAGAATTATCTACAGTTACAAAAGTTTCAACATTTGATAAATTATTTGAAAATATTTCAGAAGCAATTAAAAATTTTAAATTTAATATTAAAGAAATAAATGCATTAATGACAGTAATTGAAAATCAATCTATTTCAGTACCATATTTTTCAATGATTAAAGATGGAGTAACATTATCTGCAATTCAGAGAAATGAACAAAATGTAGAATTAACACTAAAACAGTTTAAAAAATTTCATGAAAAATATGAAGATAGTTTTAAGCAATATGCTGAAGCAGTTTATTTGAAATTTTAGAAAATATAAAATTAAAGATTTCCTGCATCCCATGGTAAATATTTACCATGTGATCTTTGTTCCCATCTATGAATATCTTCATCTACCATAATCTTCACCAAATCAACAAATTTGGTTTTAGGCTTCCAACCTAATTTCTTTTTTGCCTTAGAATAATCACCTTGAAGATGATTAACATCAAATGGTCGAAGATTCTTTTTACTAGTTTTTAGACAGCTAGTTGAAATATTTGCTACTTTACACGCTTCTTCAACAAATTCTTTAACAGAATGTGATTCATTTGTAGCCATAACGTAATCATCAGAATTTTTAACTTGTAATGATTTCCAAATTCCTTCAACATATTCTGGGGCATAACCCCAATCTCTTTTTGCTAATAAATTACCTAATTCTAATTTTTTAGAAATTCCAAGTGAAATTTTTGCAACTTGATTAGAAATTTTTCTAGTAACAAATTCTAAACCTCTTAAAGGAGATTCATGATTAAATAAAATTCCATTTACTGCAAAAATACCATATGCCTCTCGATACAGTTTCGTTTGCCAATAAGCATACAATTTTGAAATTGCATAAGGACTAGAAGGCATAAAGGGAGTTGATTCATTTTGAATAAGAGATTTTCCAGATCCAAACATTTCACTTGATGATGCTTGATAAAATTTAATTTTTCTATTAAATTTTAAAATTTCATCTAAAATTCTAACTGTACCAAAACCAGTAACATCACTAGTGTAAATTGGTTGGTCAAATGATGCACCAACAAAACTTTGAGCAGCTAAATGATAGATTTCTGTTGGATTTGAAATTTCTAATGCACGATATAAGGAAGTTGAATCCAACATATCTGCAGAAATTAATTTAATTTTATCAGAAATATTGAGATAATGTAATCTCCAAAAATTTCCTGAAGATTGTCTTCTATAAGTGCCAAAAACAGTATATCCCTTTTTTAGTAAAAATTCTGCAAGATATGCACCATCTTGACCTGTAATACCAGTAATTAGTGCTCTTTTCATAATATTTTACCCTGTACTCAGTTTTTAAGGCTATATAATAAATTAATTAAAAGAGTAATTGAAATAATGCAATAAATGAGAATAGTAAGGTTTTGAAAAATATACTCATAACTGGTGCTACAGGGTTTATTGGGACTCATCTAATTCCAGAATTAATTGAAAATCACAAAGTTGTAGGAATATCAAAAAATAAAATAAAATCTTCAAAAAATTTTATTTCCTCTAGTGTAGACATTACAAATAAAAATTTTAAAATTAAAAATAAATATACAAACATTATCCATATGGCAGCACATAGTGATGTTAGTTACTGTAATCTCAATCCAATAGAATGTTATGAATTAAATGTAAAATCTACTCAAAAAATGTTAGAAATTGCAAGAAAAAATGATTCTAATTTTATTTTCTTAAGTTCAAGCCATGTATACGGTAATACAATTAAACAACCTATTGCAGAGAATTCCTTATGCAATACATCAACACATTACGCATCAAGTAAAAGAATGAGTGAAATTTTATGTGAAACATATTCAAAAACTTATGGTTTAGATATACAAGTTGCAAGACTCTTTTCAGTATATGGTCCTAAAAGTTCAAAATCAAATCTAATTTTTAATATTATTAATCAGATTATTGATAATTCAAAAATTATTTTAGGAAACACATATCCAAAAAGAGATTTTATTTTTATTAGTGACGTAATTATAGGTTTAACAAAAATTTTAAATTCTAAAAAGAAAGGATTTCAAGTTTATAATCTTGGAAGTGGTGAAAGTATTTCTGTGGAAAATGTAGTAAAAAATTGTTTAGATATATCAAACAAAAAATTAAAAATAATTTCATCAAAAGAAAAAAGAAGAGAGAATGAAATAACAGAAGTACAAGCTAATATTTCCAAGATGAAAAAAGATTTTAACTGGAAAACTAAAATTTCATTGAAAAAAGGACTAGAAATGACATATAATCATTATATTTCAAAATTATAAATTAAAAAATTAATATATTCTAAATATAAATAATTTAATTAGATTTTTATCATTTTTTTAGAGCTTGGTGGGTGACCTATATGTTCACCATTAATTTTTTCGCCATATTTTGGAGATCGATACAAATCCTCAATATTTTTAATTTTAAAATTTTCTACAAGTTCACTTTTACAAAAAAAAGCATTTACACCATTACTATCACAACCTAATAAAGTATAATTTTTTTCTAGACTGAGATTTTTTAATGCTAATAAACTTGCTCCAAAATAATTTGTACCATCCCATTGAGCATCAGGATCATAAGGTACTACTTTACTTTCAGTCGGAGGTATGGAGGAATTAAATTCAATTACCAATACACGTGGATGAAATTTAGTAATTGCTTTCCACACCCAAAAATCATTATAATCAATATCTATTGATAGTAAATCAAAATTTTCAGGAACTTTATATTTTTGAAATAAATTTTCAATATTTTCAGCAGTAATTCGCTCATTTTTAATATCAAGCTTAAAATGTATTGATCGCTCTTTGCGTTTAATTATTTTTTTAGAAAATTTAATATATTTTTTAATATTTTGATTAATTCCACTATTTCTATTATACCAAGCTTTTTTCAAAACTCCTTTCCATTGAATATCTTGATCTGCACCGTAATCCATCATTAATCCACTCCAACCTTTTTTTTCTAAAAGATAAACAGTATTACATTCAAATCCATTTCCTACTCCAAATTCAACAGAAAATCTATTAGTAGTTCCAATTTTAGAAAAAATAAATTCTAAAATTCCATCTTCACCATTTTGAGAATAAATTTTTTTTTCATGTAAATTAATGTCAAATATTTCTGAATTCATTTAATTATAACAATTCATCAGCTATTATATTTTAAGATATCATAAAAAATAGATACTATATCAATTCATTGTAAAGCTTAATTACTTTTTTAATTTCAACATTTGCATTATAATTTTTTAAAATTTCATTTTTTAATTTTTTACCTAAATCATTTCTAACACCTTCATTTTTTAGATAATCAATTTGATTTACTAATTCATCATTTGTTTTTCCAAGACAGACATAATCATTTTGAAAATCAAGATTACCTATGGGTGTTGTAACTATTGGCATTTGACAAGCTGCTGCTTCAATAAATTTTGTTTTGGAACCCAGATAACATGCAAACTCTGGATAAGGAGCTAATAAAACACTACATGTTCTTAAAGTATCAATATAATTTTTTACTTGACCAGTAAATGTTGTATTTTTAAATTGTAATGCATCAGAAAAAATTTTATCAGTTGGACCAATAAATACAAATTCAATTTCTGGAAATTTTTTAACAATATATTGAATCATGTCAAAACCATAATAATTTAATTTTCCAGGTAAAAATGGTCCTACTAAAGCAATTTTTAATTTTTCACATTGAGTAGGAATATAATTTTCTGGAAAAACAGCATTTCGTACTAATGTTGAACTTTGAATATTTTTTACTTTATCAAGAATATTTTCTCCAGCACAAATAATATGTTGAGAATTTTTAAAAATTTTAGTTTCTAATTTTTTGTAGTGATATGATTTAGCTAAAAAAGCCCATTTTCGCCATGATTGAATTGAATAACCTTTTACCATATGTGAAGAAAAAACAAATTCTAGTCCATGTGCATCAACAATATATCGATGATTTTTTAATAATCTACCACTCAGTTGTTGAGCATGAATTAAATTATTTGGTAAATTAGAGACTTTTTTTTCATTGAATTCATCAATTAATTCAACATTATCAAATCCATTTTTTTTAAGAGCACTTAGTTCCCATTCAGCTCTATTTCCACTTGCATCAAAACCATCAATTTTTCTTTCAGTAATCATTGAAACTTTGTTCATTTTTATGTATGACCTCATTAATGATTAAAAGCTTTTTCTCAATTATGAAAATCATACTAAATAATACAAAAAATATATCAGAAAAATTGGCTAGTAAATTTCTAATAACATTTTTTTTATTTCGGACTTGGTAATAGGTTTTAAACTTTCAAAATAATTTTGTATATTATTTGGTTTTTTTGCATTCTTATATTTTTTTTCTTTAAAGGTTTCAAACATGGATGGAATAATAAAGAATTCTTTAGTTTCTAAAACATGTTCTAATTCAAAAGTGCTTAAAAGATATTCGGTAATTTTTTCACCTGGACGAACACCTATAATTTTTGTTTGAATGTTTGATGGTTTTAAATTATATTTTGGTGCAATAGTTTCTTTCATTACATCAAATAGATCATTTAATAAAATTAGAGGCATTTTTAAAACAAATGTTTCACCGCCTTTAGCATATTCAGTTGCTTTCAATATCAAATCCACAGACTGATTTTTTGTCATAAAAAATCTTTTCATATTTTTATTAGTCAAAGTTACAGGACCACCTTCTTTAATTTGATTTTCAATTCTTGGGATTATAGAACCTCTTGTTTGTAATACATTGCCAAATCTCACTGAAGAAAAAATTGTTTTTGATTTATTATGAAATGATTCAGCTGAAATTAATTTTTCAGAAAGTAATTTTGTTGCTCCTAAAACACCAATTGGATTTACAGCTTTATCGGTACTTATGTTAATTACTTTTGAAACAGACTCTTTGATTGATGCCTTACAAATGTTATAGGTTCCAATACTGTTAACAGTTAATGCTTCAAAAGGATTTAATTCGCATCTATCAACGTGTTTTAATGCAGATGCATGAAATACAATGTCAGTATCTTGTACTATTGAATTAACAGTTTCAAAATTACGAATATCACCTATAATGTATTCAATATTTTTATCAGAAAATTCTAATTCAGTTTCATATAGAGCATTTTCATCATTGCTAAATATTTTAACTTGGGAAGCACCTTCAGAAAGAGATTTTTTTACCAATTCTTTTCCAATAGAGCCTGAACCACCAGTTACAAGAATATTTTTTCCTTTTAGAAGAGAAGTCATATCTCATTTTAAAACGAATTGCAATAAATTATTTCCTATACAAAATTTAATGTCATATAATTTAAAAACTTTAGATTAAATTCAAGTTATATTATCATAAAATTAATGAAAAATTCAATTTTAATTACAGGTTCTACAGGATTTATTGGAAAACATTTAATCAAAAAAGTTCCAAATTATAACACTGCAATAGACCATTATGGAAAAAATGTAGATTTACGAATTAGAAATGAAGTATTAAAAATTAAAAGAGCAGATATTGTGATACACCTAGCAGGAAAAATTCCATCAAAGAAAAATTATTCAGAAAATATATTTTTTGAACATAATGTTTTAGGAACATTAAATATTTTAGAATATTGTGTAAAAAAGAAAATAAAGAAAATGATCTTTGTAAGTAGTTATGTTTATGGTGTTCCAAATAGAAATCCAATAAATGAAAAACAAGAAGTAAAACCTCACAACACATATGCAAAAAGTAAAGTTTTATCTGAAGAATTATGTAAAATATATGCAGAAAAATACAAAATCCAAATAATAATATTAAGACCATTCAATATCTATGGAAATTTACAAAAAGATAATTCTCTTATTTCAAATATTATTAAATCAATTAAAAATGATAATAATTTAACAGTGATTAATAAAAATAATAAACGAGATTATTTATTTATAGATGACTTAATTGATGCAATAATAAAATTAATTGATTATAAATGTGAATTTGAAATTTTTAATATTGGTTCAGGAGAAGCGTATTCATTTGAAAATATAATTCAATTATTTGAAAATAGTACTAATAAAAAAATAAAAATAAAATATGCAAAATCCAAAATAAATAACATACCTAAAATTCAAGCAGACACTAGTAAAATCAAAAAAGAGATAGGTTGGAATCCAAAATATAGTTTAGTAGAAGGTTTAGAGAAAATTATTTTAAAAAATATTAAATAAGTAGAGATTCGTATAATTTTAAATATTTTTCACCAACATTCCTCCACTCAAAATTTTTTATTAATTCAGATGATTTTTGACCAAAAATTTTTACTAAAATTTTATTTTCAGAAAGTTCTATAATTTTTTCATTTATTTCATTAATATTTTGAGGATCAATAAGAAATCCATTTTCATTATCAATAACCAATTCTTTATTTCCTCCTAAATTTGATGCAATAATTGGAATTTTACAAGCCATGGCTTCTAATATTGTAGTACTAATTCCTTCAGCAAAAGATGGTTGAAGTAAAGCAAAAGAACCACGAATTAATGGTATAACTTTATTTTTTGGAAGAAATCCCAAAAAGTCAATATTGGAATGTTTGATTGATAATTTTTTTATTTCATTTTCTAAAGGACCTGAACCAACAATTACCAAATGTATTTTTTTTGACAAAATTTCAGATAATTGAATTAAAGATTCAATTCCTTTTTCTTTAGATAAACGTCCAACAAAAATTATTTGTTTCTCATATTTTTGATTAATGTCTAGAGGTAATGAATCAAGTTCAATTGCATTTGGAATGTAATGTGGGCAATATCCTTGATTTGAATAATAATCGAATGATTCCTTTGATCCAGTTGTAATTGCATCAGCCCATTTTAATGCATTTTGTTCATATTTGTTTGAAAAATTTTGTGCTGTTTTCCCATGTAACATTCCAATTTGATTACTAAAAACTCCATGAAAGGTTACAACTTTTTTTGCAGAATTTCCTTTAAATGCAAAAGCAGCAATTGGGTGATGTGCGTGAATTATATCATAATTTTTACTAAATTTTGTTTTAATAAATGAAGATAACATAAAGCTTGGATTTTTTAATCCCTTTAATGGAATAGTAAAAGTATTTTCTGATGATATTATTGTAACAGAATGATTTTTTGATTTTAAATAATTTGTTAACCCTTGTACATGTTTAGCAGTTCCTCCTATTCCAGATTGTGTAGGAGAAATCAAAAGAATTTTCACAAAACAAAATTATTTGTAGAGGTTAAAAGGTATTGGATTAAAAGATATTTGACTTGATAATTTTTTTTAGTTATAAATATGATTAAATTATTGTGAAACTATTGAGTATAATTTTCATTTATCTTATAAACTAAAACAAGATTCATTGGTTCATTTTTGTCATTGTTAAAACTTGGTGATGAATAGACCAATTGTAATGGTTCATTTTCTGATGAGAATTTTATATCTTCAACATATATAGGAATAAAACCTGATCTAAACTCAGTCCAAGATTGTCCTGTTGATTGATCATAATATGCAATTGGAGTATATGGAATCATTTTACCAAGTAGGGTATTCTCTAAGAAATTATTATTTATTGTAAAGAAATCAGAATGCACATACTCTTGAATTGGTAATCCTGCTATACGAATAAACCATTGTGATTTAGTTTCATCACCACCAGGACCTAGAACATACAATCGTTCACCTGAATTTGAATAATTTTCTAATCTTTCAGCCACAATAAATACAACTACATAATCAGCATTCCATTCATTTAACATATTCCATCCTTCATCAGGAGAACTAAGAAATATTTTTGCCATATGTTTAATTCTAGAATCAATTAATGTGGAATTATCAATGAACGTTGTTCTATCAGAAAGTGCAGTAATCCAATATCCATAATCCCACCACGACGCAATAACTGCATCTTGAGGAGTATTATTTTTTATCCACTCAAGAGTTTCAAACCAATCATTTGAAGGTGGATTTTGTGTACCTCCAGTTAAAATTGTTGGAGGAATATCAATTACATCAATCCAATTTCCAGTAGAATCTGGATAAACGAGAGGAACTGTAAATAAAACCAAAATTATGGCAACAAAAGAAATTTTAAATGCATAGTTTTTGATACCAGAGAAATTTATTTTAAAAATTTCTTTAGTTAAAAATGACAACCCAATGGATGAAAAAAGGATTAAAGCAATAGATGAAAATAATTCTAATCTTATAAATGCAGAACTGATGTAAATTCCAGTCATTCCAAAAATTAGAGTAAATACCAATAGATCTTTTTTAATTAAAATTTCATTCTGAATTATTTTTTTATTTAGAATTATCCAAATTCCAATTCCTCCAAAAATCATATAGATTGATTTGAAAATAAAAGATGTTGAAATATCAGTAGTTGTATGTTCTGAAACTGAATCAGTCAGGGGATCCATGGAGACCATGAATGGATTTAATACATTTAGATAGCGAACACTAGGTAGTTTAATAAAAGTAAGACTATCTTGAGAGTGGTCTTCATTTATTATCAATAAGGATGAACCAATAATAATTATCCCCAATAATAAAAATAATCCATTTCTAGTTTTATTTTTCTCTTGACTTAATTTTTGAACAAATACACACAAAATTAAAAATATAGTTGGTAAAATAAGTGAAAATCCTCCCAAACCAGAAACAAAATTCAGTCCAGGTCTTTCAAACATACTTGCACTAACAAGAACAGTAATTACAAACAATGGAATACTCCAAACTAAAAATTTATGATCTTTTCGAATAAACGGTAAGACTAAAATAAAAATTCCTAATGAAATTATAAAGAATTGATTACCTCCCCAAGAAGCCATACCAAAAGTTGTAATTATTCCTGCTGAAATAATTTTTAAAACTGCAATTTTTTTATTTTCAGATTTAATTCCGCTTAAAAATAGATAAACTCCCAATAGGCCATAAAAAATTCCTAAGGGTTCGGATTTAAACCACCCAGCCATTCCCCTTACAGCAACAGGTAAAGATACAGCAAATAATAAAGATGAAATTAATCCAGCAGTAGTACCTGCAAATAATCTAACTAGTGCAAAAATTACAAATACAGTTAATGAAATAATTACCAAAGGAAAAATTATTACAAAATCATATAGAGTTGAATTTTGACCAAATATTTCATAAGTTAATGCCGCAGTGATATGTAACATAATTTGGGACGTAGCAGAAACATCTCTTCCTGTAGGATACCAACTTTTATCATCGTGCCAATCTAGATATTCAGAAAAGCCATTTTCTACCATGTATTCAGTTGCACGAAAATTAAAAAATGGATCAAATTCATGTAACTGATTTCCATAATCTAGAGGCTGAGATTTTATTGAATATGATATAGAAAAAGATAGTAATAAAATTGCAATTACAGCAAGATGATGTAATTTGAAATTAAAAGAACCAACTTGGAATAAGTTAGTACTAATCATGAATCAAAAAGTGATTGAACCGTTATTACTCTTTGGGAGAAAATTCTTACATTGTTGCTTGAGATGCATCATGGAACATCTGACTCTTTGCACAGCCAGCAGCAAGTTCATCACCTGCACCACGTCTCATAAGACCTCTGTATAGACCATCTTCAAGTTTTACACCTTCACGTTCTTCCCATTCCTCTACAGTGATAGAATATTTCTTTTGGATTCTGTCTCTGTACCATTCTGGAATTACATTAAATGCACAGAATGGAACTATTCTAAGGTCTGGAGTAACATAGTGAATATCACATCTTTGTAATCTTTCTAAATCTTCATTGTATTTGTCTTGGA
>Ga0222718_10005649_pt1 | contig 10093 bp, 7 predicted proteins | sample C33_27DmetaG_FD_165045 | JGI IMG/M metagenome (GOLD analysis project Ga0222718, IMG submission 165045) | Estuarine water microbial communities from San Francisco Bay, California, United States - C33_27D | ecosystem: Environmental > Aquatic > Marine > Unclassified | place: USA: California... | reverse complement strand
GGATCATCGACGTGATCGCCGTGCGAGCACCAGACGGTCGTCTCACTGCCGTCGTCGAAGCCCGCGAACAACCCGCCACCGGCCTGCACTGTCAGCTCCGCCCGGCCATACTCTCGGTGCCCGTGTGCAACGTCAGCGCCCTCGATCTGGGCAATCAGCTGCATGCCATAACAGATGCCCAATATCGGGAGACCTGACTGCAGGAGTCCGGGATCCGTCCTCGGCACGCCCTCGTCGTAGACGGAGTTCGGACCACCCGACAGGATCACGGCGGACGGGTTCCACTCGTGAATCCAGTCGAGGGACCGTGTGGGAGGATGGATTTCGCAGTAGACGCTCTCTTCGCGGATACGGCGGGCGATGAGTTGCGTGAACTGGGAACCGAAATCGAGGATCAGGACGCGATCGTGCTCGTGACTCATGCTTCCCCGCGGATGAGGTCCTGGTAGGTCTCACGACGCCTCACGACCCGGACGTCGGTGCCGTCGACCAGCACCTCCGCCGGACGCAGGCGCCCGTTGTAATTCGAAGCCATCGAAAAGCCGTAGGCGCCCGAGGTGTGCACAGCGAGTAACTCCCCCTCCCGTGGCGCCGGGACCGGACGATCGAGCGCAAGAAAGTCTCCTGTCTCGCACACCGGTCCCACGACATCGACGATGACCTCTTCTCGTCCAGCGATCGGGCCCGCAGGCTCGATCGCATGGTAACCACCGTAGTGGCTTGGACGGATCAGCTCGCTCATGCCACCATCGACAATGACGAACGTTTTCGGTCCACCTTTCTTGACATACTGAACCCGGGTCAGGAAGGCTCCAGCCTCGCCCACGAGCGACCGGCCCGGCTCGAGCACGAGACGAAGCCCGGCATCGACCACGCGTGGCACGATTTCACTCGCAAGTGCTACGAGATCGAGGGCTGGGCCGTGGCCGTAGCTGATTCCGAACCCACCACCGATGTCGAGATACTCAAGCGGCACACCTTCCCCGCGAAGGTCGGCCACCACAGAAAGTACGCGATCGAGGGCCCGCACGTACGGATCTGGATCCACGATCTGCGATCCGATGTGCACATCGATACCAATGGGTGCGAGAGCCGGTCGATCGAGCGCCCAGCGGTACAGCGCGCGGGTCTCTTCCCAGGGTACGCCGAACTTCGTCTCCGAGTGACCTGTCGCCGTGTATTTATGGGGCGTAGTCGCGAGCACGTTCGGATTGACACGGATCCCGAAACGGGCGGTCTCACCCCGGTCGGAGGCGACCCGTTCGATGCGTTCCAGCTCGGACCGACTTTCAACGTTGAACGCGTAGATCCGTTCGTCGAGTGCGTAAGCAATCTCGTCTTCCGACTTGCCGACGCCGGCGAAGACGATCTTCGACGGGTCGATCTCAGCAGAACGCGCTCGGAAGAGCTCGCCACCACTCGTGATATCAGCGCCACACCCGAGTGCCTCGAGTTCACGAAGGATGGTCAGGTTGCCGTTGGCTTTGACCGAGTAAGCAACGAGGGGGTCAGCGCCGGCGAAGGCCTCACCGAAGGCAGCCACGCGGGCACGAATCCAGGCCAGATCATAGACGTACAGCGGCGTCCCGTACTGATGAGCAAGGTCCTCGAGCGGCACCTCCCCGCACAACACACGCCCATCGACGCGCGGAAACGGCTGGGTCAGTACGCTCGCGCCCAAGCCACCTCCGTCACCGACTCACCTGAGCCCGACACACACTTGGTCGGCGTATCCGTCGAGCGGAATTCATCGCTCGGCAGACACCGGATCGTCGCCTTGGTTCGGTTCTTCACGGCATCCTCCACGGCAGCGTCACCATTCCAACCGGTGAACACGAAGCCGGCCCCGCTGTCGAACGCCTCCGCCAGCTCATCAATCGAGTTCACACCCCGCACCGTGTTTTCGTCGCGACGTGCCTTGGCGGCATCGCACAGCTCGGTCTGGAAGGCCTCGAGAAGATTCGGCATGTCCGCAACAGCCTGATCTTCCGGGAGGAATGACTTCCGCTTCGCGCCCTCGGGGATGACCCGGCGCGCCAGCGCGACGGAGCCCTTGGCCAGATCCTTGGGTCCGATCTCGATTCGGAACGGGAGGCCCTTCCGTTCCCACTCGTAGAATTTGGCGCCGGGCGAAAGATTGTCCCGTGCATCAATCTTGACGCGCACGCCGGCTGCCTTGAGACGACCGGCGATTTCGTTCGTCTTCTCCAGCACAGCACTGGGATCATCGCCCTTCAGGATCGGAACAATGACGACCTGCACCGGAGCCAGCCGGGGTGGGACGATAATGCCGTTGTCGTCGCCATGCGTCATAACGAGCCCGCCGATGAGCCGCGTCGAGACACCCCATGACGTGTTCCACGCGTACTCTTCCTGTCCGGCCTCAGACTGAAACTTGAGGTCGAACTGCTTCGCGAAGTTCTGCCCCAGGAAGTGTGACGTGCCGGCCTGGAGGGCTTTGTTGTCCTGCATGAGCGCCTCGCACGAATAGCTGCGCACGGCGCCGGCGAACTTCTCGGATTCTGACTTGAGACCGGTGATCGGAGGCATCCCGATCCAGTCCTCCATGAAGGTCCGGTAGAGGCCGAGGATCATCAACGTTTCCTCCTCAGCCTCCTCCGCGGTTGCGTGAGCCGTGTGGCCCTCCTGCCAGAGGAACTCGGCGGTGCGCAAGAAGAGGCGCGTACGCATCTCCCAACGCATCACGTTTGCCCACTGATTCATCAGGATCGGGAGATCCCGATAGCTCTGAACCCACTTGGCGTACATCGAGTAGATGATCGTCTCGGACGTCGGCCGAATAACGTACGGCTCTTCGAGTTCCTTCCCGCCGGCCTGCGTGACAACGGCCAGTTCCGGAGCGAAGCCCGCGACGTGCTCCTTCTCTTTTTCGATGAAGGACATCGGGATGAGCAGGGGGAAGTATGCGTTCTCATGCCCCGTCTCTTTGAACATGTCGTCCAGCGCACGCTGCATGTTCTCCCAGATGCCATAACCCCATGGCCGAATCACCATACTGCCGCGCACGGGTGAGTAGTCGGCCAGCTCGGCGCGCAGCACCACCTCGTTGTACCAGTTGGCGAAGTCCTCGCCGCGCGGTGTCAGCTTCTTGTCGTCAGCCATCGTTCGAATTCCGGTTCGTCTCGGCACGCTCGTCTTTTCTGATCTTGATGATCGCGGCGCCACCCGGGATCACGAAGAGGAGCATCGACGCAACCATCCAGGTCGGTCGGAAGCTCCATCCCACCAGTCCTCCCATCACCCAGGCGACGACCCCTCCGGCGACCATCGCCATGATCGCGCCAGCCCCCCACGCGAACCATTCGAGCACGTCGAGTCGCTTGATCGCGCGCTGAGTCACCTCGTGCGCCCGCTCCGCAGCCTCACGCTCGGCCCGGTCGAGTTTCGCACTTGGCTTCCGTCGCGGCGTTGCCCGACCCTGCGTGCGGCGGCGGCTCACCGGATCTCCGAGATCGGGATCTCCTGCTGTTCGCCCGAGGTCATGTCTCGTGCCACGACGACTCCCTTCTCCAGCTCTTCCGGCCCGAGTACGAGAACAGTCCGGGCACCTTCGCGGGCCGCAGTTTTCATCTGCTTACCGACGGCCTGTTCCTTGAGGCCATACGACACCGAGTACCCGCGATCACGCAGGTCATGCGCGAGCCGGAGCGCATCCGGACGCTCATCGGGGGTCACGGGGACGATGAAGTAGTCGACCGAACGCGCATACGGTGGAACAAGACCGCGATCGGCGAGCAACTCGCCGAGCACAACATCACCCATCCCGAAGCCAACCGCGGGGTGAGGATCTCCTCCCACCAGCTCCAGGAGCCGGTCATAACGCCCTCCGCCACAAATCGCCCGCAGCTCACCTTCCCGATCGAAAAGCTCGAAGACGATTCCCGTGTAGTACGCGAGCCCGCGCACGATCCGGAGGTCAAGCTGGACGAAGTCGCCCAGCCCCATCGCATCGAGCGTATCGATGTATTGCCGCATACGCCCCAGCTCCGATGCGACGGCCGCGCGACCTCCGAATACCTCGTCCAGTTCCTCGATGCCGGCAACCTGCAGCAAGTCTCGAAGCGCACCGATCTGCCCCGCATCCAGCCCTGCCTGGTCAGCCAACAGATGATCGGCCTTCTCCTCGGGTAGTCGCTCGATCTTGTCGATGACTGCGAAGGCGGCTCCAAGCTTCGCCTCCTCGACCCCGATTGCCGCCAGCAAAGCGGTCAAGAGTCGGCGGTCTGAGACTCTCGCCATGAAATCGTCTGCCGTGAGCCCGAGTTCACGAAGGCCATCGATCGCGACGGCAAGAACCTCGGCGTCGGCGGCGACATTGCCCTCACCTACGATGTCCACGTTCCACTGGAAGTGCTCTCGGAGGCGACCGCGCTGCGCTCGCTCGTACCGGAACAGTTGAGGCATCGCAAACCAGCGGATCGGCTTGCTCAGGCTCCGACTCCGCTCGCCCAGCATCCGGGCCAGTGATGGCGTCATCTCCGGGCGAAGCGCGACGGGTCGGTCACCCTTATCGACGAAGTTGTAGAGCTGGCCGACGATCTCTTCCCCGCTCTTCTCGACGTACAGATCGAGCGACTCGAGGGGTGGGGCGTCATACTCCTGAAATCCGTACCGGCGCGCGACCCGTCTCCACGCGTCCTGGATGTGGGCGCGCAGGGCAAAGTCTTCGGGCGGGAAGTCCCGAAAGCCCGGGAGTTTGGCGAATTCCGGAGAGGCCACGAATCGTACGTACTTCAGGGGTTGGACGGGGGGCTCCGTCAGCGGCGAAATCTACCCTGACCTGCGAGAGGGTCCAGCCCCAGGAGGGTCATCGCGGGACCCACGGAGTGCGCAGATCCGGTCACCACTACCGTACCCGGGCCCGCCCGACGCTGTGCCCGTTCCAGCGCCTGCTGAAAATCCGATACCACCCGTACCCGTGTGATTGAATCGACCAGATCGGCGGCCGCTACCGGATCCCACTGTCGATCGAGAGGGGCCGTGGGCGGGCGCGTGAGGTAGGCCGCATCGGTTCGGGACAGCAGCGGGGGCAGCATCGAACGCCAATCCTTGTCACCCAGCACGCCAACCAGCGCCACCAGCGGGCGCGGCAGTTCCAGTCGGTCGATCGTGTCGACCAGAGACACCACACCTGCCGTGTTATGAGCGACATCGAAGATGAACGTGGTGCCGTCGATGACTCGAATTTCGTCACGGCCTGGATGTACGACAGACGCCACCCCGTCGACGATGTCCGCGCGGGAAGGTCGCCAGGCCTCGCTCAGGCGTTCCAGCATCGAGACGGCAAGTGCCGCGTTGATCGCCTGGTGATGGCCCACAAGTGGCGTCATCAGGGGCAGGTTCCCCCAGCAGTCGGTCGACAACGTGAGGTGTGTCGCGTCTCGGGTGACGGAGATCTTCCCGATCGTCGCCTCATCGACCTGTGTGAAGGGCGCCCCCACCGAGGACGCACGTTCGCGCAGCAAGGCCAGGATCGCCGGCGAAGACTCAGCCGTCACGAACGGTACACCCTCCTTGACGATACCGGCCTTCTCCAGAGCGATGGCCTCGAGCGTGTCACCCAGGTAGTCGGCATGATCCATCGCGACGTTCGTGATCGCGGTGACCTCGGGCTGAATCACGTTCGTCGAGTCCAGGCGCCCGCCCAGCCCGACCTCCATGACACCCATCTCGACGCCTTCCCTCGCAAACACGTACATGGCGAGCACCGTGACGGCCTCGAAGAAGGAGAGCCCATGGTCCATCACGGGCGCTGTCGCGTCTGCCGCGTACTCGACCAGGCGGTCGTCGTCGATGGGGGCACCATTGATGAGCATGCGCTCCCGGATCGAGCAGAGATGGGGCGAGGTGTACATGCCCGTTCGCCAGCCCGCGACCTGCATGACTGAACCCACGGTCGACGTCACCGAGCCCTTCCCGTTCGTACCCCCGACGTGAAGCGTCGCGTAGGCACGGTGAGGATCTCCTAACTGGGCCAGGGCCCGCTCCGTTCGCCCGAGCCCCCATTGAACCCCCGTCGCGAGCACAGGGAAGAGCCGCTCCGCGAGCGGATCGGCGAAGGCGGCGTCCGTCAGTCGCTCCACCCGGCGAACTGATGCCGGAGAATCGTGCCGATCGTAGCCTTGAGTTCGCGTCGATCGACCACGCGATCAACCATGCCGTGCTCCTGCAGGAACTCTGCACGCTGGAATCCGGCCGGAAGCTCCTGCTTGATCGTCTCTTCGATCACGCGAGGACCGGCAAAGCCGATCAGGGCTCCGGGCTCTGCCAGGTTCACGTCCCCGAGCATCGCGTAGGATGCCGTTACGCCACCCGTGGTCGGATGCGTGAGGATCGAGATGAACGGCAGCCCTTCGTCGTGCATCCTCGCCAGAACCGTCGACACCTTCGCCATCTGCATGAGCGAGTAGATGCCTTCCTGCATGCGTGCGCCACCCGAGGCACTCACGATCAGAAACGGGATTTTCTTCTTGAGCGCGACCAGGCCAGCTCTCGCGATTTTTTCACCCACCACGGAGCCCATCGAGCCACCAATGAAATCGAAGTCCATCACTGCAAGGGCAACCTCGATCTCGTCGAGCGTCCCAGAGCCCGAGACCAGTGCCTCGTTCTTCCCTTTGGCCTCCGCGGCCGCGATACGCGCCGGATAGTCCTTCAGGTCAGAGAACCCCAACGGATCAGCCGCTTTCAGATCGGCATCCAACTCCTTGAACGACCCAGCATCGAGCAGGATGCTCACGTATGCATGGGCCCCGATCCGCAAGTGATAGCTGCAGGTCGGGCAGACGTTCAGGTTCTGGGCGAGACGCTCTCGATAGAGGATCTCTCCACAGCCTTTGCATTTGTCAAAGACGTCGGTCGGGACGTCTCTGCGGTCCTCGGCCTTGAGGGGCTTTTTGTCCTTGCGGAACCAGGCCATGGGGCTCCTGTCGCTTCGGATCGGGAGGGTGTCAGGCGCGCTCGTGTGCGACCCGAACTGCGATCGCTACGGCCACCCACGACATCAGGAGGAAGGTCCCTCCGTAGCTCACGAACGGCAGCGGAATGCCGGTGATCGGTACAACGCCGACCGTCATTCCCACGTTCACGAAGACGTGGACCAGCCACGCTCCGAAGATACCGAGGAGCACCAGACCGGCAAAGGGCGAATCAGTCTTTCCCGCAAGCCTCACGAGCCTCGTGAGCACATACGCGAACGCGACGATCGCGAGCGTTGTGCCCATGAACCCAAGTTCCTCCCCGACCACGCTGAAGATGAAGTCCGTGTGCTGTTCAGGAAGGAAGTCGAGTCGCTTCTGCAAACCCTGTGTGAAGCCCTGCCCCCAGAATTCGCCACTCCCGACCGCGACCTTCGACTGAATCACGTGATATCCTGCGCCACGTGGATCGACTTCAGGATCCAGGAAGACGAGAATGCGATTCCGCTGGTACGAGGCGAGGGAGTTCCAGAGCGGTCGTGCAATCGTAGCGGACGCGAAGTTGGCGAGGACGAGCGCGACCGACTCGAACAGGAAGAGCCGACGGCGCAGAAAGAGGATCATGCACCCGATCACCACAAGGATGTATGCAGACCATGCCACGGTGTTGTACGCCAGAAAAAGACCGACCACCGGGCTGGCGACAAGCATCAGAAGCCAGACTGGTGTCGCCGCCCAGTACAGCATTGCGAACAGAATTCCGACGAACGCCAACGCCGTACCCAGGTCGGGCTGCAGCATCACGAGGCCGAGCGGGAGCGCGACGACCGCTCCCGGCGTGACGAGCTCCCGGAGGGAGGTCAATCCCGTCTCCCGGGTCGAAAGAAGCTGAGCGAGCGCGAGGATGGTAGCGATCTTTGCGATCTCGGCGGGCTGAAAACCGAAGCCGCCGATGTTGATCCATGACTTCACGCCGGCGGCCGTGCCACGACCCTCCCCGATGACCAGGGTGAGGGCGAGGAGCACCATGCTCACCACGTACGATGGGACTGCCGCCCATACGATCCAACGGACTGGGATTCGTGAGACCGCCGAGAACGCCACCAGCGCGATGATCAGCCACTGCACCTGCCGTACCCAGGCATCCGCAGTGACGACGTTGGGTACATAGACCTGGCCGGCCGAGTAGATCATCGCGATGCCGAACGTGCTCAGCATCAGAATGCCGAAGAACAGAGGACGGTCCAGCGTCCATCGCTCGAGAAGCCTCATCCGCCACCCTGCACTGCAAAGGCCTGCGGAAAACGCTCCCGGTACCAGCGTGGAATCGGCCCGGTCATGATATGCTCTCGATACGTCTGGATCGTATCGATGGGCATACCGCGTTTCGCGCGCAGGTAGTAGTCAGCCGTCTTCGCTACGATCGGGGCCGCAACCTGCCCGCCGCTTTGCCCGAACTCGATGATCACGACGACCACAATCTCCGGCGGCTCACCCGGCGGGCCCGCCATCCCGGCGAACCAGGCATGATCCTCGGCAAGGCCACGGACACTCAGTGGATTCTGCCCGGTACCAGTCTTCCCGAAGACGTCCCAGTACTGCAGCGCGGTTCCGAAGTGCGCGGTACCGCCCGGAGCGGTGACCATGCGCATACCCTCCTGCAGGGACGCGATGTGCTCGGGTGGGAGGTTCAGCTCCCACCCCTCCACACTCGGCGCGTTTCGCGCGATGGCAGGGGCCGGCGCCGAGCCATCGCCGGCGAGGGCGACATAGAACTGCGCCATCTTCAGCGGGGTCTGTGAATTCGGACCCTGCCCGATGGCCAGGTTGAGCGCTTCACCTTCTGTCGGACGATAGCCGAACTGTCGACGGAACCAGTCCAGTTCATCCGGGAAGATACCCCGACTTTCCTGAGGCAGGTCGACGCCACACTGCTGGCTGAAGCCGATCTCGGTCGACCGATTCAGCAGTCGCTCGAGCCCAAGCCTCAGACCGAGTTGGTAGAAATAGACATCGCACGAGTTTCCGATCGCCTCGGCAAGCGTGTTGTATCCGTGTCCACTCCGGTCCCAGCAGCCCCAGAACCGATTACCCCAGTACCACTGACCCTCACACGGGTCCGGCATGTACTCGTCGGGCGTCACGACACCGGCATCCAGCGCGATGCCAGCGGAGGCAAGCTTCCATGTCGACGCCGGGGCATAAAGGCCCAGGACCGAACGATCGAACAGCGGCTTACGCTCGTCCGAGTTGAGCCCGGCCCAGGTGTCCGTGTCGATACCGCCGACGAAGAAATTCGGGTCGTATCCCGGGGCGGAGTACATTGCGAGAACGCCTCCATCCGCCGGGTCGAGCGCCACGACTGCCCCTGACATCGAGTCGGGAAAGATCTGGTGAATCCACTGCTGCAGACCGAAGTCGAGATTGAGGTGAAGATCCTCACCTTCGATCGCGGGGGTCCGCTCTACTCCGGCGAAGTCACCCACGATTCGTCCGCGCGCATCGAACTCCACCCAGCGGACTCCCTGCCGGCCCTGTAAGGTCGATTCATACTGCCGCTCGATCCCGATCTTCCCGACAATCATCCCGGCGTCGTAGATGGAATCCGGAAACGTCGGCATCGCGAGCTCCTCGGCCGTGACCTCGCCTACGTAGCCCGTAAGATGTCCAGCCGCGGCGCCGAGGTTGTACCGACGACGGGGCCGCATGTCGATATACACGCTAGGAAAGGAGGCGCGTCGCTCCTCGAGCGCTGCGACCACCTCGAAGTCCGCGTCCGAGTCGACGATGACCTCGCGCCCGAAGCGACGCAGTTGCGCGATCACCTGCTCGATCCGCTCGTCGGACAGCTCCATATGATCCGCCATGCGGTTCAGCGTCGCACGCACGGAGTCGACCGGTCCGGGAAGAATCGTGATCGAGTACCCCGGCACATTATCCGCAATGATGACGTTATTGCGGTCGTAGATGGTGCCACGAGGTGCCGGGATCGGGAGGATCCGAACCCGATTCGAGTTCGCCCGCAGCAACCAGTCGTCGGACTGAATCACCTGCACACGGAAGAACGCTACGATCAGAATGCCGAGGATGAGGCCTGTGGCGGCATACATGCCATACGCCCGGCGGCGGCGTGCGTGCGCGTGATAGATGTTCAC
>Ga0222718_10005647_pt1 | contig 10095 bp, 13 predicted proteins | sample C33_27DmetaG_FD_165045 | JGI IMG/M metagenome (GOLD analysis project Ga0222718, IMG submission 165045) | Estuarine water microbial communities from San Francisco Bay, California, United States - C33_27D | ecosystem: Environmental > Aquatic > Marine > Unclassified | place: USA: California... | reverse complement strand
AGCGACGGCGGCGTCAGTTGCGGAATTAGATACAAAAGGAATTGACGACCGTTTAAAAGCCGCTGAAGAAGAATTGGCGTATTTAGATACAATTGAAGGAAAAAGACGTTATTCAATAAGCGCGCAAAAAGCAATGAACAAACGTTTGACAAACGAAATTGCTTTATTAAAAGAACGTAAATCCGTTTTAAAAGAACAAGCGGAACTTGAATCAAAAGATGTTGAAACCGCTACAACAGACGCCGGCGTTGGAACCGAACCAATTACGGTTGACATTACGCCGGTTGTAAATCCAGAAGACGCGCAAGCGGCTGCGGACAAATTAAAACAATTACAAAGTCAAATAAATGAAGCATTAGTTACAAACGACCGCGAAGCGTACAAGAAAAGGCGCGCGGATGCTATTGCGCATTATGACGCATTAATTAAAGACGAAAGCACAACGGCGGACCAACGCGTTGCATTAGAAAAAGCAAAGGACGCAAAATTGGCGGAAATCGACAACACCGAAACCGAACGTTTAAAACAAAAAGGCGTTGACAAATTAAACGAGGAACGCAACCAACAACAACAATTGTTGGATTTAAAACAACAAATTGCAGACGCTACAAACGCAAGTGAAGAAGAACAAAAGGCATTAGAAATTCAACGAATACAAGCTAAATTTGACGAATTACGACGTTTAGCGGCCGAGCATCAAATATTAACCGCCGAACAACAAAAGGCATTTGACGAAGCACAAGCCGAAGCAGAGGCGGCCGTTTATGAGGAAAAAAAGGCCAATTTTTTAGGGTTTACAATGAGTATGCAAACGGCAATGGAATTGGTAAACAAAATAAGTGGTCAAGTTCAAGCATCATTTGGAGTTTTAGGAAATGCAATTACAAACGCGTTTGGCGGTGCATCATCAGCAATGGGCGCATTTGTTGGAACATTAGCAAAAGACGCATTGCAAATAGTTGGACACAATTTAAAAGTCGCAATGTCTAACGGAATCACCGGTGCAACAGAAACCGCAAAAAGTTTTGGCCCACTTGCGGCGTTTGTTTTGCCCGCATTGATTGCCGGCGCAACCGCTTTAATTAGTGGTAGTTTTGCAAAGTTTGCCGATGGCGGTATTGTCAGCGGTCCAACAATGGGATTGGTTGGGGAATATCCGGGCGCACGTTCAAATCCGGAAGTTATAGCGCCATTAAATAAATTACAGGGAATGATTGGCGGCGTTGGTGGCGGCGGAAACGTAAACGTTACGGGTTCAGTTCGTGTCGATGGTCAAGATTTACTTATTGCAATTGAACGCGCTAATGAAACGGCCGGTCGAATATATTAAAATAAAATTATGGCGTACGGGATTAAATACCGCTTAATATTTTCCGATGTTTTAGGTTACGGAAAAAAAGTTGAAATATTAAAAAAAGATTATACCGGTGACGTATTGCCAATGATTGGCGGCGCAAATCCCGTTCAAATTTCGTGGCAATCGTCAAACGATTTTTATAAACCCATTATTGGTTCAAAATGTACTTTGCAATTAATGGTTACCGATAGCGTACAATATGACGATTTTTATAAGTTTGACGAACGCGAATATAAGGTTGTTGTTTACTATGCGCAAAGCCAAGGCGAAATATTTGCAAACCGCGTTGAAACCGACGGTGGAACGTGTGAATCTTTTGAATGTATTGACAACGTTTTAACTAATTTAAGGGAAAATTTTAAACAATACGAAATTGATGAATACCTTAATCAAATAAGAGATCGCGCAGCATTTTACGAAAACAATCAAACAACAGTTGACATTTTAACAGAATTTCAAGATTCAGATGATTTTTATTTATGGACTGAATATTGGTCCGGATTTTTAGTTGTTGACCGTTACAAAGAAAAAATGATGTCACCGCCTTTTGGTGTTACATTTAACGCATTTGACGGTTTAGGAACATTAAATAATTTTCAAGCACCTTTAAAAGAAACATACGACGGAACACCGGGTGTTTTTTATAATGACGCCGAAAGGATTGATTTAATATTGTCTAATTTAGATTTAGATTTGGACGTTTATTATATTAATGACATCCAACGCGACAGAATTGTCGGAAGTACAATATTAAATTTTCCAGAGTTTACAACATTTCCGCCCGGTTTAAGAGAGCAAATAAATGGATATGATATATCTAACGCAAAAGACCAATTAACATTGTTGTTAGCAAGTTACAATATGAGAATATTTCAGTCATATAATAAATGGTATATTATAGAAGCGTCAAATATTTTTGATAATAATGTTAAAAATATTATATACAACGAAATTCAATCAACGGGAATTGTACCCACGAATATAAGACAGAAAATAAATGCACAATTACAAAACACTAAAAAAGAATATTTAAAAACTTTAAAATATGTTGATGGTGTTTATACTTCTGAATCAATTGAAAATTTACTTTACGAAGCGCCAAATAAATTAATTCCTTTAAAAACGGATTTATCTAAAGAATTTTTACAACCAATAAATAAAATTATAACCGACGAAGTAAATGACAATGTTACAAATGCCGGTTTTAACGCGGGATTTGAATATGGAACAACCGGCTTTTCATTAAATGGAACCGCGCCAAATGGTGTGACTTATAACAACAGGGCGGAATTAAACGAGGGCGGCGTTATTTTACAAGGTAATAATTCATTAAAATATTCAGTTACAACACAATTTCCAAATTTGACGCCATTTTTTCAAATGGAAACTTTTCGAATTTCTAACATTTTAAATGAAATAGAAAATTACAAATTAAAATTTAGTTATTACGTTGAAATTGATTCAACAACAGATTCGCCAATAACAAACAAAATTGAATATTGGGCGCGAATGATTAGGGTTTCAAATACTTCACAATATAGAGATTGGGACAATGAAAATAAACGTTGGGTTTCTGAAGATGAATTCCCAAATAATGTATCAAGTTTTGCTGAACAAACTGATTTCAATAAATGGAAAGAAGTAACGGTTAGTTTTAATACTGAAGATTTAGATTTTACAAATGTTGAAGTTGACTTTGTTTTGACTTTTTGTTCAACACAATGCACCGATTCAAATTATATAACGACTTATTTTGACAATATACAAATTGTTTATGATGATGGAATTTCAAGTGCTACAAAAAGGGATTTAATTACTCAAATTGACAACAACCAAATTTATACAACAGAAAAAACAATTAAACGTCAAGTTCCGGTCGCCGAAAGCTATAAAGGTTTTTTAAGAACGCGCGACAATTACGGAACGTTTTCAACCACAAACTATTTTAAAAATATTTATGAAATAGAAAACCAAAACATTGCTAATGACTTCAGAGAGTTTGTCACACGTTACGACGGTACATTTAGAAATAAAAAATCACAACCATTATCAATGCACAACAAATTGTGGTTTAATTGGGTTAATTATGAGAGTGATCCGCAATCAACAATTATTGACGGAATAAAATATGACATTAAAAATGCTGAATATAAAATAAAATCACATTTACCAAACGATGACGATGATGTTGACGTGATAAATACCATAAAATAAGACATTGTTTTTGTTTGTCGGCCGTCGTATTTTCTTTTGAATTGCGGCGGTTTTTTTGTAAATATTTTTTTTATTTGAAAATTATTTTTTATTTTTGTAGTCAATTATAAAAAAGAAAACAATGTTTGAAACCCAATTCAAGGCGGAAATGAAACGCCTTAATTTAAAACGTTATGACGTTTGCGAATTACTACAATGCACAATGCCAACGTTAAAATCAAGACTACAAAATCCGGAATCATTTACCATTGGCGAGGTCATTATTTTGCAAAGTGCGGATTTTAATTTGTCACAATTTGAATTAAAAATAAACGATTAAATTTTAGAAAATGAAAACAATAAACATTAAAGGAAAAAATTACATTACAGTTAACGAGAGGTTAAAACACTTCAGAACCGAACCAACATTTGAGGGTTGGCAAATAAACGAACAGTTGGTCCACATTGACGAAAAGGAAGGTATTTTTAAAGTCACAATTTGCGATACAAAAGGCGTTGAAATGGCGTCAGCGCATTCGCAGGAATATCGCGATTCGTCATATATAAATAAAACGTCGTTTGTTGAAAACGGTTTCACGTCCGCATTGGGCCGCGCATTGGGATATTTAGGCATCGGCATTGATACGTCTATTGCGTCAGCTAATGAGGTTCAAAACGCCGTTAAAAATCAAGACAACGACAATAAAAAGTGGTTAACAGAAGCGCAACTAAAAGCAACGTTAAAAGCTACAAAAGAACAAGCGGAAAAGGTATTGTCCGGCTTTAAAATGAAAAAAGAATACCGAGAACAAATAGTTAATAAATTTAATATCTAAAATCAAAAACAATGAGTTACGAACACAAAAACGGAAACGGAAGTTTATTCAAAAACACCAACAAGACAAGCGAAAACCAACCGGATTATTCGGGTTCAATAAAGCTACAAGACGGCACGAATCAACAAATCGCGGCATGGGTTAAGGACGGCGCAAAAGGCAAGTTCTTTTCAATTAAATTATCCGATCCATACGTTAAGCCGGAAACGGCACAAGTCGCCGAAACAAGCGACGATTTGCCATTTTAATCGACCAAATGACAAACAAAACGAAAAGCGGTTTCAGATATGAGGCCGTTTTTTTTATGTTAATGTTTTGTAAATTAAAAATATATTTTTAGTTTTACATTATCAATTTTAAAAATGAAAACAATGAATATGGAAACAATGTATTTTTTGTATTTGCGGATTGAGGCAATGCAAAAGAAAATCGAAAAACTTGAAATGACAATTTCAGAACTAAACGGACAATTTTTAGTTGACCGTAATATTGACGAGAAAAAATTATTACAATGAAAGCACAATTTGATTCAAACGAAAAATATCATTCGTCGCCGGGAATCAGCGCGTCGGGTTTAAAAGCAATACATAAAAAATCGGTATATCATTTTTTAAATCAAAAACCATTTGAGAGTTCGGCAATGGCGTTGGGGACTGCGGTTCATTGCGCAATGTTAGAACCGGAAATGTATTACAAAGATTTTCACGTTATGCCGAAAATTGACCGCCGTACAAAAGCGGGCAAAGAGCAATTCGCCATTGAACAAAAAAAGGCCGAAGGAAAAAAGTTGGTTTCTTTTGATGACCACCAAAAAATCACTAAAATATTGGACAACTTTCGAAATCACGATTTGGCGCAACAATATTGCAAAGGCGAAATCGAGTTGTCACACTATTTAAAACACGAGGGTTTAGACGTGCGCGTTCGTCCCGATTGTTTGAACCGCGTTGAAAACTTTATTTCAGACGTTAAAACGTGTCAAGACAACGCACCAATGGCTTTTCGTCGTGACGTTTACAAATACGGCTATCATTTACAAGCGGCGTTTTATATGGATATGTGCGGCGTTGATTCCTTTAAATTTATAGCGGTTGAAACCAATTACCCGTTTTCGGTTGAGGTGTACACATTAAGCGATGAAATGATTGAACAAGGGCGCAAAGCGTGGAAACGTGCGTTTGCTGATTGGAAAATTTATTGTGACACCGGCATTGTTTCGGGGTATATTTGGAATGATTTTCACGATGACGGTAGTTTAATATTATAAAATAAAAAAATGAAATTAGAATATTTAGTAAAAAAAGTAAATAAACATTTTGAATGTGACATAACAACAAACACCCGCGAACGTGATATTGTTATGGCGCGGGGTGCATTTTTTTGGCTTGCAAAGCACGTCAGCAAAAAATCAGTTAAAAAAATCGGTGAGGCCGTCGGACGTGATCATGCGTCGGTTGTTTATGGTTTGCGAAACTTTAACGATTGGTTAAGGTTTGACGAATTTTTTAAGTCAGAGTTTGAAAGTTTAAAAATTCAAATTTTGTCAGATTTCAAAGCGGAAAAATTAACGCCGGAATCAATGTTGTATAAATACAATAATTTAGTTATTGAAAACGATATTTTAAGAAACGAAATAAAAAAATTAAAAAGGATATAAAATGCAAATAAAAATAAAAATCAAAGAGATCAAAAAAGACCATTTCGAATTGTCATTCAAAACGTATAAACACGAATTAAGTGGAACGTTTGAAAAGGCGGAATTAAGAAATATCATTGAAACATTAGACAACGCAATAATATAATGGCGAACCCTTACGAAAAATATTTGGGCGGTGAAGATAAATTGCAACGGGCAATTATGAATTATTTAATAATGCAATACCCCGATGCTATTTTTACACACCCTATGAATGAGGGTAAACGAAGCAAGTTCGAACAATACAAAATAAAGTATTTAGGCGCGAAGCCGGGAATTCCCGATTTATTGATATTTACACCAAACAACGTTTTTAGCGGTTTAGCGGTCGAATTAAAATATAAATACAACAAACCTACGGACAACCAAAAAAAGTGGCTTAAATGGCTTGAAAATTGCAAATGGGCGGTATATTGGACCAATGATTTCGACGATTGCGTGAATGTCATTGACAAATACTTTAAAAATGAATTAATCAACCAACCAAAAAAATGAAATATCACACAGTTTACTTTGACGCGGAAAATCAAAAAATCCGTTTCACACAATCATCGCCGGATAATTTAGCGGTCACCTATGAATATGTAGGCAAATCAACGCGTGTTGAATTCGACTTATTAATTGAATTACTATGGTACAAATACGAGGACGGCGAAATTCCTTTGGATCAACTAAAAAAGATATTCGACGAACTGCGTTCCTTTTGTGACGACATAAAATATAATTTGATTTTGTAAAAAAAACTTTTACTTTTGACAGAATGGAAAACAAAAACTACTACGCAATTATACCGGCGCCGGTGCGCTATTGTAAATATTTAAAAGCAAACGAAAAATTAATGTATGGCGAATTGACCGCATTGTCAAACGACAAAGGGTTTTGTTTCGCGTCCAATGAATATTTTTCAAATCTTTACGACGTTTCAAAAACGAGCATTTCAAAATGGATTTCTAATTTGGAAAAGAACGGTTTTATAAAAATTAAAATGATTTATGAACGTGGAACAAAGCAAATAAAACAACGCCGAATTTACATTGCACCCCTATTGAAGAAAACTTCAATACCTATTGAAGAAAACTTCAATACCCCTATTGAAGAAAAGTTAAAGGATATATATATACTAACTAATAATAATAATATAAATAATAATAATAGTACAAAATCGAAAAAGCGCCAATATTCAGAAAAAACAACAAAGGCGTTTTCGCATTTTGCAGCATTATTTCCTTTAAAATATAGACCTAAAACAGACGCACAAAAAAACAAATGGTTGGATTGTTTGGATAAAATAGAACGTTTGGACGGCTACAATTTACGCGAGGTTTACAATGTTTCAAAAGAATTAAGGAATGACGAATTTTGGCAAAACAATTTTTTATCAATTCTTAAATTAAGAAACACCGATAAAAACGGAATTAAATACATTGACCGTTTTATGGTTCAGCACAAGGCAAAACAAAAACCGGTTGGCTTTCAAAAAATAAAAGGGTTAAACGAATTTTTTGTGTATCGAAATCCGGCAAGCGGTCAAAAAGAAATTGGCGCCAAAACTAAAAATGGTGATATTCACGAATTCCAAATTCGCGGTTTAATGATGACAAACGAGTTTCAAGAATTAAAACAATACGTTTTGAATGGCTAAATTAAAAAAACAACCAATTAGAGATTGGACAAATTATGTCATTGGTTTTGAATGCAAAAAAAAACAAATTAAAATTATTATGTGCGAAAAATCGCAAGCGGACAATTTAATTTCTAAATATCATTATTCAAAAAAACCAACAAAAAATTCATTTTTAAATATGTTAGTTTATTATAAAAATAATATTAACGGCGCATTGCAAATTGGTTATGGAATAAGACCGGATATAAACGGAGAATTTAAAAAAAATGAAATTGCAGAATTTGATCGAATGTGGTTGTCAGATATTATGCCAAAATATTCGGAAACAATAACTTTGTCATTGTTACATAAATTTTTAAAAATACGATATAAAAATTTAAAAGCGTTGATTTCTTATTGTGACACAAGCGTTGGAAATAATGGAACAATATACAAAGCCGGAAATTATAAATTAATTGACGAATTAAAAGCGGATTTTTATATTTTAGAAAATGGCGAAAGAATTCACCCGGTAACAATGTGGCATCGCCACAAAACAAGAAAATGGGAATTTTTAAAAAAAATATATCCAAACATAAAAAAAGCAAACGGCAAACAATTAAAATTTATTTATTATTTATAAAAAATATAACATACCAAAACAATTAAAAAATGACGTGTGGACGTTTTTAAATGAAAATAACATTGGAAATCGTTTTGAAGGTAACGGCAACAAAGAACAACAATTTGTTGGATTAGTGGGCGAAATAATGGTCAAACGTTTATTTGGTTTTGATCACGAATTTAAAAAAGGCTTTGACGGCGGTTTCGATTTTCAGTACAAAGGATTTAAAATTGACGTGAAGACAATGGGCCGAAACGTTGACGTTAAAGACTATTTTGTAAATAATTTTGTGGCGCATCAAAAACAATTTGACTGCAATATTTATATTTTTTGTTCACTAAACAAACAGTCTAATGAATTGACCATTTGCGGGTTTTTAAGCAAAAAAGAATTATTAAAATTAGCGGTGTTATATAAAAAAGGCGTTAAACGTACACGTTCAAACGGTACAACCTTTAAAATGAAAACAGATACTTACGAAATAAAAAACAACCAACTTAAAAATATTGAAAAATTATTTTACTATATACCTAAATATTAAAATAAATTTTTAATTTAGCGAAAACAATAGAGTTCGAGAATGGGACCGTTAAGCTACTTAACGGGACATAAAACAAAAACATAATGAAAACATTTCACGATTTCGGAATCGACGTCGGCAATAAGTCAACCGGCAAAATTAAAACACAATGTCCACAATGCAGCACAACGCGAAAAAACAAACGCGACAAATGTTTGTCCGTTGATATTGATAAAGGTTTATTTAATTGTCACAATTGCGGTTGGGCCGGGACAACAAAATTTGAAAAGAAAAAAGAATACATACGTCCGCAAAAAATAAAAGTTAATTTAACCGAACGCGTTGTAAAATGGTTTGCAAATAGAGGCATAACAGAACCAACACTTCAACATTGGAAAATCGGCGAATCATTAGAATATTTCCCACAAGTGAACGCCAAACGCCGCGCAATTAATTTTAATTATTACCGCGAAAACAATTTGGTGAATGTTAAATATCGTGACGGCCAAAAGAATTTTAAAATGGTTTCCGGCGCTGAATTAATATTTTACGGTTTGGATAATATTAAAACAATGGAAAAAATTTACATTGTTGAAGGCGAAATTGATGCGTTGTCACTTCATGAAGCGGGCATCTATTCAGTTTGCAGCGTTCCAAATGGCGCATCAAAAGGGAATCAACGTTTGGAATATTTAGATAATTGTTTTCAATACTTCAAAGACAAAACAGAAATCATTCTTTGCACCGACAACGACAATCCGGGAATCGAACTTCGCAATGAGTTGTCACGACGATTTGGTGCATACCGTTGCAAATACGTTGATTTTGGCGACTTTAAAGACGCTAACGAGATATTGACAACAAAAGGCGCTGAAGCGCTGCGAAACGTTATAAAAACGGCTAAAAACTTTCCGTTGGAAGGTGTGCTAAATATCGAAAACATTTGGGATAATGTTTTAAACTATAACGAAAACGGCGTCAAAAACTATTCAATAGGTTTACCAAACGCCGATACATTTTTTAAAATGGAATTGGGCCAATGGTCAGTTGTGACAGGAATACCTAATTCGGGTAAATCCGACGTAATGGACCAAATTTGCTGCAATTTAGCAACACGATACGATATGCGCTGCGCTATGTTTGCGCCGGAATCATTTCCGTATGAAGGCCATATCAAACGCATTGCAAATAAATTAAACGAAGTTAATTGCACCAACGAACAACTAAACCAAACAAAAGATTTTATACAAGACCATTTCTTTTGG
>Ga0222718_10005646_pt1 | contig 10097 bp, 7 predicted proteins | sample C33_27DmetaG_FD_165045 | JGI IMG/M metagenome (GOLD analysis project Ga0222718, IMG submission 165045) | Estuarine water microbial communities from San Francisco Bay, California, United States - C33_27D | ecosystem: Environmental > Aquatic > Marine > Unclassified | place: USA: California... | reverse complement strand
GCCTGCAGCGACAAACGAGGCTGGCGATCTTGAGCTGGAAACGAATGGTCAGATTGTGGCTGGCATGAACGTGCGCGGCCAGACGCTTATCCTGACAACAACGGACGCGCATGTGGCGAACTACATTGGCCCGCCCTACGTTTACGGCATCGAGCGCGTTGGATCTTCATGCGGCCTTGCGGCCAACCTTGCATATGCGACTGTTGACGCGGGATGCTTTTGGATGGGCGTGCATGCCTTCTATGCTTACACTGGCGGCGGCGTGCAGGAGATACAGAGCGACGTGTCAGACTATGTATTTAACGACATAAACCGTGGGCAGATCAGCAAGGCGTTTGCCATGTCGAACGGCAACTATGGCGAGATATGGTGGTTTTACCCGTCTGCTGCATCAACAGAAAACGACCGTTACGTCACATATAACTATGTGGAAAACACATGGTCTATTGGCACGCTGGCGCGCACTGCGGGCGCTGATCGGGGAGCATTTCGCCAGCCTATGATGGCAGACCCGTCGGATAAGAAAATATACGAGCATGAAGTTGGGTTTGAATATGGAGGCTTATCTCCATTTGCTGAAACAGGCCCAATCATGCTTGGCACCGGTGACAGGGTTATTAGCGTGACGGAGATGATCCCCGACGAGAAGACGCAGGGCGATGTAAACGCCACATTTAAAACGCGCTTCTACCCCAATGGCGTTGAGAGATCATATGGCCCGTTTAGCATGGCCAACCCAACCAGCATGCGATTCACGGGGCGTCAGGTGCGTATGCGTGTTGATGGCGCAAGGCTGTCTGATTGGCGTGTTGGCGTAAACCGCTTGGACACTGTTGCGGGTGGACGTAGATGACGCAGCAGTACCGCGCACCAGAGCCGCAGGGCGATGACTGGAAGTCATGGGCGCGGCGCATGATGCTGTATCTCGGCCAGACGCGATCACCGCTTGTGCAGCAGACGGGCGGCGAAAGCGCAGCAGAAGATGGCGTGCTGATGTGGGATCGCACAAACTTGTATCCCGTTGTCAGCAAAAACGGCGAGTGGCGGCAGATCGTGCTGGAAGATGGACATTACGATGGCACCACCAGCACAGATCAGACAGCGGCATTAATAAATACGGCATACGCGCTGACGTTTACTCAGGATTTAGCTGAAGGAATAACGAACGGTACGCCAGCTTCGCGTTTGGTCGTTGCCGAGGCTGGGCAATATTCTGTGACATATTCAATGCAAATGGCTTCATCATCTGCCTCAACTGTTCGGATGTGGTTTTGGGTTAGAATTAATGGCACAGATATTCCCAAATCTGCAATGGAAAACACGTTGCACCAAAATGGATCAACTCTTGTCGTTACAAAGTCAGCGATACTGCAACTTTCCGCAGGAGATTACATAGAGGTCATGTGGGCTACCGACAGCATAAGCGGGTACTTAGAGGCAGTGGCCGCAACTGCATTCGCGCCAGCTACGCCGTCAGCAACTATATCTATGGTGAGGCTTCATGGATAAAGAGCTGGAGAGATGCCGCGACTGGATTGAGGCCGCTTTGGAGTATTCCGGCGGCACGCATGATTTCATCGACGTGGCCGAGGGTATATACAAAGGTAGTATGCAGCTCTGGCCCACGCCGAGGGGGTGCATAGTGACCGAAATAGTGGTATATCCGAGAAAGAAAGTTTTAAACGTGTTTCTTGGCGGCGGCGAGTTGGATCAGATTTTAGAAATGCATGAAGATGTGATAGCATGGGCAAAAGCGCAAGGATGCTCTGCGTTGACCATGACGGGCCGGTTTGGCTGGAAGAAACCACTGAAGGCGCATGGCTGGGTGCCACTGCATGCTTCATATGTGAAGGAGTTTGAATAATGTCAGGCGGCAAGGGCGGATCAACATCGACAAGCGTCGAGATTCCAGAATACATTGAAGAGGCGGCGCGCCGTAACTTAGCAAAAGCGGAAGGCATAAGCCAGATTGGCTATGTGCCGTATTTTGGGCCAGATGTTGCCGCGTTTACACCGTTCCAGCAGGCGGGCTTCCAGCAAACCGCTGACGTTGCGTCTGCGTTTGGATTGGGGCCGCAGATGTCTCAAGCGGATGTCATGGGCGGCATGCCAGCGCCGACAGAGTTTGCTGGCGGTGTGCGCGGATACAGCGCAGCCCCATTGTACCAGCAGGCCGTTGACGAGCTTGCCGCGCAGCGTCCAGCGCAGGCGCAATACATTGAGAGCTTCTTTATTGACCCCGTGACAGGCCAAGCGGGAACGCGCGTGCAGCCTGCTGTGGATTATAGCACTATGGGTACGATGGCAGACATCAGAGCGGCAGATCGTGCAAACGAGCTTGCAATCGCGCAGGCGCAGGCGGCTGCTGGGCCGCAAAATGTTACGTTTGAGACTACAAGTTTTGCGGCTAATCCGAATTTGGCCGTCCAGCCTAATGACCAAATATTTAATATTGCGCCGCCAGAGGTTCAGATTGCGCAGCAAATCGTGGCAACTGATCCGACAAACCCTGAATACAATGAGGCGTTTCAGCAAGTTTACGATTACCAATCGGCGCAGGCAGCGCAAGACCCGACAGGGCAGTCAACTGGATTTGGCATAACGCCGGAGATTATTGATGCTGCGGGTGTTGATGCGTTCTTGCCGCCGACTGCACCTAGCGACTACACGTTAGACCCCGCAATCAGCGCAGCGATAGATGAGATCGGGTACACGCCGATGGAGGGAAGGACACTTGCTGAAGGCGAGCAGGCAATATTGGGTTTAGAGCCACAAGAATACACAGGCTTTATAGATATGATTGACGGCGGCGGTCCTAATGCATCTGGAGGCCCATTTGAGGGTGGCGGGCTGCTGTCTGATATTGGCAACTTTGTTATGGGCGGCGGCATAACTGGTGCCGCAATCGGTGCTTTAGAGGAGGCGCTTGGTATTGGCCAAGCAGCAATAGACCCAAATAAGAAAACTATAAGATACACGCCTTTAGGTGATGGAACTTCGTCGTATCAGTTATTTGACGCTGCTGGCAACTTGCAGCAAAGCGGGAACCAAACCGGAGACATAAGTACAATGTTTGGCGCAGACACGGCAAGCAAGTACAACATAGTCGAAGAGGCACCGGCGACCCCACCGTCGCCTGCCGACGCTGGCTCTAGTAATGTAAACGCAATAATGGAAAGTATATTAGGGTCAGCGGTAAGTGTTGGCGACCCGATGTTTGCAGGCGGCGCGGCTGGATTTGCAGACCCAGACTTGCCAGCGCCAATTATTGTGCCGCAAAGAGATGATAGCTTTAGAAACGAACCGATTTCTTTTGCGCCTACCACTGGAAGGGCCACAATCGCTCCTCCATCAAAGCCCGTTAGGCGCTCTGGGGGCGGTGGCAAATGATTTACAAAATAAGTAAAGGAGCAGCATAAAATGGCTGGACAAGGTGCAAAAGGTGGCGGTCAGGTAGTAGCGCCAACAATCGGCGCAACGCCTACATTTGGCATGGCCCCTATCACGCCAACAGCGCCGCAAGTCGCAGCGCCTGCGCCGCCGCCACTGGCCCCGACGCAAGATTTTAACGTAAACCTCGCATCCGCTGGCGCATTGCAGCAGGCGATGGGAACCGCGCAGAGCGGCCTCGGCTTCACGCCACGCCAGATTGAGGCGGTCGGATACACGCCAGCACAGATTGCTGGAACAAACTTGCAGCCATATACCAACCCCTATGAGACGCAAGTCGTGGAGCAATCGTTGGCTGATCTTGAGCGCTCACGCCAGATACAACAAAACTTAGGCGGCGCACAAGCCACGCGCGCCAGAGCGTTTGGCGGGTCACGCCACGGCATTGCTGAAGCGGAAACCAATCGCGCCTTTGCCGAGCAGGCGGCGCGCACTGCGTCAGGTCTTCGCCAGCAGGGATACCAAGGCGCAATGGGTATGGCGGGCCAAGACATTGCAGCGCAAAACCAAGCCGCGCAATTCGCAGCCCAGCAGGCGGCATCTGCGCAGGCGCAAAATCTGCAAGCTCAGCAAGCCGCAATGGGAACGCGCTTGAGCGCAGCAGGGCGGCTCGCCGGACTTGGCCAGCAGGCATTCAGCACCGGCCAAGCGATCCAGCAGCAGCAGATGCAGCAGGGTCTTATGCAGCAGGGATTGCAGCAGGCGCTTATCGACGCGGCGCGTGGTCAATACGCTGGCTATACCGGCGCACCGCAGGCGGCGCTTTCAGCGCCATTAGCGGCGCTTGGGGCAACGACTGTTCCAAAAACCGAAACAGAGTCATCGCAGCCAAGCCTTTACAACTACCTTCAAAGCGCGGCGCTCATGCAGGGATTACTTTAACACATGGACTATCGCCAAGCAGCCAGAGACGCGGCACGCAAATACGGGATAGACCCCGACATGTTCCTGCGCCTCATACAGCAGGAGAGCAGATTTAGGCCGGACGAAGTAAGCCCGAAGGGCGCGATCGGCCTCGGACAGCTCATGCCTGCGACGGCCAAGGAGCTTGGCGTAGACCCGACAGACCCGATGCAAAACTTGGAAGGCGCTGCAAAGTATCTAAGCCAGCAGCTTAAACGCTTTGGTAGCCCAGAGCTTGCACTGGCCGCGTATAACGCTGGCCCAACGCGTGTGGCCAGACTTGGCAGGGTGCCAAATATTGCGGAAACGCAAAACTATGTGAAGACGATTTTAGGAGAAGGGCAAACCAAGATGGCAACTCCATTCGATAGGGCGCGCGAAGAAGAGCTGCGCATGCAGATGCTGGCCACCGGCATGGCCCCACAAACAGCGCCTCGCGCGCCACTGTCAGCGCTTCGGCAGGATCGACCGCAGGCAGCGGCAGCGCCTCAGCAGCGCAGAGGCGGTTTAGGCGGGATCATGGATTACCTTGGCAAGCAAAGCCCGACAACAGGTCTAAGTAGAGCGGAGCAATTTGCTGCGGCGCTCGATCCGCTCATCATGCCGCAGATGCGTGCTGGCGAGGCGATCAGGGCGCGCGGCGCGCAGCGGCAGGCGACTGCAACGAAAAACAAGACGGTCGAGTATCTGCGCAGGATGGGCTACAACGATTATGCTGACGCAGTGGAAAGCGGGTCAATCGGCGCAAAGGATATTATGAATGCGCTGGTCAGCAAGTCGCTGGAGACGCCGAAGGATACAAGCACAGCGGGCATGAAGGAATATGCGCAGGCCGTTAAAGACGGCTTCAAAGGTACATTCCTCGACTACAAGACGGCCATCAGCAAAGCTGGCGCGACAAATATTTCAATGGGCAAGGGGCCAGATGAATTTGCTAAGCTGGACGCAAAGACGTTGTCTGAAGTGGCCCAAACTGGCGCGGCGGCTAAAAGAAACATCGCCCGCATAAATCGTCTTGAAAGTCTTTTGGCAAATGTTCCGACAGGTATGACGGCAAATATAAAGCAATTAGCGGGCAACTTTGGCGTTGCAACAGAGGGGCTTTCTGACATCCAAGCGGCTCAAGGTTTAATTAACTCCTTAGTGCCAGAGCAGCGTCCAGCTGGTTCTGGGCCAATGTCTGACGCTGACTTGGAGCTGTTTAAGCAGTCTCTGCCCAGAATTGTAAACCAGCCAAACGGCAACCAAATTATTATCAACACCATGCGGGGCATTGCTCAATACGACGCAATGGGCGCTGACATTGTTCAGCGGTATAGAAGCGGAGAAATAACAAGCGCAGAAGCGTTTGCCCAGTTAAACAGTCGTCCAGATCCGTTTGAAAATTTGCAAATGCCTTCCGCTGACGTTGGCGGCATTGAGATGACTGAAGAAGAAGCGCGCCGTATATTAGAGGAAGGCATTTAAAATGGCTGAAATGACATACGCCGAAGCCTCTAATATCCAAGCGGCGATCGCCGCCTTAGAAAAACTTGAGGCCGCCGGAACGATAAGCGCTGACGGCCAGAAGGCGCTGGACGCTGCACGCAAAAAGCGTAAGCCAGCAAGGCAGGCTGAAATTGAAACCATTGCCACATATCGCGGCGCGCAGAAAGGCGTCAGCTTGGGGTTGGCCGACGAGATCGCTGGCGCATACCAAGCGGCAAACGAGTTGCTCCGCAAGCGCGACATTGAAGGCGCAAAGAAAGCATACGCAAAATATCGTGACCTTGTTCGCCAGCGAGACGAGGCGGCGCAGCTTCTGGCCCCAGAGCAGTTTGCTAAAGGCGAAGTCGCAGGCGGCGTTGCGGGTGCAATGCTGCCTGTCGGCACGTCTATGCGTTTGGCTAGAGGATTGGGAACGGCAGGGAAGGTTGCAACTGGCGCAGGCACAGGTGCAGCGACAGCGACGCTCCCAGAGTTCGCTGGCGGCGAAGGTGGCTTCGGGCCACGCATGGCAGAGGTTTCGCCGTTTACTGCAGCAGCCGGTGCAACGCTTGGCGGCGTTGCACCCGTAGCGGGTCGCGTGGCTGGCGCTACAACCAGAGGCATTCAAAACATAATACGCGGCGGCGAAGAGGGATTCAGCGGAGCTGCGCTGCGCAGAGTTGGCCGTGCGCTGCAGAGGCCACAGGTGGCTGGCCAAGATATTCAAGCGTATTTACGCTCGCTGGGGCCAGAGGGAGTAGTCGCAGACATTGCAGGATCTCCGCGCAGCATGGCGCAGGGGTTGGCTACAATGCAGGGCGAGGGCGCAGACGTCTTGCGCGGGCAGCTTGAGCAGCGCGCAGGCGGTGCAGGAGAGCGCGTAGAGCAAGTTATGTCTGAGCGTATCGGCCCCGCCATTGCAGCGTCTGAAGAGCGTGCAGCGCAGGCCATGCGCAAGTCGTCTGAGCTGGGGCCAATGTATGACGCGGCCATGCAGAGCGGCATAGAGTTCGACATCAGCGCGTTGCGTTCTGGCTTGGTTATGATGGCAGACGATGCAGCAGCTAACGTCAGAAGCGGTTTAAACGCCGTTTTGCGTGATCTGGGTAAGGAGGGGCCGGTTTCGGCATCTAAGCTGCACAACGCCCGCAGCGCCTTGGGTGACGCGATTACGTCTGCCAGAATAGCTGGGCAAAATAATAAGGTAAGGCAGTTGATGCCTATACTGGACGAGATGGATAGGCGTCTTGATGAGATACCAAACTACGCCACAGCGCGAGCCGGATACGCCGAAAGCTCACAGATCGAGCGTGCGGTAGATAATGGCCGCACTGTGTTCGCTGGCGGCCCGACATCTGCGCTTTCGCCAGAAGACTTAAAGGCGATGCTTGATAAAATGAAACCGCTTGAGCGTGACGCATATGTGAAGGGCGCGAGAGAATACATTGCCGCCCTTATGGGTACATCAAGAAGCGATGCGGCGTCTGCGTGGCAGCAATTCGACAAGTCTTGGAACCGTGAGAAGTTGCAGCTTCTGCTTGGCAAGCCCGACGCGGATGCAGTCACGCAGAGGTTGTTTGCCGAAAAAGAGTTTTCTGGAACGCGTGGCGATGTTTTAGCCGGATCGCAGACTGCGTTCCGAGAGGAAGCCGCAGAAAGCTTGGCCGACATCAGAGAGCCGGACAGTATGCGTAAACCGTCACCGATTGCGCGCGCTTATCAGGGGATGTTCGCTGACCCTGTGAACCGCATGATCGACGAGGTGCTTTATGGGGCCAAGCGGTCAAACCTAAATCGAGAGATTGGTGAACTACTGTCGATGCAGGGCGTAGATCGTGACAGACTGGTGCCTGTTCTGCTACAAGAGGCCAAGCGGCTTCAAGACCCAACACGCGCGCAGCAGATAACAGACGCGCTTGTGACTTTCGGCCTGACAACTTACGGCGCAACACGCGGAGAATAAAATGCAACCACAGCCAAAAGATCGCCGTGAAATCGAAAGCATTGTTCAGAATGCGATCAGCGATGCCGTTGACTTCGTTGAAAGCGAGATCAGCGAAGACCGCATCAAGTCGCAGCGCTACTACGACGGCGAGGTTGATATTGGCCACGAGGACGGGCGCAGCAAGGTTGTGTCAACAAAGGTGCGGGATACAGTACGCTCTGTGAAGCCAAGCCTGATGCGGATCTTCATGTCCACCGCGAGGCCGGTAGAGTTTATCCCGAAGGGGCCAGAAGACGTTGCCTTGGCCGAGCAGGCCACCAGCTACATCCAGCATGAGTTTACGCGTCTAAACGGATACCGCGTGCTGAACGACGCCTTCCAAGACGCCATGGTGAAGAAGCAGGGCATCGTGAAGGCGTATTGGCACGACTACCCCGTGGCCGAGATATACACCTACACCGACCTGTCTGATGATGAATACACGTTCCTGATCCAAGAGGATAACGTTGACGTGATCGAGCATACCATGGAGATGTCGATCGAGGTGGACGAGATGGGCATGGACATCGAGCTTCCTGTCCATTCGGTCAAGATTAGCCGCACTGAGATGAAGGGCGAGCTGCGCATAGAAAGCATCCCGCCGGAAGAGTTTTTCGTCAACCGCGACTGCCGGTCATTCGATGATGCGTATGTCGTGGCGCACCGCACAGACATGCGCGTCGGCGATCTGGTCGAGATGGGCTTCGATTTCGAGGTCATATCCAACCTGACGCCATTTGACGGCACAAACGACATGTCTGGCGCAGAGGTGCTTGAGCGCCAAGGATACGAGGAAGACTTGTCAGACGAAGACGAGCTAGACCCAGCCATGAAACTGGTGGGCATCACAGAAGCCTACATGCGTATGGATGTTGACGGAACCGGCGTGCCGGTGCTGTACAAGTTTCTCTGCGGCGGCACATCATACGAGCTGCTAGACTTCATGCCGTGCGACGAGATCCCGTTTGCTAAGTTTGAAATCGACCCAGAGCCGCATAGCTGGTACGGCCACAGCTTGGCCGAGCTGGTGGAGAACGATCAGGACGCCGCGACGTCTATTCTGCGTGGCATCTTGGATAACGTTGCGATGACCAACAATCCGCGCATTGGGATCGTAGACGGCGCTGTAAATATTGACGACGTGCTGAACAACGAGATCGGCTCACTTGTCAGAATGCGCCAAGCCGGATCTGTGCAGGATCTCAGCGTTCCATTCGTTGCCGGTCAAACGCTATCTGCGCTGGCATACATGGATCAGCTCACCGAGCAGAAGACGGGCGTCACAAGCGCCTCTGTGGGGCTTAACCCTGACGCATTGCAGTCTACCACCAAGGCAGCCGTTCAGGCGTCTGTGCAAGCTGCTGCGGGCCAGACAGAGGTAATGGTGCGCAACTTGGCTGACGGCCTGCGCGACCTGTTTGGCATCATGCTGCGCCTGATGAATAAGAATATGGACGAGCAGAAGATGATGCGAATGAACGGGCAGTTTATCCCCGTTGATCCGCGTGTCTGGGATACGTCTATGGACATCAGCATCAACGTCGGGCTTGGCACTGGCCGCGAAGAAGAAAAGCAGATGGCGCTGCAGCAGGCGCTGCAGATGCAGCAGATGGTTTACCAGCAATATGGCCCGATGAACGGCTTGGTATCGCTGACCAACATCCGCAACACGCTGGCCGACAGTCTGGCGCTGTCAGGCGTGCGCAATGCCGACCGCTACTTCGCGCCGATTACGCCGGAAATAGAAATGCAGATGCTACAGTTGCAGCAGCAACAGCAGGCCATGATGGCGCAGCAGGGGCAGGCGCAAGATCCAAACGCCGCATTCCTGCAAGCCGAGCAGATCAAGGCGCAAAGCAAGGCGCAGACTGACATGATGAAGCTGCAGCTTGAGGCGCAGAAAGCAGCCGCAGATGACGACTTGAAGCGTGACCAGATGGCGCAGGATCTTATGGTAGATGCCGCCAAGATATATGGCCAATACGGCACTGCCGTAGACGTGGCGCGCGTGAAAGCGGAACAAGATAAAATGCGCATGATCGGCGGCATGGCTCAGGGTACACCACAGTGAGCGCCGACATCCGCATACAAGCCGACGACGCAAAGCGGCTAAAAAATGACACGGCGTTCCAAACGTTCGTGGACGATGTTCGTGAAGAGCAAATACGCATCTTCGCCAACAGCGCAGCCTCTGACATAGAGATGCGCGAGGAGGCGCACGCAATACTGCGTGCGTTAAACAAGATCGGTGACGCACTCGACGCTGCGATTGCAGCAGAGGTCATTTTAGATC
>Ga0222718_10005639_pt1 | contig 10105 bp, 6 predicted proteins | sample C33_27DmetaG_FD_165045 | JGI IMG/M metagenome (GOLD analysis project Ga0222718, IMG submission 165045) | Estuarine water microbial communities from San Francisco Bay, California, United States - C33_27D | ecosystem: Environmental > Aquatic > Marine > Unclassified | place: USA: California... | reverse complement strand
TGTATGCAGTCTAGGAATGTTTATACTGCTGATCATGTTTGGAGTAAATCCGTGGTTAGCCGCCATTGGAGCCTTGGGATACGGATTATCTTCCAACCTCCTTTCTTCGCTAATGGCAGGGCATAATACAAAGATTCTCACCATTGCCTATGTAGCTCCAGCATTAGGTTCTATCATTCTCACATTTAGAGGAAAACTATTGGTGGGTGGTTTTTTAACCGCATTGTTTATCGGTTTAATGATCGCCTCGAATCACTTACAAATTGTGTACTACTTTCTTTTAGTTTGCCTTATTGGAGGTGGCGTTCACTTGTTTCATGCCATTCGCGATAAGCAACTTCCCGATTTTGCGAAACAAGTTGGGGTACTTGTGGTTGCAGGGCTTATTGGGGTACTCCCAAATTTTAGCAAAATCTATAACATTCAGCAGCATAGCAAGGAAACCATACGAGGTGGACAAAAACTGCTCACTTCGAAAGATAAAAAGGATGAAGGCGGCTTAGATCGAGGCTATGCCATGAGTTGGTCTCATGGGTTAATGGAATCATTTACCGTGGTTGTGCCATCGGTGTTGGGCGGAAGTAGCCAAGAAGAATTACCAAAAGATGGTGAAGTAGCTGCCTTGGTTGGCAAACAAGCTCGAAATCGGCCATTAATGGGCCCCACCTACATAGGTGACCAACCATTTCTCCAAGGTACTATCTATTTTGGTGCGGCATTTATCTTTTTGTTTATCCTTTCTTTATTCGTAATCGAAGGGAAGTATAAAACTTGGTTTATAGGAATTATCATACTCTCCTTTTTCATTGGATGGGGTAAAAACTGGTCATGGTTCACTTATCTGCTTTTCGACTATTTGCCTCTGTATAACAAATTCAGAACTCCAAGCATGGCATTATCCTTAGCAGGATTAGCCATGCCGGCTATGGGAATTATTGGGCTATCACACATCCTGCAGAACAAAGTTGATTCACAGCGCCTTAAAACCGCCTTTAAATACACGCTCTATGTGAGTGGTGGGATGATGTTATTGTTGCTACTCCACGGGTTGACTAGTGATTGGTCGGGCCCAAAAGATAGCCAACTACCAAAGCCGTGGAATGATCCACAGCTATATGACGCGCTGCTCAGCGATAGAAAATCTTTATTTATGAGTGATTGGCTTATCTCTACTGTAATCATGGCTATCACTGGTGGGTTGGTATGGCTTTACTCTTTAAACAAGGTAAAGATGCCCATACTCCTTTCTGTCATAGCCATCGTAGCCATTGGAGACAATTGGCGCGTCAGTAAACGCTACTTGAATAATGACTCGTTCAAAGCGGAGCGTCAATATGCAGGTATGTTTAATCCAACACCTGTAGATAAGGCTCTAATGTCTGATACTGACCCGCACCACCGCGTAATTGATCTTACCAAGAATCCGTGGACAGACGGACACACTTGTTATCATCATGAAAATATTGGTGGTCATCATGCCGCAAAACTTCAGCGATATCAAGACATGATTGAAAATCAGTTTGGCACGCAGCTACAAATAATCAATGGAGCGATAATGCAGGGTCCAACAGGACTCACTATGAATCCACAGGTAAGTAAGCGAATGTCAGCATTCAACATGCTCAACACCAAGTATTATATCGTACAAAACTCTCCTGACGGCATCGTAGAAAACCCCACCGCATGCGGCAATGCTTGGTTTGTATCGAATATAAACTCTGTTTCAACACATGATGAGGAGATGGCTCAAATAAGTGAAATTGACCCACTTGAAACAGCCATCATACATACTGAGTTTGATGAGGAGATGAATGGATATTCATTCGGGAAGTCACCTAATTCAAAAATTGAACTCACTAGCTTCAAACCAGATCACTTGGTTTACAAATCAAATAACATGCAAGCTGGGCTTGCTGTATTTTCAGAAGTGATATATACCAATGGCTGGAAAGCCTATGTTGATGGCAACGAAGTTCCTATCCTCCGGGCAAATTACATCCTACGCGCCATTAAAATCCCTACTGGCAATCATGAGATTGAAATGAAGTTTGAGCCTAGTTCTTATAGCTTAGGAGAAAACGTATCTCTTGCGGGATCCATACTTTTTGCCCTATTTGGAATAGGTGTGTTGTACTTTCAGTTTAAATCACAAGCAAGACCAAAGCCCTCAAACGAAATCGATTGAAAAAAGCAATCATATTAACCTATTACTGGCCTCCAGGATCAGGCCCCGGAGTTCAACGATGGTTGAAGTTTTGCAAGTATCTACCTGAATTTGATTGGCAACCCACGGTAATTACAGTTAAAAATGGAAGTTATCCCTACACGGATGAAACACTCATCAGAGATGTACCCGCATCACTGGATGTGATTAAAACCGAAACGTTCGAGCCCTTTGCGCTCTATAACTTACTCAGGGGTAAAAAAGGCAAATCCGTAGAGGTAGGAATGGGTAACCTCAAAGGGAACAAAGGTTTATTTGCTAAAATTGCTAATTACATTAGAGCCAATTACTTCATACCAGATGCTCGAGTAGGCTGGAATAAATATGCGCTAATCGCTGCGGAAAGAGCAATAAAAAAGTCTCGACCTGATGTAATTATTACCACTGGCCCTCCTCACAGCACTCATCTGATTGGAAAGAAGCTCAAAGAAATCTATGGAATCCCATGGCTAGCCGATTTTCGCGACCCTTGGACAACCATCTATTACAACGAGTTTTTGAATCGCACGAAATCGAGTACTGAACGGGATAAAAACCTCGAGACCTCCGTTTTAAAAGAGTGTGATTTGGCCATGGTAGCATCTCCGGGTTTGGCCAAGGAATTCGAAACAAGGGCCGAAAACTTGGTATTTATCCCCAATGGATATGATGAGAATGACTTTAAAAATCAGATAACTCAAAAGGCAGACAAGAAAATAAGGCTATCCTATATCGGAAACTTCAAGGCCAACCAAAACAATCCCACCCTTTGGAAGGCAGTGGCGGAGTGCATCAACGAAATTGCAGATGCAACCAACTTCATACTCTGTATTACCGGTAACGTTCATGCTCAGGTCAAAGAAGACATTACAAACGCTGGAATTGATGCCCACGTTGAGTATTCCCCTTTTGTTGACCACCAGAAAGCTGTGTCATTAATGCAAGAGTCTGATGCACTACTATTAACAATTCCACAGTCCCCTGGAAGTGAATTAATACTGACCGGGAAAATCTTTGAATACTTAGCCACAGAGAGGCCAATTCTCAGTATTGGGCCGACCAAAGGTAATGCCGCATCAATTCTTACTGATATGGGGCACGAACCCATGCTGGACAGAGACGACCTCGCAGGTATGAAAAATTCTATTTCATCCATTATTCAAACTGCCATTAATACACAGGCCTTGCAGAAGGTTGGAAATGGAAAATATGAGATTTACAGCCGTAAAGGGTTATCTAAACAATTGGCTGACACACTAAACTCGTTGCCAAACGGATGAGAGTTTTTATAATAGGCAGTAAGAACCTAAGCGTGTGGATGTTAAACACCCTAATTGAGCAGGGTCATGAGGTTATTGGAGCTTTATCAAGAGATCTTGAACCCGGAATGAAACCTTGGCTAAACGAACTAGGCCATGCATCGCTTCGCGATGAATGTAAACGTCATAACATCCCATGTTATGAAGGTATGAATGTAAACTCAGACAAAGCAATTGACATTCTTGTTGAGTCTAATTTAGATGTAATATTTAGTTGCTTTTGGGGACAAATTATAAAGCAGAAAGTTTTGGATATTCCAAGATTGGGAATCTACAACTTGCATACTGCTCACTTACCCTTAAACCGCGGTTCGCGCCCTATTCCGTGGGCAATAATCAAAGGGGAACTGTATACAGGCATTACCATTCATAAAATGCATGCAGGCGTTGACAATGGGCCTATACTGGGGCAAGTAAAAGTTGAAATTACCGAAGCCGAAACCGCGAAAACACTCTACGAAAAAGTCACAAAAGCAGGGGCCCAACTATTTAAGAATCTTCTCCCCAGTTTTGACCCAACGGTCAAAATAAAGCTTGTTGAACAAGACGAAAGCCAAGCTACCTACCAACCGCGAGGAGAGCCATTTGGCGGTCAGATAAATCGTTCATGGAGCAAAATCCAAACGGAGCGATTCAAGCGGGCATTTACGTTCCCACCATTTAGAGCGTATCGATACCCACCCAAGCTTATTGGAAGTGAGGCACTACCCTATTTTGTCATCGATGATAATTGTACCTCGATTAAGCTACCCCAACCACACGCTCAGTTCAGGCAGGATAGCATCGGATCAAAACAACTCCGTGAAGACATCCGCAACATAATACCATCCAAGGCTCAAAATCTGTGTTTTGACCGCAACTTAGATGGCATGTTTCCAATTCATGATATCTTGAGACAATCAGGAATAGACTACTGCATGTCAAAGCAGACCAATGCTACCGAATGGTTCAAAGCTCCTTTGAAATATCAGCCATATCGATATCAAAACGGTTTATTGGAGATACCCACCATCAGATTGAATACTGCTGATGAACTAGTCTCAATTTTGGACGTTGCTCATCGCCTAGCAAACGAATGTGAGTACGATATTTTTATTGGTATAAATCCGATTGAACTAATATCGAAGGAAGATATTTTAAAGCAGATTCGCTTATCTGAAATCGATGAACTTACATTTACCGAAGTAAATCAGTTATTTGACACTGAATATGAAGACATCAGCGCTTGAAGCATTTGAAACGATTTTAATTCTAGCACCGCACACCGATGATGGGGAGTTAGGGTGTGGTGGCACTATTCACAAACTCACCCAGCTTGGCAAAAAGGTAATCTATGTAGCCTTCTCTACATGTGAGGAATCGGTGCCCGAAGGTTTTGCCCCTGATGTGCTTACACACGAAGTAAAAGCCGCTACAAAGGAGCTTGGTATCACAAGCGAAAACTTGATAATCTTTGATTATCGTGTACGTCACTTCCCGGCACATCGACAAGAGATCTTAGAGGACCTGGTGAAACTGAATCGCGAGTACAGACCGGATTTGGTTTTTTGCCCATCGAGCTTTGATATTCACCAAGACCATGGTACCATAAGCATGGAAGCAAAGAGGGCATTCAAAAACACAACCTTATTGGGTTACGAATTCATTTGGAATAATTTCCAATTTAGTTCGCAGTGCTTCATTGAATTAAATGAAAACGATATTGCCAAAAAAGTGGCCGCAATGGAGCAGTATAAATCTCAATCAAAACGACTTTATGCCAAGGATAAACTGATTCGAGGTGTAGCAAATTACAGGGGCCTACAGGCCGGTGTAGAGTACGCAGAGGCCTTTGAAGTAATCCGATTGATAATTTAATTGTGGATGGCTCCAACTTCATATTCATTACTGGCACGGGTAGATCGGGAACGAACATCCTGAAAGAATTGCTCGCCAAACATACCCAAGTTGCATCCCTACCCTTCGAGCATAGATTTACGGTAGATCCGAGAGGTGTATATGATTTTCTCAATACTTATCCATCTTACTGGTCTCCATATTGGGCAGACCATAAGATCAAAGACTTAGAGGATTTTCTTATGAGTCTAGCTGTGAAAAAGTCAGATGAAGGCACTCCATCAAAGAACAACACCACGCCAGTTCCATATAATGGGTGGGAACTGAGCAAATGGATTCCTGATTATGAGCAACACGTTAGGGTGTTTATTGAGCAGTTGGTGGAGTTTTCATATGAGGCTAAATGGCCAGGCACCCAAGCTGGAATTGAAAACAACAAAATGTACTTCGCTGATCCAAATAATATTGACAACACGTGGGATGCTGCACGAAACTTCGTCTCAACATGTTATCACTCTATTTGTAAGGCACAAGCCAAAGCAAAATTTGTAGAAGACAACACCCATAGTCTGCTATTGGCGAGTACAATCTACAAGCTTTTCCCTGAGGCCAAAATGATCCATATGGTTCGCGACCCAAGAGATGTAATTGCTTCTTTAATGCGCCAAAAATGGGCCCCAAGTGAATTATCGCAAACCATTGCCTGGTACAATAGTGTGATGCAAACTTGGAATCAACAAAAGCACTCGATCAATCCTCGATTCTACATAGAAATCCGACTAGAGGATCTAATAGAAAACGGAATAAATGTCTGCAAGAAAATCGAAAACCACATTGGAATCGATGTAACTGGTTGCATAGAAAGCATGGATTTTTCTAATGGAAATATCGGGCGACATTTAAAAGAATTGAGTTCAAAACAGATTGATGAAATTAACTCGAGTGTAAAGTCTGCATTGGAACAATACGGTTATCGATGAAGACCATAACCTTTCACATTGGGTACGCGAAAACGGCCACAACTTTCATGCAAGAGCATGTATATCCCATGCTTGCTAATGTAAATTATGTAGGGCGGTTTGTCGATAAGTTCGGTGATGAACGCGACAATCTGCCATGGGTGTATGAATTTGCTGAGAAACTCAAGCTAGACAAAGACCAACTACTTAGTTCACTGAATCCTTCTGCGATTCAAAATCACCTCATTTCCCACGAAGTTCTAATGAGACCGTACAAGCTAGATAAGGCTCTGGAGTTGCTTGCCAGTCTCAATGATAAAAACACCAAAGTGAAGGTGGTACTATCAATAAGGAACCCATTAAATCTGGTGTTTTCTCGATACGTACATGATATCATGACTGGAGTTTTTGGAACCTATGCGCTCAAAGATGCGCTGGACTATGAAGGGACTACAGAATGTATTTGGCCAATGTGTGGTAATGGAATCGTAAATAAGCTTTGGAGAAAATCGCCATTTAATGGTGGATCTTGTCTGTGCAATAAGTATAAGCTAAAGACAATCAATGTCCCGTATTACAATCTAAGTTTGATGCACGACAAACTGACCACAACCTTTGGTAAAGAAAACGTGCACTTTCTCATTTTGGAAAGACTTAAGGAGGAGCAATCAAAAGAGATTGATCGGTTATGTAATTTCCTATCCAATGAAGTAAACACAGTTTCTATAAATCATGAGCTTTTGGGAGCCCCAAACAACTCAAATAAACGAAGTGATCTAGAAATTTATAAAAGACTCATGGCTGAAAATGAATCTAATGGTGTACTAACGCATCTCGAGAAATATTTCAATTCAGCCAACGAAGAATTCGCGCGTAAGACCCAATTTGCTGAGTTAAAACCGCTAGGTTACTTCTAAGCTCAAGTGACTTTTTAGAACTTCAATGTTTTTCTAGCTCTTGCAAGTATATCTAGCACTAGCTGATTAAGATCCTCCGATATTTTAAAATAAAACAGTGGGACGAACATGACCACTGATACCACAATGGATTTAATAAGAATTGAGAATGCAAAATGCATAGCTGGAAGTTCAAAACTCGATCCAATAATCATCCCGGCAAGTAGAACCAGAAAAGCAACTAAATTCCTAGTAGTGAACGGGTTTAGTTGTTCTTTGCTCAGCAAAAAGAAGAAACGAATTACGTTGTAAAACAGCCTAGCCAAGAAAGTTCCAAGGGCAGCTCCCACCAAGCCCATAGTTGGGATAAAAATTAGGTTAAATACTATCATTAGACCTATGAGTACAATTCCTGATACGGTATTGAACCAATAATGCTTCGACACCATTATTATATCGCCATTTAAACCAAAAGAGAGGCTAACAAAGCGAGACAGCATAAGAAAGAGTATGGCATATACGCCCGATGAATAGTTATCATCGACCAGCATCAAAATCTCATTAATATTTACCCATACCAAGACAAAAAGGCCACCGGTGAGGATGAGATTAATTAGGGTACTCTGGGCATATACCTTCTCTACTTTGGCTCGTTGTTTACTCTTCCAATATTTCGATATCAGTGGCGTTAGGATTCGATTCATCGATATTGATGGAATCACGACTACTCCACTAAGGTGATTCGCAACAGCATAGACAGCCACACTCTTCAAATCATCCATCACCAAGAATCCAATCATGATTTTATCCACATTATTCATCAAGGCAGTATTGGTATTATCCAAGATGGAAAAAGCACCGTAGCGGTAAATCATTCTTAAAATCCGCCATTTATAGTAGTAGAAGTTCGGCTTTAAGAATAGTTGGCCTAGGTAAATCAGATACACTACCATACATAATATCAACACCAGGTGCACCGAGCAATAGAACCAAATAAACCCTTCGAGACTCAATAAGTCATAATAATAAGCAAGCGTGGCACCGAGCCAGAGAAGCTTGAGAAGAATGTTATTCAGAAAAGATGTGAAGCTCGTCTTGAGCAGGGATTTCAAGTAACTATCAAACAACCATGTGGTCACCGTAAGTGCTGTGAGCAAAGGAATTACGATATAAAAAGACTTGAAAAGTTCAGAATCCTGATTTGCTACCAACCAATCTTTAATTAGCCAAAATCCTATAGAGGTAACCAGAAATGCAATGGCCACATTAAAAAGCATCAGCGGCAAGAAGCCGTTATGATCTGCACCTTCTTTGGTTTGAAAAAATGGAAAGAACTTGATAATTACCCGTTGAACACCAAATGAAGAAAGTTGTGCGTAGATGATCGAAATGGATGCTAATAGCCGAGTGAGTCCAAACTCTTCCGTGGTAAGTAAAATTGGAAAGAGGATTATGACATTAACATAGCCAATTACCTGGCCGAGGTAATTGAATACAGAATTCTTAATCGCTTGTGACTTGACGATACCCACTAATCAAGCATTATCATTTGATTGAACACCACCTTCGCTCATAGCCCTTATTTTTTCTAGCATTCTGAAGCGTACATTTCCATCGATAGAAAAAAGAATTTCGTCAATATAACGTTGGCGCGCTAAAGATTTGTCTTCAAGCCCGGCAGATAAATGTGAATGTATACAATCCTTTAATGCATCATAACTGTTGCAATGATGAGCTACGCCTTTCTTGATGTAACCTGAACCATCGACTCCGTCATAATCCAATACAATCAATTCTTTTTCAAAATACAAGGCCTCGGTGCCCACCGTACTGTAAAAGGTTATGACAACATCACTGAGCGAAATCAAACCATATAAATCCCCAGTGACTATTTCAGGTTTAAGACCCAATTGGCGGGCTATTTCTTTAAACGGACTCAGATCGCTCAACTCACGTGGGTGAGGCTTGATAATCACCCTTAGATTTTCAACTTCTGCTTGAAGCTGAAGAACATCACTTATTAATCGATCACGCAATTCCTGTGAACGCGGCAGATATTGGCTAGCAAAAAGAATGATCGTTTGATCTTTATTCCAGTTGGGAAGGAGAAAGGTGGGTTTTTCTTTCTTTAAAGCCGGAATCACATCAGTCCGCACCTGCCCCGTCAGAACCAAAGAATCTTGAGGGTAAACCGAATCCGAAGACAATCGATTTTGTGCTCCTTGACCCCAAACTAAGGTTTTGTCCACAAACGGCTTATTCGAGACATCGCTTTCATGAAAATTGTAATCAATGTTTTGATGGCTGATGATGCCATGCTGTATTGCATAAGTTGGAATCTTTTTGGCCTTGGCTGCCATTAATATGGGATACTTAGCAAATGTCCATTCGCTATCGCCACCTACAGTTTTTGGCCTCAAATGATCCATCATTAAAAGTCCAGCTTCAAAGCGAACCACAGCCAAAACTAATTGCCATTTCTGTGCGTTCAGCCTATTGTTAAGAAACTGGTAAAAGGGATTTTCATATTGCTCCTGACGATTCTTTCCGACTGTCCTTCTGAATGATGAAATCCGCCTTCGAGCTTCTGAGTTAAGAAAAGCTTGAATCATGTACCTCTCAAAAAACAGATGACGACTGGCAAACCTTGGTCCACGACTCCATAATGATGCTTTAGGATATTTCTTCAATCCAAAATTCTTGAATACAGAGACAGTAGTAAAATCGTCTTGTTTCCCAACTTCATCGTGGAAATATTGAAAAATCGGGTCGCCCTTTATGAGTTTCTTACCGTCAACTTGAAATAGCTTTTGATCAAGAAAGCTCCCATATAAGTATAGATTTTGTGCTTTTCTAGGGCTTTTGATCAGCCCCAGCAGTGCTCGAAAAATC
>Ga0222718_10005636_pt1 | contig 10106 bp, 14 predicted proteins | sample C33_27DmetaG_FD_165045 | JGI IMG/M metagenome (GOLD analysis project Ga0222718, IMG submission 165045) | Estuarine water microbial communities from San Francisco Bay, California, United States - C33_27D | ecosystem: Environmental > Aquatic > Marine > Unclassified | place: USA: California... | reverse complement strand
ACTGGTCCTAAAGGTCAAAAAGGTGAGATAGGTGCTACAGGTGCTGGAGGTCCAACTGGCCCTGGAGGTCCTGGAGGTTCTAAAGGTGAAAAAGGAAATACAGGTGCTCAAGGTCCTGGAGGTCCAACCGGTCCTGGAGGTCCAACCGGTCCTGGAGGTCCAACCGGTCCTGGAGGTCCGACTGGTCCGACTGGTCCTAAAGGTCAAAAGGGTGAAGTAGGTGCTCAAGGTCCTGGAGGTCCAACTGGTCCAACTGGAGCACGTGGAGCTATTGGTGCTGCTGGTCCTGCTGGTGCAGACGGTGCTGCAATTGGTTCTGCATCCTTTGGAATCGTCTCAATGCCCTATGGAGGTATAGCGACAGATATTGATTTTAACGCAATAATTGACAACTTTGGAACTCCAGGATGGACATATGGTCCAGACCTTGGATTTGATCCAGATGTGATGTATTGTACTTCTGCTGGGTTCTATCTAGTTTCATATACGGTGACGTTTAAATCGAACTACGCCAACAGGTCTTGTTTTGGATTATATGCACATCTTAATGGCACTGCAGTGGGAATTCATGGATCTGCAAACGTACAATACTTTAGATATAATACATACGGGCAGTTTTCAACAGTGTCAGCAACATTCGTACTGGATGTGGAAGAAGGCGCTATGCTACGACTTAGAACATCATTATTAAGTGGAAGCTTTAACCATGAAGTTGTAAGTGTTTCTGGATCCGAAAATACAATTCAATTCACTAAATTAACATAATATAAAAATGGCAATAACTACTAAATATTACATAGAAAATCTATACGATGCGACATGTTTGCAAAACGTAGGAGAAAGTGAGACTTGGAAACAATTTGAACCCGGAACTAATAACGCAGCATGCACTGCTAGAGAATTTGCAAATGAAGCGGCAGCGTTATCACATATTGATACGCTACCGAACGGTGAGTATAAGATATTCACACGTATAGTCAAATCATAATTTTTATAGATTTGAGCTTAGCTAGAAAGGGACCCATGTGGTCCCTTTCTTTGATATATAAAACAAATACATTCATACTATATGTCAACAGTTTACAAATATGCACACGATTGGAGTTTAGCTCTTGATCCAGGAGTACAAAGAAAGGGTCTTTGGTTAGAAGATGATATAGTCGGGGCAGGATTAACTTCAAATACAGATTGGTATTCTACATTTGTAGATGCTGGAAACGACGGAGGCTATCCAATAAATGATGGAGGAGCATTAATAGTACCATATGATACAGGATCTATTATTGATCCAAGGTCATATACTTGGGATCCTGGGACTCAATATGAAGAACTTAATAAGATTGACAATAGATATTATAAGAGAAATGCTGGAAAGAATGAGTGGAGGCCTGTAGAATCCGTAACTGCTGATTTTGCATTACCATTTCCAGTAACTAAAGTATATAGAAAACTACCAGGAGCGATTAGTGGTACATTAATCTATACATCAGGTTCTCAACCAACACCATATACAACAACGCTAGATCCTGCATATATTTACTATGCTGATAAACCAATCTCAATTCACTGTAGTGGTAACAATAATTCTATTCATTCTGCAAGTTTAAAGAGTAATATGTTTGCAAACTATTCTAATAGATATGGAAACTCTAACTTCTACTTTTGGAATCCTGGATCTCAGAGTACAGAGGTTGATGTATTTTTTGGAGGATCTGGAATTAATGGAACTTCAATTGCTTCAATAACAATCGCCGCTGGAGAACAAGCAACATACACTGGTACGAATGACATTGGATGGTATTATTTCTTAGCAAAGGGAGGAGATGTAACGATGAGCGTAGAAGAAGATAGCGGTGATAGACATATTATGACGCCCGCATGTGATACAATCTATAGACGTAGAGATAACAATGAGACAAATATGATCGGAGGTGCACCATCTTCGATTGGAACATATCGAATACAGGATGTAAATCGATGTGTTCATGTTGAGATTGGTGATGGATCTGGAGGAGATTCTTGTCAAGGAGTAGGTCTTGAAAATCTAAGTAATACATATGCCTTTAATGGTCCTCTTTCTGATTACCATATTACTACGCCATTTACCAATACAATTGAAGTATTTTATTACGACGGTACAGGAACTTCATGGAGTGGATTAAACACGCATGCTTTGTTTGGAAGTATTACTTCACCAGGCCAGATTGGAGTTGACGGTGATGGTGGTAGTTATGACGATAGCGGTTCTGCTTCAAACCTTGCAGACGGAGCAAGTCTATGGTTGTTTAAGGGAACCAAGCCATTTGAAATTACTATTAACGATGCGTCGAATGATGAAGAGCCTCTATTCGGATGGATGGAAAACGAAGATGACGGAACGTTTAATACGGAGTCTGAGTTATTAGATTACGTTGATACTGTAAACGACTACTATCGAATTACCTTCCCAGTCTAAACATTTCTTAATGTGATACATATAATACTAAAATATATTATATGGATTTTAAACAAAGAGAAAACGAACCACAAAATTATTATTGGTATCGTGCTGGATTCAGCAAAGAAGAACTCGAAAAAATTTACAGCGATTTAGAAAATGTTCCTTTTGAAAAGGCAACGACTCTAGATGGTAATTCTGAAAAAGAAGTTAGGTCTTCAAGAATTAAATGGATTCCAAAGAATAATCAGTGGGAATGGCTTTATCAAAAGCTAATGAATATGGCAGCAGATGCAAATGCTGAATTATGGGACTTTGATCTAATATCGGCAGATGAAAAGATTCAATACACTGAATATTTAGCAGAGGACGAAGGTCATTATACATGGCACCAGGATATTGGTCCGGGAATGGCATCACAACGAAAGGTTTCAATTACAGTTCAATTAAGTGAAAGCGATGAATATGAAGGCGGAGATCTTGAACTGTGGAGAGGTGGTAATAATGTTGTTACTTCAGAAAGAGGAGCTGGCGTCACTGTACTTTTTCCAAGTTATTTAATGCACCGCGTAACAAAGGTAACTAAAGGTAAGCGTAGAAGCTTTGTTCTTTGGGTCGGTGGTCAACATTATAAATAATGAGAATACTACTCTACACTGGTTATTTTAAGAAGAGTTGGAACGCTAACAATCAAGTTGGAATTGGAGGGTCGGAAGTTGCAGTTGTAAAAATTGCAGAGGCCTTGACTCGATTTGGCTGGAAGGTAGTTGTTAGTGGAAACGTACTCGAAGAAAAGATAAATGGTGTAGAGTGGTTACCAACTGAAAAACTCCACCAAAAATATTTTGACCAATTTGATGTTATTGTTGGTGTAAGTTATGTTCATTTTGTTCTTGAGTTTGAAGACTATGAAAATGCCAAAAAGTTATTTTGGATTCACAACACTGATTACCATCCTTGGTTTAGAGGAGTAGAAATTGATGACTCAGAAACTCTGTTAGGTCCTGATGATATTGATGGATTCATATGTTTAACAAATTGGCACAAGGAACAGTGGTCTCAGAAGTACTCTCTTGATCCCTCAAGGTTCTATGTGATAGGAAATGGTATAGATACTTCTTCGTTTTTTGGACATCCAAGACGGGTAAAGAACAGGTTTATTTGGAGCTCTGCTCCTGAAAGGGGATTAAATGAATTACTTGACAATTGGAATAATATTAGAGAGGCCATTCCAGGTGCAACGCTTCATGTCTACTCTCCAGGATATTCTATAGCAACTAGAGAAAGATTTGGAAGAGAAGGGCTCGATGGTGTTGAATTTATGGGAACAGCAAGCCAAGAAGAACTTCATTACGCAATGTTACAGGCAGAGTACTGGCTCTACTTAACTTCATATGAAGAGACATATTGTATTACTGCTCTTGAAATGCAGTATGCTGGCGTCGTACCAATCACAACACCTGTTGCTGCTCTTGCCGAAACAGTAAATTCTGGAATAATTTTACCAGATAATAAACAAAAGTGGCATGAGTTTATAAAAATAATAAATAGTAACTCTAGGTCTCTAAACAGGATGGTAACTAAATCCAATAAGAGCTTTGCAAAAACAAAGACGTGGGACCAAAGAGCCTATGAATGGAAAAATATAATTGATAAAATATGAAAATAGATAACATATACGTAATATCTTTAGACCATTCGGAAGAAAGACTTAACAGTATAAAGTCTAGACTTGCTGAGTTAAATATTCCCGGAACCCCTTTCTTAATTACAAGGGCATTTGATGGTAGGGTTAATCCAGTTCCTGGAGAGTATAGTGTATATGGTGACTGGAAAATCGATGCTTCAGAAAATGATTGGTGGAATCGAGAAGTTCTTCCAGGAGAGGTTGGATGCACAGTTTCTCATATTGATATATGGAAAGACATCATAGAAAATAATCACAAAAGAGTACTTATTCTAGAAGATGACTTTAAATGTATAGAGTCACTTTCTGGCCTAACAGATAAAGAACTTAATTCTACTGATTGGGATCTTTGCTATCTTGGTAGAAATAGAGTAAGTACGCACTATGAAGAAGTTTCTATTTCAGATAACCTAGTTAAACCCGAAGCTTCCTATAATTCACATGCATATTTACTAACTAAACAAGGAGCAGAAAAGCTTTTAGCAGGCGGTATCCAAGAAAACATCATACCAGTTGACGAATATCTGACTGCGATGTTTAAAAAAGAAACCAGGCCAGATTTAATTAGTGTTTTTAATCAAGATCTAAAGGCAATTGCAACAAATCAAGATTGGATAAAACAAACCTCTACCCCACAAACAAGCACAATTGGGCACGGAAATCCAACTGAAGAGTATTTTGAAATATTAGATACTTCTGACTGGGATGCATGGTGTGCAAAATACGTAAATCAAACTATTCGTAAAGGAGAATGGGATCTAATAGTAGATGAGATCAGAGATACAAGTATTCTCGAGTTTCCTCTCTTTACTCCTAAATTTTGTCGAGAAGCAATTGCACTTGCTGACGCAAAGGACAAATGGACTATTGATCGACATGAATTTTATCCAACAAATGACGTTCTCTTACCAGAAATTGGCCTAGATGAAATATACAACCGAGTAATTCATGAAATTGTTAGACCTCTTTGTATTTATTGGTGGCATCTTGAAGGAAAGGGCTGGAAACGGTTAAAGAATGAAAATTTCATGGCAAGATACACAATGGACCGACAGTCCCACCTTTCCTTGCACCATGATTTTAGCCATGTTACAATGGTCGTTAAATTAAACGATGAATTCGATGGTGGAGGTACTTGGTTCCCTAAATACAAAACTCTTTCAAATCCTGAAATGGTAGGTACTGCAACACTTCACCCTGGAATGATTACACACCAACACGGAGCAAGGCCAATTACTGCCGGAAAAAGATTTATTGCTGTTTCATTTATGCGACAGGGAGAATAATATATAAAACTAATTTGAATTAAAAAATGGGAAAACCTGACATGAAATGCATGTACATTAATATTTGGGTACATCATATGCAAATAGATGAGTTGTTCGACTTTCTAAATGGACGAATTGATGAGGCACCGCCATATTGGCTGAACGAACACAAAGTTCCGTATTCTGTTTCCGGAGGATACGTGATGGTTTCACTCCCATATAATTCATACTCAGACCTAAGGTTTAGCAGGAGCTGGGATCAAAAATAAAAAGACACATGAAACAAAAACATAAAAAGTTCTTATTGAACGTAGATGGCAAAAAGTATCGAGCGGATAATTTATTTGCCCTAATCGTAAAATACCTAAAGAAGGAGAACGATTGAAACTAATCAAACTAACCCCATATAATAAGCGTCTAACTTTATGTTAGGCGCTTTTAAGTTTTATAAGGTATGTACGAAGTTAGTGAATTAAAACAAATGGTCTTTATTGATATTGAGACCACAACTGGTAAAAAGACCTATGATGAGGTCATTCAAGAAAATCCTGAATTGGATCAGTATTGGCAATTGAAATATAAGCAAATCAAGTCAAGTGAACCTGTAAACTTCGAGAATGTCGACACGGCTGCTGAAATGTACCCACAAATGGCTGCTCTCTATCCCGAATGGGGCAAGATTATTTGTATCTCTATTGGTCAGTTGAAATTTGATGAGGACGGAAATCCTGTCGATTTCAGCGCCAAATCATATTATGGAGATGATGAAAAAGAATTGCTTGAAGAATTCAATGAAGTAGCCCGTAAAATTATGAATAAGTACCCAAACATGCAATGGGTAGGCCATAATATCAAGGGGTTTGATTTACCATATATTCTTAAAAGGTCGATTATTCACGGGATAAAGGTCCCAAAGGCATTTCATCTCCACAAGCAAAAACCATGGGAAAACTGTCTATTAGATACACAAGAAGTATGGAAGTTTGGAGGTTGGAACAGCGGAAAGCTTGGTCTTTTGACTGAAATCCTGGGAATTCCAAGTCCAAAAGAGGATCTTGAAGGTATTATGGTTTCAGGAGTCTATTGGGAAGGTGGTAATCTTGAGAGAATTAAGGACTATTGTGAAAGGGACATATTAGCCACTGCAAACTTAATGCTTAAAATATCATATCTTCCAATTGTAGTTGCCGCTCCTTTTTAATGACAAGATGTCACATTGATAGTCTCTTTCATGACTATTTGTCTTAATTGTTTTTCCTGATAGGTCAATTTGTCATGTTTTTGAAACTGGCATTATTTTTGATCTATTATTATATGTCCGCTATTGGACAAACAACTAAAAAACAAAAAGAAAATTATGTACACTAAAGATTTGTTTAATCTATTTGACGACGCAGTTTTCGGTCTAAATAGAAACTTTAAATTTCAAACGTTTAACGGCAAGACTTATGAGATTGCCCTTCCTGGATTCTCAAAAGAGGATCTAAACATCGAGGTCGACGGAAGAATCTTAATCATTTCAGCTGATGTTGATGAGGAAGATGAGACTCGTTGGAGACACTCATTCCACAAAAGATTTAGTCTTCCAAATGGAATAGATGTTGAAGGAATCGAGGCAAAGATGGAGAATGGAATTCTACAACTTATATTCGGTAAAGAGGTAGAGGCTAAGAAAGTTACTATCCTGTAAAAAACTTTGAAAAAAATGAGCCGGCATTTTTTTATGTCGGCTTTTTTGTTTATATTTGTATAGTAATTAAACCTAATAGATATAATATGAATGTTAATGATTGGGTAGTTCCACGAGGAAAGAAGCTGATAGTGCAGGTTGAAGCTCTGGAGCAACATGACGACGTGACAGTTGTTTATACATCAGACAGGTCTGCTTATCCTAAAAGTGATCTGATGACCTTATGTGAAGCACACAAATTAGAAACTCAAAAAGTAAAATAATTATGATGGACGACGATTTTAACATCGATGACTTTATGGAAGAAGGCAACGATCAATTCAATGCTAAACTCGAGGAATGGAAAGAGCGCTTGATGATTGATGCTATTGAAACTAACTATCAAAAGTTAGAAGAGAATGGCATAAGCGACTGGCATCTCAGAAACATGCAAACTGACGAGATAGAGAATCTTTGCAATACTTTGAAAATTATGCTCGAACATTACGAGGACCTAGAAGAATATGAAAAATGCAAAGTGGTCTTTGATTGTATGAAAAAGGTCGAACAGGTATTCGTATAAATATAACATAGTGGGTGCTATCTAACCCGCTACGGCCCCCGTCTAAGAGGATCCATTCGGATCCTCTTTTTTGTGATATATAAAAGAAAAGACTAGATTATGGCATGTGAATGTGAAAACTGTAAATGTAACGAATCTTGCGCCGCTAATGGATGTCAGTGCGATTGCAAGTGTGAAGCTTGTAGTAGCGGGTGCTGCTATGGATCATGAAACATCTAAAATTATTTGAGGAGTTTGTTCTTCAAAATCTAGAGCAAGAACATGATATTCAATTAGAGCTTTGGGATAATGGAGACTATCTTGAACTAGGTAAGATTATTATTCCAAAAGAGAAAAGAGATTCTGGACTGGGATCTCAGGTTATGCAAAAGATAGTTGATTATGCTGACGAAATTGGAAAAGATATAAGGCTAACACCATCAACTGATTTTGGTGCAACCTCAACTAATAGGCTTAAGAAGTTTTATAGTAGGTTTGACTTTGTAAAAAATAAGGACCATAAATATAAAGACGCTCTAGTTAGATATGCAAAATAAAATGAAACACGTAAAACTATTTAAAGATTTTATTACAGAATCAGTAAATATTGATGAAGGTTTAGCCGAGTTAGAAATAACAAGCTTTAGGTCTCTGTTTGATAAAATGCCAAAAGAACTTCAAAAAAGAGTTTACAATTTAAAGGGGTTCGATCAAAGGGCAGATAAACATCCAGAAGGAAATGTACTAAAGCACACTATTACGGTAGTTGATAGGTCCTTAAAAGATGATGACATTGATATTGCGATTGCTGCAATGTTCCATGATATTGGAAAGGATGAAACAGCAGGGATTCATCCTAAGAAAGGACACATAACGCACTTTGGTCACGAAAAGGTTTCTGCTAAACTTGCAAAGGATTATAAAGACTGGATTGAAAGTGTTGGCGGCAATGCTGCAAACGTTTACTACATCGTTAAGAATCACATGAGATATAAGCAACTTTCAGACATGAGACCCGAAAAACAAAAAAGATTACAATCGTTTAGAGCATTTGATAAATTGGGTAAGTTTTCAAAGCACGATCGCGGAGGTTTAAAATAAATAAGATATGAAGCACATAAAGCTATTTGAGCAATTTATTAACGAAAGAATCAAGGCGTCTGATGCCTATGATACGAAGAATGGTGTACAGACTGTAATTGATGGCAAGAGAGATTTAGCCTTTATTTCAACAATGGACAATCCAATCTATCGACCAAATAATGAGAAAGAATTGGCTGCAATGGAATACGGTCTAGAGAATGGACTTAAAGCGATTGAAGTTAAAGGTAAAAAAGAGGGTAGAGCCTGGGTAATGTATAAAAAGAATAAGAAGGCTGCTCAAAAACTGGCTGATTATGCTGAGAGTAAAGAGGGTTACTTAAGCGATGACACTCCAGAAGAGGCTAAATATGTTGGTGATCTTTTAGGATACGATAAAAAAGACATCAAAGATTTTATTAAGAGGGTCTATAAAGTAGATGAGGATGAAGATCGAGCAGATCTAAAAGACGAGGATAAAACCTTAATGAAGATTCGTCATTTTCAAGGCTCAGTGCAGGACCTTGATGATTGGCTAAGATCTAAGATCGGTGAAACAAACCCATATAAAGACACTATAATGATAAATGGCCCACATCAAGGAGAGAAAGATAAATCATTACCCTATCAAGATTTCCAAAATGGAGAATCGGACCTAGTAAAGAATCGACATGGAAGAAAAGACAGCTAAAGAATTAGTAAAGCAACTAACGAGAATTGCCAATGCACTTGAGAAATCAAATGTAATTGAAGAGGTTCGCGAGAAAAGACGTATAAAGTTAGAAAAGCTTGAAGAAAAGAATCTAAGAGCAATTCTTAGAGACGATAAAGAAGACTCACAATCATACCCTAGAATTGGAAGTGAAGGATGAGCTACTATGAAACGCTAGGCGTTGATAAATCTGCGTCACAAGACGAAATTAAGAAAGCTTACCGAAAACTAAGTAAGCAACATCACCCCGATGTTAGCGGAGGAGATGACGCCAGATTCAAAGAAATAGCAGAGGCGTACGATACTCTAGGCGATCCCCAAAAGAGACAACAATATGATTTGCGAGGATCTGGACATGACTTTTTTAGTCAGTTTAGAAACTCTAACCAGAACATGGGCGATATCTTCGACCAGTTTTTTGGTGGCCAGTTCAGGCAACAACAAGCACAAAAGGGACCAGATTTTAGAGTTGATTTACATGTAACCTTTGATGAAGCATATAGTGGAACTTCAAAATTATTTTCAGTAAATGGCCAAGAACTCTCAATGAACTTTAGACCGGGTCTGAAAACAGGTCAGAAGTTTAGAATTAGAGGAAAGGGAGGAGAACACCCATATAATTCTAATTTACCAAAGGGAGATGTGATTGTAAATATTCACGTAATAAATGATGGCAGGTTTATTTTACAAG
>Ga0222718_10005634_pt1 | contig 10107 bp, 17 predicted proteins | sample C33_27DmetaG_FD_165045 | JGI IMG/M metagenome (GOLD analysis project Ga0222718, IMG submission 165045) | Estuarine water microbial communities from San Francisco Bay, California, United States - C33_27D | ecosystem: Environmental > Aquatic > Marine > Unclassified | place: USA: California... | reverse complement strand
CGTCGTCGGAGAACAGTAGGTCCACGCCACATATGTCTAGGTCCAACACCCTGGCTACCTGTAGTGCCAGCATCTCCATCTCGTCATCTAATGCATATGTCTTGGCCACTCCGCCCCTGGAGACGTTGGCTCGGAAGTTCCCGTCCGTGCTGGATCTCTCCATGGCGCCTATCACCTTGCCGCCCACGACGATCACCCTCAGGTCTCGCCCAGCGGACTCCTTGACGTACTCCTGGATGATCATGGAGTTCTTTGAGTTCAGTGATGCTATCAGTTCCTGCAGATCCAAAAATTGTTTCAGTGTCTCGCACAGGTACACCCCCGCACCGTGTGAACCAGTCACCACCTTAATCACGCATGGCAGGCCGATCTGTTTCTCCACTAGTTCATGGGAGACCGGGAAACGTGCCAGCATGGTCTTGGGTATGGGCAGTCCCGCCTGTGCTAGTATCTGGTTGCTGTAGAATTTGTCCTTGGAAGATTCGATCGCCGCTGAGTTGGGCAGTGTCAACACGTTCAATCTCTCCAACTGTCTCAGCACTGATAGGTTGTAGAATCCCGTGCCACTTCCTGTCCTTGCCAGGCACACGTCCGGCAGTGCTATTGTCTCACCTCGGTATCGTATGGAACGTCTGTCGTCACGTGATACCAGTAGGTCTATCTCGTCAGAGAACACCACGTTAAAGTCAATGCCCATGTCATGGGCCACCTTGATGAAGCGTTCACGCTCATACATCTCGCTGGTAATTTTATTACCTAACATCCAAAACTTGCTCATAGTACTATTGTACTACGAAAAGAAACTTCTGTCAATTGTTATTTCTTATCTTCTTCTTTGGGATCAACTTCTTTAAAGTCAGCGTCTACAATATTTTCTTCTGTGCTTTCGCCTTGTTGTTCCGACTGTGCTTGTTCTTGCTGTGCCTGTTTGTACACTGCTTCACCCAACTTCATTGACGCTTCTGTGAGTGCTTTGATTCCTTCTTGAATCTTGCTTACATCATCTGTTTTGGTTGCTTCAACCAATTTAGATTTAGCATCTTCAATGGCTTTCTTTTCCTCATCAGAAATCTTATCGCCATGTTCTTTCAGTTGCTTGTCAATCTGATGTGTCAATGTTTCTGATTGATTTTTGGCTTCTACCAACTCTCTTTTCTTCTTGTCTGCTTCTTTGTTGGCTTCTGCTTCTTTCACCATCTTCTCAATGTCAGCATCTGATAGACCACCGTCTGCTTGGATTGTGATCTTCTGTTCTTTGCCAGTGCCTTTGTCTTTGGCACTCACACTCACAATACCATTGGCATCGATATCAAAAGTAACTTCAATTTGAGGTAACCCTCTTGGAGCAGGTGCTATGCCTTCAAGGTTAAAGTTTCCTAATATCTTGTTGTCAGCCGCCATTTCTCTTTCACCTTGAGTTACTCTAATGGTCACTGCCGATTGATTGTCTTCTGCTGTGGAGAACACTTGACTCTTCTTTGTGGGAATCGTTGTGTTCTTCTCGATCAATTTGGTTGTGACTCCACCCAGTGTTTCAATTCCTAGTGATAAAGGTGTTACATCTAACAGCAACACATCTTTAACATCACCTTGTAATACTCCACCTTGAATTGCGGCACCTAATGCCACCACTTCATCTGGGTTAACACCTTTGTGAGGTTCCTTGCCAAAGAATTCTTTGACGGTGTCGAACACTTTAGGCATTCTAGTCATACCACCAACCAATACCACTTCGCTGACATCATTTGCTGTCACGCCAGCATCTTTCAATGCTTGTTTCACAGGAGAAAGTGTTCTTGCCACTAGTTCCCCAACCAATGCTTCCAGTTTGGCTCTTGTGATCTTCATGTTGATGTGTTTAGGTCCTGACTTGTCTGCTGTGATAAACGGCAAGTTTACATCAGTTTGAGTTGTGCTTGAAAGTTCTATCTTGGCTTTCTCTGCCGCTTCTCTCACACGTTGTACTGCTAATTTGTCACTTGCCAAGTCAATGCCTTGATCCTTTTTGAACTCTGATATGATGTAGTTTGTGATTGTGGCATCAAAGTCTTCACCACCCAGTGTGGTATCACCATTTGTGGATTTAACTTCAAATACACCATCGCCTAATTCCAGTATAGAAATATCAAACGTACCTCCCCCTAAATCGTACACAGCAATAGTGCCTGACTTGTTCTTGTCAAGTCCGTATGCCAATGCCGCCGCTGTTGGTTCGTTGATAATTCTTTCCACTTCCAATCCAGCAATCTTACCAGCGTCTTTGGTAGCCTTACGTTGACTGTCATTGAAGTATGCCGGCACTGTGATTACTGCTTTGGTGACCTCCTGGCCCAAATACTTTTCTGCTGTTTCTTTCATTTTACGAAGCACTGATGCAGAAATTTCAGATGGTGCATAGTTTTTGCCATTGGCTTTGACCCAAGCATCACCGTTGTCTGCTTTCACAACTTCATAAGGAAGTGTTTTGATATCTTTTTGCACAGCATCACCTTCGAATGTTCTACCAATCAAACGTTTTGCCGCAAATATTGTGTTGGCTGAGTTGGATACTGCTTGTCTTTTGGCAGGCATTCCAACCAGTGTTTCTGAATCTGTGAACGCAACCACACTTGGAGTGGTTCTAGATCCTTCTGTGTTTTCAACCACTTTTGCGTCCTTGCCTTCCATCAAAGCAACACAAGAGTTGGTTGTACCCAAGTCTATTCCTATTATTTTACTCATTTTATTCTCCTTGTTAAGCGAGTTTTTCTGTTATATCAATTATATAAGCACTCTTTTCAAAAAGTCAAGAGTTTTTGGTAAAAAATTAATTAATTGAATCTTTTGGTGACGGACATTTATATTCAATGGCACTCACTATGTCATTAAATTTAATAGTGGGTTCCTTTTCTAAAAGTGTAGTAAAAGCATCTGCCACATCCATTGCGTAAACTTCGTAGCAATCTTCATTGGTTGTAAAAAGATGATACACTTTCACAGGGTATTCAAAAGTCCGCATGTGTTTGTTTATGCTATTGTGATTGGTTGATCACCAGATCGTGAGTGACAAAAAGCAGACAGGTGTCTGTGCTGGTAGGAATATTCATTGTAGCGGCTGTGCCATTACCATTTTGATTGATAAAGTACGTGATCAAAAATACTGGTTGACCTTGTGGATCGGAACCTTCTCTGCCCAAACTCATATTAACTGCTATAAATCCTTGTTCTTTAAGACCATTCAACACAAGATTGTCTGGTCCACAAATCATAGGCATGTTTTGCCAAGCATAACCACCGCCCAACTGTGGCAATTGAGGTTTTTGTGTGGGTTGTTCTGCATTTACGTGAGCAGTGAACAGCAATAAAGCAATTATGCTTATAATAATTTTCATAGTATTATTTACCAAAAAATTATTTGCTCTTTCTATTGGAAGCAGTTTTTTTCTTTTTATTTTTTGCTTTGGTTATTCTTGATTTGTAGGTTTTAGGTGTGATGGTTTTAGGTGGGATCCACCCTGCATTTTGATTAGGTTCTCCCATTTCCTGATTGGTAACACCATACGGAATCTTTTGAATTTTACCACCTTTTTTGATAAACTCGTCGAGCATTTTAGCTCTTTCTTCTGTTGTTAACGATTTTTCATCGGAATCTTTCATCAAGTATACTTACTCTCGCAGAGTCAAACTATGCTCTACTCTGAAACCATCCAACCACTTGGTGATACAATCCTTCGATATATAGAGAAATGTTTTGGAAATCTTCAGGTCTCTCTAGGTAGAAGTACATTATCACAGCACCAAGTATTATGCCTTTGATCATATTGCCTCTTTCATTGTTATTTTCATTAGTGTACTCTCTTCTTGTCCAGAATTTCTGCAAAAGGTTTTATGTCTTTTCCTTTTTTTACAAATGTTTCAAGCACTTGTTTGAAATCACTATCGTCTAGTTCTGTTCTATATAATCTAAATCCTAAGGCAACAAATGTGCTTGCCACTAATTGCGGATCTAATTCAATCGATTTTTCAATCAAAATTTTGAACAGTTCGTCATACAACTGTTGATGTTGCACCTCTTCTAATTTTTTATAATCGTCACTCATTTACACTCCTGCCCATGCTTTTAATAAACCCAAAGTCAAAATGGCAACTCCAATACTATTCAACACTATTAATGCTCTGTCGTGCCATAGAAATCCTACCCACAACCATCCTGCTACACCAATTAACTGTATCATCACACTGTAAGGAAACAGATTGACGGAATTCAACATCCATCCCATAATTACAAAACACACAGATACCCATTTCACATACCAACTGAGGTCGTGCATTGGTGTGATCTTCTTGTAAACTCGTGTGGAGTTTAATGCCTTGATTTTTTCGTCGAGTTTTATATGTTTGTTATCAGTCATATCTTTTGTAAACTTTTAATAAGTGATTTAAAACCCGTTCCCAATATGCTCGGAATGAAGGATCCTGTGCTGTATTCATACAGTTTCTAGCATTACGAATCAGCCTATCCTTGCTGGGTTCAAATATTTTAGATAATTTACTCATCATCAACTCTCTGAATTTCTCCGTCGGCTCTTTCTTTTAGATAACCCATGGCAATCATCATGTCCACTGCTCTTTCACTTGCCATGTACACACCTTTATCTTTGCCTAGTTTGTAACTGAAATAGATTATGATTGCGATACCTATTATGAAATATAAGTTTTCCATTATGCTGGTCTCACATTGCCTGTCAATTTTTTAAGAGTGTCTTCAATATCATACAGTTGATCTTCAAGATCTCTTACTTTGACAGGATTGTTTGACCATTCCATCTCATCTTTGATTGCTATTTTTTGTCTTTCAAGATTTGCAATTTGTTCTTTATTTTGTTCTATAAACATATTTTCTCCTTAGTTTCCTTATTATAACACATTTTGGTACCAACAGTCAACCTTACAGAAATCGCAGTTTTATTGACTTTTACCACTCTAAATATTTGTCTGAAGTCCAAAGTTGTCCTTTGGATGCCATATTTTTTTGCATAAAAAATCTTTCTGGTTCAATCCACATGATTTTTTCACCACACTTGAAACAAGTGTCATACGAGGTAATACCATCTGTTCTTGGACCTTTAGACCATTCACTTCGATGTGCTGTACAGTTGCTTACCAAAAATGACATAACCAACAATAAAAAGATTGATTTTATTTTCATCATACTTTATATTACAACAAATAAACCGAAATGTCAATAGTTATAAAGTGCTAGTTTTATTGACTTTTCATAAATAGAAGTTTGAAAAACTATGACAAAACCACTAGAACATAAACACGTGATTATCAGAGCAGAAGTTCTTAATCCACCCACAGACGAAACCACAGCAATTAAACATGTACAAACTTTGATTGATCGCATAGGCATGAAAGTGTTGATGGGTCCGTTTGCCAAATATGTGGAAATGGCAGGCAACAGAGGATTGACAGTTGCGGCTATCATAGAAACAAGTCATGTGGTATTACACGCATGGGACGAACAAGAACCTGCACTTGTACAACTGGATGTTTACACTTGTGGCGCATTTGATCCTAGAACAGTGTTTGATTGGGTTGAAGAATATTACAATCCCGTCAAGATGGAATACAAATATATAGACAGAGAACATGCTCTTGTACCAGCAAAACTTCCAGCACAACAAGAAAAGCATAGTTTTACTACAAAAGAAATAGTAGATGCTATGGACACTATCCTTTCTAGATAAATATTTTTATCACACAATCTAATGGAGGTGAGCATGAACTTAAAATCCATTCAGATCAATCTAGCACTAGGACAAGACATTCTAGTTGGTCACAAACAAGAAAAAGCAACCATCACAAAAATTGAACAGTTTGAAAAATCAGGCGATGTGGTTATAAACACCACTAGAGGCACAAGAAAAGTGCTAACTTTTAAACTGTTGCCCCATAGTCAGACAAACAATGTGGCAGATAGATATCGCTAAATAATTTTATGAGAGTTCAAGATATCGTAATAGAAGAAGGCCCGGCATCTAAAAAATTATGTCGCAGTAAAAAACCAGACCATGCTCTTGGAGCCAGTCAATTGGCATCATGCAAAAGTCAAGGTTACAGAAAGCGTTCTGGCAAAAAGTCTTACAAGATAGGCAAGAAGCGAGTGTATGTTTCTGGAAAGAAAATCAAAGGCAAATCTTACGGTGGACCATTGCCTTTGTACAGCAAGTGATGATTGAAAATTGGACAGGAAAAATATTAATATCGACTCCTAAAATGGGGTACGACAGTGAATTCAGCAACAGTGTGATTTTATTGTATGAAGAATCTGCAGAGCATGTGGCAGGTTTAATTGTTAACAAACCGACCACTATAAAAACAAAAAAGATATTTGAAGTAAAAGGTTTCAAAGAAATTGAAATGAATGATCCTGTGTATTCAGGAGGACCAGTCAACAGAGATTCAATTATAATTCTGCACAGTGATGAATGGAAATGTGGCAACACACTGTCTTTAAACAACGGTTTCAATCTGACCAGTGACACCCAAATGATGAAAAAATTTGCTTTGAAAGATAAACCAAAGCACTTTAGATTTTTTAATGGGTTAAGTTTATGGTCTCCAGGACAACTGGAAGGCGAAATCGAAAGCAAGTGTTGGTTAGTTGGTGATTTAACAGATCCTGATTTGATTCTTAAAACCCCGCCTAGAAAACAGTATTTGAAAGCGGTAGAGTTACTGGGCTCTCAACAAATGTCCAAATACCTATAATTAACTACAAAGATAATTCGATAAATATTTCTATGTTGCAAATAGATCATTTTAAAAATGTTGTGGACTCTCTTAAAAAGTCAGGGAACTATCGAGTGTTCAACGATATTTTGCGAGAGGCTGGTAATTATCCTCATGCAATCTGGTACGGAAAGTACAACATCAAGAAAGTGATCAATTGGTGTTCTAACGATTATCTAGGCATGTCACAACACAAAGTTGTTGTTGACGCCATGAAAACCGCACTGGATACGACTGGAGCAGGGAGCGGTGGTACAAGGAACATCAGCGGTACATCTCATTACCATGTTGCTTTGGAACGTGAGTTGGCAACACTACATCAAAAGGAATCAGCATTGTTGTACACGTCTGCCTTTGTTGCAAATGAATGGTCTCTGATCTCTCTAAAAAAAATCATTACGGATGTCGAATTTGTGAGCGATAGTCTCAACCACGCCTCGTTGGTGCAAGGTATCATCAACAGTCAGGCTCCCCGACATATTTTTAGACACAATGATTTAGAAGATCTCGAACAAAAACTTAAACAAGTCAAAGGCACACCCTGCATAGTCTTTGAGTCTGTGTATAGCATGGATGGAGATGTTGGTTTTTTAGAGCAAATTTGTGATTTAGCGGACAAATACAATGCTGTGACCTATTGTGATGAAGTTCATGCAATTGGTTTGTATGGCGAGCATGGTGCAGGTGTTTTAGAACAACGTGGCATGTTAGACAGAGTTGACATTGTCAGTGGAGCATTAGGCAAAGCAGTAGGAACACACGGAGGTTACATCACAGCAAAACATGATGTAATCGATGCAATAAGATGTGTGAGTGCTGGTTTTATCTTTACAACCAGTTTGAGTCCTGTGGTTTGTGCAGGATCAATTGCCAGTATTAAATATCTAAAAGACACACCAGGACAAGAATTACGCAAAGTGCATCAACAAAAAGCCAACAAACTAAAAGAATTATTAAGACAAGAGAAAATTGAAATTTTTGAAAATGACACGCACCTTGTGCCAGTTATGATTAAAGATCCTGTAAAGTGTAAAAAAGTAAGTGACCTTTTACTGGAAAGACACAACATTTACGTTCAACCAATCAACTATCCATCGGTTCCTAAAGGCACAGAACGATTAAGATTTGCACCTACACCTTTTCATACAGATGCAATGATTCATGATTTAGTTGTAAAAATTAAGGAGATAATACAAGAAGATGATTAAGAAATATTTGTATCAAGCATTAGGATTTTTATGTGTGGGTATTGCCTACATAGGATTTGTCACACCAGGCATTCCGTTTTCGATATTTTTAGTGATTGCCGCTTGGGCATTTGCAAAGAGTTCACCCAAGATGGAAGCATGGTTGTACAATCATCCATGGTTTGGCAAGTTCTTAACCAATTGGACCAAAAAGAGAGTGTTCCCAACCAGAGGCAAGTACGCCATGGTGTTGGTGATGAGTTCAACATTGGCATTCACATGGTATTTCACAGGCAACATCAAAGCAGTGTTGTGGTCAGGCATATTCATGACATTGGTGGCTATATGGGCATGGAGATTTCCAGGCACTGTGGCAGAACATGATGCCAGAGTTAAAGCAGGAAGGAAGATTGGCTGGCTAAAATAACACATGCCAACCGACTTCGAATACAGCATAACTCCATTATTTTCAACTCCGTTATTTTCAACCGAGATCAAAAATATCACCAAGGAAGAATTAGAGTCAGTGAAGAATGCTGACTACAAAAGATTTCCTGTTGATAATGGATACGGTACCAAATCAAAATATCTTCTAAACGAAAAATCTTTTGAAACTTTGAAAGAAAAAATTGATCAAGTGGTTAAAACTTATCTCTATGATATACTGCATGTGAATAAAAATCACAAGTTTGAAATGACAGAAAGTTGGGCAGTTAAACATATCAAAGGAGATGAAAGCGGATCACACAGACATGCCAACTCTATGCTGAGTGGTGTGTTATACTTGCAGACAGACGAAACAAGTGGAGATATCTGGTTCCACAAAGATCCAAATCAGACAACTATATTCACTCCCACAGTGGATGTTAATTTTGAACAAACAAATCTGTTTAATTCACAAATATGGGCAGTCAAACCAAAGACAAATACTTTAATATTATTTCCAAGCACACTGTTCCACAGTGTGATGCCAAACGAATCAAACATAGAAAGATATGTGGTAGCATTTAATTATTTTGGTTTCGGAGATTACGGATTTGAAAACAATTTACAATTGAGTATCGAAAATAAATTCGGTAAATAATTGTATGAGTTCAGAAGAAGAAAAAACCTATGACACAATAACTGCACTTGACCTTATGAAAGAAGAATGCGAATTATTGGAACACAGAATAGAACAAGCAGAAGTCAGTGATGACCCAAGAGATCAAGAAGATTTGCCTAAATTAAAAAATGCCTTGGAGTACTTCGTTTCAAGAATATTAGACGAAATGGGTTCATACGAAAATGCGAATATACCAGCAAGGTGGACAATCAAAAATAAAACTGTTCATTAATGCGTAAAAAAATAAGGCTCAATGTTCCTATGACAATTAGTTGGGAACATAAATCTAATAGAAAACATTTTTTAAAACATTTGATAAGCATTAATAATTTTTCAACTGTTTTAGAATTAGGAGTAAGAGATGGTCGGACAACCTTTCATTTGCTTGATACCTGTCCTACAATAAAAAATTACACAGCAATAGACAAAGATATTTCGCTTTTTTACAATAAAGAAATTGCTAAAAAATATACCAAACTAAATCCCATACAAGGTTATAGTAATCTTGTCCACACACAAATTAAAGACGCATACTTTGATCTCATATTCATAGATGCGGATCATTCTTACCCTGCTGTGAAACAGGACATCATCAACTATCAACCCAAACTGAAACCAGGAGGCATACTGTCAGGACACGACATAGACTTTCCGGGTGTTAATAAGGCAGTGAATGAAATGCTAGATCAATATGATGTGGGTCCTAACAATGTGTGGTTTGTGCGTGATGTATATTTTGTTTAAGAATTATTTTAGAAAATAACTATCTTTTATCACAACTGCTGATCACTTTAAGATACATGGGATCATATTCCCATTTGACTCCATGCACTTCCAACAGATATTTCTTTTGGAGTGGATATATTTCTGCTTCGGATTCTGCTAAACATCTAAATTTTGTGCCAACTGCTCCGTTTACATCATGAATATAATGCATTAACTCATGCATCAATATGCCCTTGTCAAACACATCATACATATTAAAAGTATCTTTAAGATATATGGTGTCTGTTTCAGTGTCATACAGTGCGTGAACAG
>Ga0222718_10005633_pt1 | contig 10108 bp, 8 predicted proteins | sample C33_27DmetaG_FD_165045 | JGI IMG/M metagenome (GOLD analysis project Ga0222718, IMG submission 165045) | Estuarine water microbial communities from San Francisco Bay, California, United States - C33_27D | ecosystem: Environmental > Aquatic > Marine > Unclassified | place: USA: California... | reverse complement strand
TATATTGAATAAAGAAATAACTACTAAATATATAAATTATTTATTAAATATTAAACTTAGTAAATTAAAAAATCTTACTAGTGTTTATTTTAATACGAAAAACAGCGATGGTAATAAATATATAAATAATAAAAAAAAAAATACTCTTTTTATTGCTGGGTGTAGATTTAATATACCAATAAAAGAAAATAAAAATATGTATTTTTTTGTTACAACAAATTCGTGGAATCCGCAATTATCATATACTCAAAAAATTAATGAATCACAATTTCAATCTATACAAGAATATATACCTTTTAATCCAGAATATAAAATAAATCAAAAGGGATATATTTATATTTTTTTAAATAATTCTTTAGGTTGGTTTCAATATAGTTTAGTTAAAAAATATAAACCTAATATTTATTTAGAATTATTAGAAACATTAATAATTAAAATAAGAAAATATACAAATAGAAAAATTAAAATAAGATTACATATAAAGGATAGAAAAACGCAATTTGAAAATAATATTATAAATTTTATTAAATCAAAAGATAATATTGAATATTGTAATATTGAATATTGTAATGAAGATATTAGTGTAGTATTTAAAAATATATATTGTGCTTTTATACAAAATAGTAAATTAATAATAGATTTAGTTAATTTAGGTGTTCCAATTTTTAATTTAGGTTTTATAAAATGTAATTATTTTCCAGAAATCCAAATACCTCAATTAGAATATATTAATAATTTAGAAGTCCAAAATTTAGAACGACTACCTAATAGAAAGGAATTTTTAATGAAATATTATTTTCATTTAAATTTTGATTTATTAGATAAACCACAAAATTTTATTAATTTACTAGGCAAGTTTAACCTATTAAGTCAAGTTTACTAAGTTTAATTTACTAAGTTTAATTTACTAAGTTTAATTTACTAAGTTTAATTTACTAAACAAATAAAATATTATATTTTAATGAAACATATTATAGTCATAACTCCTATTAAACATTTACATAATGTATATCAAGAATTAGAGAAATTGGGTAAAATATATTATCATCCTTATATTAGTAAAACTGAATTATCCATTTTCTTAAAAGAAAATCAACAAATAGAATATCTTTTCACTAATCCTAACAAACAAGGTTTTAAATTAAATAAAGAAATATTAGACAATACCAATATTAAAGTTATAAATACTGCTTCCACTGGATTAAATCATATAGATTTAGTTTATTGTGAAAATAATAATATAAAAGTGTGGTCTTTAACAAAGGATTATGAATTAATAAATGATTTACCTTCAACTTCCGAATTAGGATTTGGTTTAATGATAAATTTATTGAGAAAAATACCGCAATCATTTGAATCTGTCAAACAATATGAATGGAATTATGAACCTTTTGTAGGTAGACAAATTAAAGGTTTAACTATAGGTATTATAGGTTTTGGAAGATTAGGTAAAATAATGGCAAATTTTAGTTATCATTTTGGTATGAAAGTTTTAATATATGACCCATATGTATCTTTGGAAAATATTAATAAAAATTATATAAAAGTAAATTTGGAAGAATTAAAGGAATGTGATGTTATTTCATTACATGTTCATGTAATGGAAGGAACAAAATATATGATAAATAAAGATTTTATTAAAAATATGAAACCTTTTTATTTAATAAATACTTCTAGAGGAGAAATAGTAAATGAAAATGACGTAATAGAAGGAATTAAAGAAGGAAATATAATGGGTTATGGAACAGATGTATTGGAATCTGAATTTAATTCTATAAAAGATGATGAATTAATAAAAATGGCAGAAGAAAATTATAATATCATAATAACTCCACATATAGGTGGAATGAGTATTGAAGGACAAAATAAGGCGTATATGTGGGCCGCTAAAAAATTTTTAAATTTTAACTAAATCTATATAGTTTTATATTAGTTTAAAAAACTATTTAATACCGACGACAAATTATAATATTTACTTACATTAAAAATATTAATATCTAATAGATTTAATACTTCATCGACTACAAAATGTGCTTTGTTTTCTATTAAAAAATCTAAAGAATTATATATATTATCTTTTGTAATTTTTTTACCAGATTCTGCTTGATGAGAAATAATATTCATATCAAAATATTTTGTAGAGAATTCCGGTAAATCACATAAAAATATTTCAGGTCTTAATAAAAAATTCCATTTATCTATTGTTTTTTCATTATTTAATGATAAACATAAATGATCAAAATGCATGGCATAATTTGTTTCCAAATTAGTGTTTACCCAATATCCTATTTTTGATTCTTTTAATAAATTTTCATCTATTACTAAAAATCCTTTAAAATAAGTCCAAATAGCATTTCCTGAATGAGTTGAACAATTTTTGAATGGAAATCTATCAATTTCTATAGCAAAATTATTATCAGTAAATTTTTCTTTATTTTTTACATATTCTGCTAAATGAGTATAATGTTTTTGTGGATAAATATTGGTTTTAAGTAAATCAAAATTACATTCTAAACCGTGTCTTATAAAATGTTTCTTTCTATTTTTATAAAAATACTCCAAACATGGACGAATATTTTCATAAAATAATTTTAAATATAATTTATCTTCTTTACTAAATTTATTTTCATAATAATTATGAATTTTATCATCTTTCCAACTATTATAATCATCATATCTTCTTAATTCAATTCTATCAGAAGTAATAAGTATATTATCTTTGTCACATTCCAAGGGTTTTGAATGTCTATAGGTTTCATCTAGTAAATTAGGGAAATAATTTTTCATATTTTTATCATGATCTTTTTCTCCATTTGAACATCTTACAAAATCGTGTAATAGAGAAGAAAATATAATTTTTCCTAATTTTTGAATTTTATAATCATATTCTGCTGTTTTAGTTTTCCCATCATTTTTTTTTTTTATATAATCGGGAACATATTTTTTATAATTATAATCAGTTACATATTTCATTAAAAAATATGAAATAAATCCAGCCATTAAGCCGTGAAAATAACCATGTTCTGTATCATAAAACCAATTTTCTATATTTTCTTTTGTAATCTTATTTGAATATAAATAATCCTTTAAAAATACATGGTGTGTCGGACCTGTTTGATTTGAACGAAATTCGCCATCATTATATAACCAATGAAATAATTGGTCATATTTTTTATCATTTTGATTAATATTTTTATTTAATAAATTAAATAAGTATGTTGTATAATCTTTTGTACCTTCTACTTTTTGAAGTTCTTGATAATGACAAGTACAACATCTATTACATATTAATGAATTAACCATATTCAAATAATCATATAAATCATTTTGAATCTTCTGTAAAATTATAAAAGTTTTATTATTCATTATTATAAGAATAAAATATTTTTTTTTTAAAATATTGACATATATTAATGAATTCTAATTTATTTAAACAAATAACATCTATTAAAAGAACTGGTTTCGGTAAAGACTTTTATAAGTATAATGGAAAGCAAGATATCACAGTTAATAATTATAGTGAAGAATTTAAAAAATTATTAATTAAAAATTATGATAGTTTTAAAAAATGTATGGAATCTAATGTATATGATAAAGCACCAAAAGACCCTAAAAGAAAATTAAATTTAACATCAGGAAACTGGGTTAATTCTGCTTTTTTTCATTCTTTTTGTCATATATTATTTACAATAGTAGAATATTTTAAAATTAGAAGTATATATGAAATTGGAACATATATGGGAGGTTCAACAATGTTATTACTAAACTATTATAATGAAAAAAAAATAGATAATTATAAAATAGATAGTATTGATATAATTAAAATGTTTAATATTAATTATTTTAGTAAAAAAACACAAATAATATATGAAAAAAATAAAAAAAATATTAATTTAATTATAAATGATTCTACAAAGGCAAAATTAGGTAATAAAAAATATGATTTAACAATTATAGACGGTTCACACCGTCCAAATGATGTATATTTAGATTTTATTACTGTTAAAGATAACAGTAAATATATTTATTTCGATGATTTAAATTTAAATAATACTTATGAAATGTATTATGAAAAAATATTAAAACAAAAAAATATTAAAGAAATATTTAGAGTATATACAAATGATTTTACACATAAAATAAAATCAAAACCTTTACCTAATCATCATCATTGTGTTTCTTTAATTGAAATATTAGACTTCAATATAAATTAGTTTATTAATTTTTTCACTTTAATAATTTTACAAAAAAATCATTTTCAAATATCTCATATGGGTCTAGTTTTTTTTTAATATTTAAAAATTCAATCAAATTATTACCATATACATATTTAAATTGGGATTTATCAAAAGTATTTATTTTACCCCAATGAGGATATATTTTAAATTTATTTAGACTTTCTTTCTCAATTTTAGATATTAATATTTTATATTTATCAAGTGTTATTTTGACTTTATTTAATTCTTCTGGAAATATATTAAGTGAACACCAACAATTAATATTATTTTGTGTAGGGGAAATACCACCTTCATTATTATCAGTAATTCTAATATTTATTTTTTTTTTTATATTTTTTAAATATTTACTTGTTATTTTTAGGAATTCACAAATATTTTTTAATGAAAAACAATACTCAAAATCATAATATGTATATTTTTTAACATTATTTTTAAAATAAATTTCATTGATCTTTTTTTCGGAGTCTGTTGTATTTAATGGTATAATATTTTTTTCTTCATGACCATCAAATAATAATGTTAGATAATTTGTATGAGTATAAGAAATTCTTGTTATATTATTATTATTTTTGATAAATTCAAAAATATTTTTATCTAACAAACTTATATTATATTTTTTTATTTTAAAGTTATTTGTATATAATGGGTTTTTTTTTAATATTTTTAATTTTACTTCCAGTATTATACATAACTGTCCTAATGAACACATTATATACTTGAATAATTTTGAAGTATTATCTATAATTTTAATATTTCCTAAACCATCAATATATTTTAATTCAATTATAAATGAGCAAAAACTTCCATAACCATTTCTTATAGAACCATGTGTTCCGGTAGAAAGTGCTCCTCCAATTGAACAACCTAAAAAACTTAAAACTGACAATTCATTATATTTATAAAGAGATACATTATTTTTATTTAAAAATAAAAATAAGTCTCGCAAAATTACACCACATTCAACAATAACTACATTTTCATTTATTTTTATTTTATTGAAGTTTGACATATCGAGTAATATTCCTTCAGTAAATCCTATATCATTCCAGCAATGATTAGAAGCTCTAAATTTTATTTTTTTTTTATCAATATTACATTTTTTAATTAAATTAATTATTTCCGTGATATTATTTGGTTTAATTAATTGTTGTGGATTACATTTAATTGTAGGATCATACCAATTATATAAAATTTTATTATCCATATATATATATATATATTATTTTTGTCCTATCTATTAATAAATATATTAATAAAATAGCAAATGAAAATAATGATATAAATCTAAAAAAATTTCCCAAATTTAATAAAAGAAACTTATAGACATTAATTAAAATTTTATTAACTAATTTTTAATATCAAAACATTAAAGAAAAATCTCCATAAATATTTTTTAGTAATATTTTAGCCATAATAAGATCTTCTGGTTCATCTATATTAATGGTTCTTTCTTTTGGCATAATATACGGAACAATTTTTAAATCTGATTCTCTCCCGTGGTGAAAAAAACCATTTTTTAAAAATTTTTCTTTTTTAAAAACATAAATGCTTCCATTTCTAATATAAGCACTTGGTGTCAAATCTTGTCTTCTTGATTCTGGAGGTTCTGGATAAAAATCTTTTAAGGTATTATTTTCAATATATTTTAATCTAGACGGATGTCCGTCCCATACTTGAACTACTGATACAACACTATCACAATCATTATTAAGTATTTTTTCAATACAACTATCTATATCATCTACGATTTTTAATGGATTAGTACACATTATCTCAACTATTATATCATAATCTGTAAAGATATCTAATACATGTTTAATCGCATCTATTGAAGTAGAAGTATCCTCTGCTAAATGTTGAGGTCTATTTAGTGTTTCTATATTTAGTCTTTCACATACTTTTTTTATTTCTAAATCTTCTGTTGATACAATATATTTATCAATATATTTCGATTTTTTAACCTGGTCTGTTGTATATTGTAATAATGGTTTTCCATTAATATTAATTATATTTTTTTTTGGAACTCTTTTTGAACCACCTCTCGCAAGAGTTATCGCTAACACTTTTTTATCTTTTAACATGAATATTATTTATATATACTTAAACTTTAAATATTAAGAATTTAAAATAATGGATATTATAGATTGTTTATTAAATGAATTTGAAAAAAATGATATTAATTTAATATTTATGAATCCTGGGACAACAGAAATACTATTTTTAAAAAGATTAGTAAAATTTAATATAAAAATAATTTTGTGTTTACAAGAAAATATAATGACTGGTGCGTCAGACGGTTATGGAAGATTAAAAGAAAAACCAAGTTTAAATTTATTACATTTAGGAACAGGGTTTTCGAATGGTTTATCAAATTTACATAATGCAAATAAATCATATACTCCTATTATTAATATTGTTGGAAATATTCCTACAACTTTATTAAAGTATAATTCTATTGTAAATCTAGATATAGATAATTTAGTAAAAATAGTTTCAAAAAAATATTTTCATCCAAAAAATAGTTTAGAATTTTTAAATAATTCAAATGATTTATTATCAATGTATAATTATAATATTTCTGGTTGCGAAAATATAAATACTTTAATTTTACCATTTAATTTATGTAATCAAAGTATAAAAACAGAATTTAAATTTAATTATAAAGAAAACAAGGAAGAAATTAAATTTAATAGAGATGAAATTATATCATATTTTATCAAATATAAAAAAAAAGCAATATTAATTGGTGGTTTAATAGGAACTGAAGAAGTTTTAAAATTATTAGAATATTTTAAAGATAATGAAGTAGATATTTATGTTGAAAGTAAGTTTGGAAAATTAGATAGAAGTTATTTATATACAGAAATAATACGGTTACCTTATTTTCCAGAAAAACAAATAGAAGTTTTAAGTAAATATGATTTTATTTTTATAATAGGCACAAATGAACCCGTTAGTCAATTTGGGTTAAAAGGAGAAACTAATTTAATACCTAGTAATATTAAAAAAATTGTTGTAAAGCAAAATAAAGAAACTATAAAAACATTATTAAATGATTTAATATTAATTCTGAAATATAATAAAAAAGGTATAACAAAATATATTGAAAAACCAAAAATAAATTTAGAAGAAAAATTAAATATTGATAATATGACAAAAGTAATTTGTAATTTTCAACCAAAGGATTCAATATTTATAGACGAAGCAGTAAGTTCTTCAAAAAGTTATTGGGATAATTCAAGTAAATTAGAAAAATTTACACATTTAACATTAACAGGGGGAGCATTGGGTTCCGGAATGCCAATGAGTATTGGTGCTTCTTTGGCCTGTCCGGATAGACAAGTTATAAATTTACAATCAGATGGAAGTAGTTTATTTTGCCTTCAGTCTCTTTGGACACAGAGAAAAAATAATTTGAATATTATTACTATAATTTGTAATAATGGCGAATATAATGTTTTAAAAAGGGAATATAAAAGAATATATTCGGAAGAAGACAAAAATATAAATAAATTATGTTTTGAATTAAATGACCCAAAAATAAATTATAGTGATATTAGTAAAGGATATGGAGTTTTATCTAAAAGAGTTTTTACTATTAAAGAATTTATAGATACATTTAAAAAGGCTTTAAATAATAATTCGCCATTCTTAATAGAAGTAATGTTATCTAATGATTTTAAATAAATCATTTGAATTTATATTATTTTTTATTTGAACATTTTCGAGCCAATTTGTATCTGAAAAATTTGTTAATGAAACTAAATTAAAATTATTTTTGAGAAAATTTAATGATAATATTGTTTCTCTATAAGTTTTAATATCATTTTTTATAATAGATATCTTTGCTGTTTTATAAAAAATGTTAATACCTTCTTTATCCATACATAAAAATCCCGAATTTAAATATGGATGATTAATATCATTTACTTTATAATTTATGAATAATCCAATTAATTTGTCCATATCATTTATTTTTTCAGTTACATATTTTATCCAATTACCTTGGTAATAAGGGCCATTTAAATAATCTTTTAAAAAAAAAAAAAAATCTATATTTTTAATGTCACTATTTTTTAATGAATATATCCAGGCTGGCCAACCACTACCCTCATTTTCAAAATAAATAATATTTATGTTATCGTGAATAGTAAAATTAAAATTTATTTTTTTTTTACTATTTACAATGATATTATAAATAATATTTTTATCTCGGTAATAACCATTCTTTATAAATAACTCTAAATTTTTTTTTGTATTTTCTGTTTGGTGGTAGGCATATGATATTAGTATTTTTTTCATCTAATAAAATAAAATATTAAAAATATTAAAATAATTCTACTTAGTTTAAATTTTTAAAATAAATTATAATTTTAAAATAAATATGACTAAAATTATTGCTGAAATAGGTTGGAACCATATGGGAGATATGGAATTAGCTAAAAAAATGATACAAAGTGCGAAAGATAGTGGTGCGGATTACGCAAAGTTTCAAACTTGGCGTGTAGAAAATCTTACTGGTGGTTCATGGGATGAAGATGGAAGAAGAGAAATTTACACTAAAGCCGAACTAACAAATGATAAACACTTTCAACTAAAAAAAATGTGTGAAGAAATTGGTATTAACTTTTTAACTTCAGTATTTAATCCTTCTGATGTAGAATTTATAGCTTCCATATGTGACGATATTAAAGTCCCTAGCACTGAAATGGATAATTTAGAATTAATAAATAGTATTATTTCGCATTTTAAAAATAAAGAAACACACCATATATTCTTATCAACAGGAACAAGTTTATGGGAAGATGTAGAAAATGTGGTTAAATTATTACAAGAAAACGGTATATCTTTTAGTGTAATGCATTGTGTATCAAGTTATCCTTGTCCTTTTGAGATTTGTAATTTAGATAGAATAAATAGTATTAAAGAATTACATAATAATATTGGATACAGCGGACATTGTGAAGGTATTTTTGACGCTATAGTTAGTTTAGAATATAATATAAATGTTATTGAAAAACATTTTACTATAGATCATGAATTACCCGGAAGAGATAATAAATTCGCTATATTACCATATGAATTAAAATATTTATGCGATTTAAGAGATAATAGAAATAAATTAAAGAAGCATTTAGGAAATAATTATATAGAAAATGAAACAGACTGTAGAAATAATTATAAGAGACGTTGGTGTAAATAATTATTTGTTTTTATATATTTCATAAGATAAATTATTTAAATCTTCAATAATAGATTCTTCTTTTTTATTAAAATTTATATTTTTACTAAAATATTTTTTAAAATAGTTTGGGAAACGAATATACTCATTTCCTGAAATTGAAATATTTTTTTTATATTTTAATCTTTTATGTATTACTATTAAATTATCGTATAATTCTATTTTATATAAATATTGACATTTATTTTTACTATTTAATTTAAAAATCATATCTAATATTCTTTTTTCAAAATTAATAATTCTATTTTTTTTTGTATAATAATTTTCATAATCTTCAATTATGAATATACTTTTATTACTCATTTTTTTAAATAATAATTCAAAATGATTAAAATTTGTAATTGGGTTATGGTGACTATCATCAATAATTATATCTAAATTATCAGGTAAAATATTTATATTTTTGGAGTCAAGTTCATCTCCAACAAATATTTTTATTCTATCATTATCAAAATTAATATTTTTACAAAGTAAATTAGTGTCATAGCCATAAATATTCCCTTCAGGATATTTCTCTGCCAGAATTTCTAAAAAACCACCAGAATCAAATCCGATTTCTAATATATTTTTAGGATTTATACTTTTAAATTTTTCTTCATATATTTTTAAGTAATGATCCCCATTTATG
>Ga0222718_10005630_pt1 | contig 10115 bp, 7 predicted proteins | sample C33_27DmetaG_FD_165045 | JGI IMG/M metagenome (GOLD analysis project Ga0222718, IMG submission 165045) | Estuarine water microbial communities from San Francisco Bay, California, United States - C33_27D | ecosystem: Environmental > Aquatic > Marine > Unclassified | place: USA: California... | reverse complement strand
CTAAAGCTTCCTTTAGCAATTGTGGTAGTACCGATTATAATGCTTGGAAGTTTGCTTGATTGAGCATTTTTAATTGCTTTTCTTATTTCATTATGATTATGACCATCTATTTCTTGCACATGCCAACCCATTGATTCATAAAGTTTAGCATAGTCTGTAGAATCTACTCTTGAAGTTTTTCCTGCAATTTGAATATCATTTTTATCATAAAACATTATAAGATTTGATAGCTTCCAATGTCCAGCTAAAGTACTTGAGCCCAAAGCAATTGGTTCTTGAAGATCTCCATCTCCAGCTAGCACATAGGTAAATCTATTTGATTTATTTTTACCAGCAGAAGCTTTTTCAGCCATAGCCATTCCTATACCCATTCCAACACCTTGACCAAGCGGTCCAGTATTAGCATCTATTCCAGGAGTTTCAATTTCTGGATGCCCAGGTGTTAAGCTACCTAATTGTCTAAACTCTTTTAAATCACTCATCGATATATAATTACACATATAAAGTATTGAATAAATTAACATACATGTATGACCGACAGACAGTACAACCCTATCCCTGTTTTGCCAATCTGGATTATCTGGATCTATTGTCAAAAATTCAGAGTATAAAATATATGTAAAATCAGCCAACGACATTGGACCTCCAGGATGACCTGAATTAGCTTTGCTAACTCCATCAATAACCAGCCCTTTTATTACATTTACAGTAAATAAATCTTTATCTTCTTTTGTCCAATTATTGAACTCTGATAATTTTTCAAAGCTCATTTATTGTACATATGGTTGATAGTTTCAATGGGATTATCTGACTGAAATACTTGCGATCCTGCTACTAGTATATCTGCGCCAGCTTGGATAACACTTTTATAATTTTCTAACTTAATCCCACCATCCACTTGAATTAAAATATCTTCTCTCAAATTATATTCATTTAGGTAGCTATCAATTTCAGAAATTTTATCTAAAGTTGACGATATAAAGCTTTGTCCGTCAAAGCCAGGCTCCACAGACATTACTACAATGTAATCTATATACTCTAAATATTTTTTAATTATAGAAAATGGTGTTTTTGGTTTTAGAGCCAAACCACATTTCAAATTATTTTTTTTAATCATATTGATTAAAATTTTTGGAGGAAATGTAAACCTTGATTCAGTTGCTTCAATATGGAAAGATATGCCATTTGCTCCAGCATTGATAAATGGTATAAGCATATCAAATGGATTGCTGACCATTAAGTGTACATCAAAAAATAAATTTGAGTGATTTCTTAAATCTTTAACAACAGAAGGGCCAAATGATAAATTAGGTACAAATTGTTGATCCATTATATCTAAATGAAGCCATTTAGCGTTTGAATTATTACAAAAATTGATTTCTTTTTGAAGATTTGAAAAATCTGCTCCTAAAATAGATGGGGCAATTATAGGATTTTTTTGTTTAGACATGCTTAAGAAGCTACATAGAATTTTTTTTTAATAGCAAAGGAATTGTTGATAAATAGAGATGTTTTTTTTACTTTTAGACCGACTAGTCGGTTTATGAATAAAGATATTCAACAAAGCAAAAAAAATTCAATTCTTAATGCAGCTATTAAGGTTTTGACTAACAAAGGATACTACAGTAGTACTATAGATGATATTGTTAAGGAATCTAAAATGAGTAAAGGAGCAATCTATCATTACTACTCTAGTAAAAAAGATGTTTACCTAGCCGTTATTGAAATGTGGGAAGAGCATACTCAGGCATTACTTGCACCTGCTGCACAAGAGGAATCGAGCGCTGATGGAATTAGAACGTTGTTTAACTTATTTAAAAAACAATTAAAAATAGATGGAAGCTTTTTTAATTGTTTACCAACTTTATGGGCTATTGCTAGACATGACAAAGATTTTAAAGAAGCGATGCAAAAAGTTTATAATCGTTTTCAAAAATTTATTGAATTAATAATTTTAAAAGGTATTGAAAGTAAAGAGTTTGTTAATCTTAGAGCTGAAAATTCCAAAACATCAGCATTATCATTAATTTTGAATTTTGAAGGAATTTTTTGGTTTAATATTTTTCATTCAAAATATGTTGATGCTGAAAAGTATATAGATGAAATATCAAACTATATTTTATATGCCTATACACAAGAAGGGAAAAAGTAATGTCAAAAGAACAAGTAGCAGATTTAAGCAAAATAAAAACTGGTGGTAAATTTCTAACTAATGTAGTGGGGTCTGAAAAAGTTTTTTGTAAAGAATTGTTTTCAGAAGAAGAGAAAATGATTTACGAAGCAATGCATGATTTTGCAATAAATGAATTGTTGCCATTATCCCAAAATGAGCTAAATAAAAAAGATGAAAAATTAATTAGAAAGCTTGTTGAGCAGATGGGTGATTTAGGTTTTTTAGGAATCGATGTACCTGAAAAATACGGTGGATCTGAAATGACTAAAACTGGAATGTGTATTTTAGCTGAAGGTATCTCATTTTGTGGAAGCGCCTCTTTCTGCACGGTTTGGAATGTTCAGACTTCTATAGGTTCTTTAGGTATTATTTGGTACGGAAATGATGAACAAAAGCAAAAATGGCTACCTGGAATTTGTTCAGGAGAAAAAATTGCAGCCTTTGGCCTTACTGAGCCAGAAGCTGGCTCCGATGCTACTAATTCAAAGACTACTGGCGTACTTTCAGATGATGGAAAACATTACATTTTGAATGGACAAAAAATATTTATTTCAAATGGTGCGTGGGCAGATACTTTCATCGTTGCATTGAAAATAGATGGAAAATTTTCCTCTATTGTAGTGGAGAAAGGAACTCCAGGTTTTGATATCGGTAAAGAGGAAAAAAAGATGGGAATGGAAGGTTCATCAACTGTCCCTTTATATTTTACAGACTGTAAAGTTCCAGTTGAAAATTTGCTCGGTAAAGTTGGAGAAGGTGCTGGACCAGCCTTTTGCGGTTTAAATATCGGTCGTTTTAAATTAGGTGCATCTTCTATAGGAGGAATGATTTTGGGTATGCAAAATGCTGTTGAATATGCAAAAAGTAGAAAAGCTTTTGGTCAATCCATTTCTGACTTTGGATCAATCAAAGAGAAGTTAGCTTCTTCTGCAATATTAACATATACTCTTGATAGTACATGTTATTCTGTGATTGGAAAACAAACTGAAGCAATAAATGAGTTAGATAAAAATGATCCTCAATATTATGTTAAACAAGGAAACACGACCGAACAATATATCGCAGAAAATTCAATTGTGAAAGTATATGGAAGTGAATCAGCCGAACAATTAATTGATCATTGCTTCCAAATTTTTGGAGGTTACGGTTTTATTGAAGAATATCCTATGGCGCAAGCTTATAGAGATAATAGAATCAACAAAATTTGGGAAGGAACAAATGAAATTAATAGAATGCTTTGCGGAAGAGCTATGATTACCAAAGCATTAAGTGGAGAAATTGGATTTAGAGAATATTTAGAAAAAGTTGATAGTTATTGCAATGATGGCCTTGATAGTGGTTATGAAGGAGATTACAAAGATGAAGTTGAATGTATTGAAGCTTCAAAAGCAGTATACGCTATATGTTTAAATGAATCTTTAAGCAAGCATGGTCAAGATATAGGAACAGAGCAGGTTATAATTGAAAATCTAGCAAATATCCTTATTTATTCATACGTAGCTGATTCAACTTTAAGTAGAGTTATTCAAAATAAAGATTTTTATATGAAAAAAAATCAAATTGTTCCTGAGCTTTGTGCTAAAGTTTATACAGCAGAGCAAGGAATCAGAGTTATGGAATATGCCAATAAAATTTTAAATAATATTTATGATGGTAGCGTTCCTGAGCAATTAAATAATAAGCTAGAAGTGCTGAAGAAGAGGTTAACTTTATCGACAGATACTATTGGTTTAAAGAAAATAATAGGTGAAAAAGTTATAGAAGCTGGCGGTTATCCAGTAAAAAGCTTTTAGGAGGAAAAAATGATTAATAAAGCAGTTATAATAGATGGAGTAAGATCTCCAATTGGAACTAAAGGAAGCCCATTGATTGGCATGAGACCTGATGAAATTGCAGGGCAAGTAATTAAAGGTTTACTTGATAGAAATAAAGCGTTGAATATTAATGATATAGAAGATGTTTCTTTAGGGTGCGCTTTTCCAGAAGGGCCAACAGGCATGTTGGTTGCTAGAGGAGCCTCTATTCTTGCTGGTATTCCTGAGACCGCTGCAGCGAATGTAATTAACAGATATTGTGGCTCTGCGATGACATCTCTCCATATGATCAGTTCTGCAATTGAAGCAGGAGATATTGAAGTTGGAGTTGCTGGAGGGGTCGAAGACATGTTTACAATTCCTCAAGGAGGATTTGCTCCTGATTTTAATGTAAAATTGGCAGAAGAAGACTATTATATATCAATGGGAGAAGGAGCAGAACTTTTAGCTGATGAGCTTAGTATTTCAAGAGAAGATCAAGAGGAATTTTCTTTCAGATCGCACGAAAGAGCTGTTGAAGCAAGAGATTCTGGAAAGTTTGATAATGAAATTGTTCCTATAATTCTTGAAGATGGATCTATTCTTGATAAAGACAGTGGACCAAGAAATCCAGACAAAGAAAAAATTAAATCTTTAAAACCTGCTTTCAAAGATGATGGAACTGTAACAGCTGCAACAAGTAGTCCATTTTCAATTGGAGCTTCAGCGATGCTAATTACTAGCGAAAAGTATGCCAAAGAGAACGGACTTAAAATCAGAGCATATATTGAAGGGAGAGCTGTTGCTGGGGTTAATTGGACAATGTTCGGATCAGGCCCAATTCCTGCTACTGCTAAAGCTTTAAAAAATACTGGATTGAGCATGGATGATATTGATGTAGTTGAAATAAATGAAGCTTTCGCAGCTCAGGCATTATATTGTATCCGAAAAGCTGATTGGGATGAAAGTAAAGTTAATTTAAATGGTGGCGCTATTGCATTAGGTCATCCATTAGGCATATCAGGAACTAGAATTATAACAACTTTATTGAATATTCTAGAGCAGCAAGATAAATCTACTGGACTAGCTACAATGTGTGTTGGTACTGGGCAAGGAATAACAACAATTATTAAAAGGGGATAAAATGAGTATTGAGATAAAAAAATGTGCCGTTCTTGGTGCTGGAGTTATGGGAGCTCAAATTGCTGGCCATATAGCAAACGCAGGTATTCCATCGTTGTTGTTTGATATTAATGAAGAGCTTGCTAAAAAGGGTGTTGAAGGCCTTTCTAAATTAAAACCTGCTCCATTATTTTCAAGTAAAAATAGTTCACTTGTCACTCCTTGTACATATGATAATGACTTAGATAAATTAGGTGATTGCGATTTGATAATTGAAGCAGTTGCAGAAAAAATTGAAATTAAACATACTGTTTATAAAAACCTTCTTCCTCATTTAAAAGAAGATACTATCTTGGCTTCAAATACATCAGGAATACCGCTTGCTAATCTTGTTGAAGTTTTACCAGAGGAAGTTCAAAGCAGATTTTTAATTGCTCACTTTTTCAATCCACCAAGATATTTAAAATTATTAGAATTAGTCAAGGGCCCAAAAACCTCAGATGATGTATATAATACTGTTACAGATTTTGGTGAAACAACTTTAGGAAAAGGAATTGTTCATGCCAAAGATACTCCAGGATTTATCGGAAATAGGCTAATAAACGCGAGTGGAACATTAACTTTTAATAAGGCAGTAGAGTATGGTTTGACAGTAGAGGATGTTGATGCACTATATGGTACTTTAGTTGGTAATGCAAAAAGCGCATATTTCCGAACACAGGATGTTGTTGGGTTAGATACGGCACTTAATGTTCAAAATAATATGTATGAGCGCGTTACAACAGAAAGCGAAGAAGAAAGACAAAAATTTAAAGCTCCAGAACTGCTAGTAAAACTCGTTGAAGATGGAAGATTGGGTCAAAAATCTGGTGAAGGATGGTATAAAAAAGAAGGTAAGGAAATTTTATCACTTGATTTTGATACTATGAAATATACTCCAACAAAGAAGAGAATGTTTGATACAATTAGAGTAGGTAAACCGATTAAAGATCTTAAAAAACGATTAGCTGCTATTACATATCTTGATGATGTCGGAGCTAAGTTTTTATGGGAGGTTAATGCGCCTATGTTTACTTATACAGCTGAGTTAATTCCTGAAATAGCAGATAGTATTATTGAAATAGATAATGCTATGAGATGGGGCTTTGCAAGAGATATAGGAATATTTGATGCATGGGATGCTATTGGTGTTGAAAAATCAGTTAATAAGATGAAAGAAGAAAATAGAAAAGTTCCTTCCTGGGTAGATGAAATGCTTAAATCGGGTAGAAAATCATTCTATGAAATCATTGATGGAGAATTAACATATTTTTGCCCTGTAAATAAGAAAGTTTTAGTTCATAATTCAAGCGATAAAACTTTAAATCTTAATTTGTACAAGGACTCGAAAACTTTGCTTAAAAGGGATTGGAGTGCTAGCATTCATGATATTGGTGACGGTGTTTTAAATGTTGAATTTCATTCAATATTCGTTCCTGCTTTTAACCCGATTGATAGATCCATGGTGAGTATTGTAAAAGATGCTTTAGATCTTTTAGAAACAGGAAAATATAAAGGTCTTGTTTTAGGACATCAGGGTAAAAATTGGTGCGCTGGTGCAAATGTGAATGATTTTAAGATTGCAATAGATTCTGGAAATCTACATTTAATGGATGCTGGGGTTGAGGAAATGCAAGCAGTAACACAAAGAATAAGACATTCTAAATATCCGGTAGTTTCATGTCCATTTAACTTAGCTTTAGGTGGAGGATTTGAATTTTATGCTTGTTCTGCACATACGATTGCTGCAGGTGAGTTGTATGCAGGACTTGTTGAGGCTATTCAAGGACTTATTCCAGGTGCAGGAGGACATTTAAGAGTTATTCTAAATCTTATTGAAAATAATAATGCAAAAAATTTCAATATAAAATTAGGAACCGATGCACTAAAGTTAATTAATCCACTCACCGTTTCAAAAAGTGCAACTGATGCTTTAAATAAAGGCTGGTTAAGGAATTCTGATTCTATAAGCATGAATTCCGAACATTTACTGGCATTAGGTAAAAAGAAAGTATTAGAGCTTTCTGATAATGGTTACAAACCTCCAAAATATAGAGATGATTTAACTTTACCAGGACAAACTTTGAGAACAACATTTGATGTGCAGGCAAAATTTATGAAAGATGTTTCAGATCATGATAAACATGTTATATCAAAAACTGCCTATGTTATAAGTGGTGGTAAAAAAGGTGGAATAATGTCTAAAGTTGATGAACAATATGTCTTAGATATTGAAAGAGAAGCTTTTATGTCACTTGCTGGCGAGAAAAAGACGCAAGATAGGATAGCACATTTCTTGAAAACTGGTAAGCCTTTAAGGAATTAATTCGTAAAAAGTAAAATATAGTTTTTAAATCCTTAACAAGAATCGTAAATTCTTGGTCAAAATCATACTACATTTATTTGTTTGGAGGTATAAAGTATGTCTAAATGGTCAAAAAAAACGTTTATTGAGCACTTGAATCAATCTTGCGAGAACGATGTCGCAATGAATTGTATAGAATTAGTAAATTTTTCTGAAAAAACATCTGATGAAGTTAGTTGGGGAAATGGAGAAGGTTTTGGAACCATGACTTTTCGTTGTGATTCAGATTATGGTCTCTTACCACTTTTTCGGTTATCTTCAAACGGGAAAATCAATCTTCAGCTAAATTTTCTAAGAGGAAAAAATCTTCATAAACAAGTTCTTGATGACATGATTATCAAATTTGAATCAAATTTTTTAAGGGAATATGATCCTGATTCATATCCGTCCGATTCATATGAGCCCGTTGAAGATTTAATATGTACACATAACCAATTAGAGACATTTATGAAAACTATTGAAGGCTGTACATATAGGTTGAAGCAATGAATCTTAAAGTCAAATCCAAAAAAATAAATGATTTTACTTATGAATTAGCCATAAGTGCTAAGTGGAGTGAAATTAAAGAAGATTTTAATGCTGCAAAAAAGAAAGTTGCCAAAGAGATTAAGTTGCCAGGATTTAGAAAAGGTAAGGTCCCAGAAAGTATTTTAATGTCACAATATATCCATTCTGTTGAAATGGGTTTTGTACAAGATTTTTGCGAAAAATATTACTTAATGGCTCTCCAGGAAGAAAAGTTGACTCCGATCAATCAAGCCCAATTAAAAGATATTGATTTTTCTTATGAAAAAGATCTGTCTTTCAAGTCTGAATTTGAAATAGAGCCTTCATTAAGCTTACCAAAGTTCAAAAAAAATATGGTAACTGTTGAGAGAATTAAATTTATTTCAAACGACGAAGAAGTGAATAAAACAATTGAAAATATTATGAATTCTCAAGCTAAAGCTGAACAAATTGAAAATGATTCAAAAGATGGAGATTTTTTAATTGTTGATATGCAAGAATTGGATGACTCTGGATTGCCAATTATTGGTAAAAAAGAAAAAAAATATATTGCTATAGGACAAGACCCCTTTATTGAAGAAAAAGCTGAATCCTTCAAATCAAAAAATGTTGGCGACTCTGTAAAAATTACAATTGATATGGGCGATGGAAATAAAAACTATCAATTTACCATTGATACAATTCAAAGAAGAGTTCCTCCAACTTTAGATGATGATTTTGTAAAACAGATGGATCCGAATTGCAAAAGTGTTTCAGAATGGAAGAAAAATGTGCAAAAAAGTATTGATAATGAATACCAAAGAAAGTCTGATGAAATGTTTAATTCTTCTTTAATTGATGAATTTGTGAAGTTTGTTAATCCTGTATTGCCTTTGTCTATGTTAAATAATTATCTAAATAATATTGTTAATGAAGTTAAGCAAAATCAAAATTCTCCAGAAATGGATGATAATAAGATTAAAGAGCAATATCAAATATTTGCTGAAAATAATTTAAAATGGTTCCTGCTAAGAAAAGCCATTATTTCAGATCAAGATCTATCCGTTTCATCGGATGAGGTAAATAATTTTATTAAAGATGCTCTAAATAATAACGAAACACAGAAAGATGAAATTGAAAGATTTTATAAAAAAGAGTCTAACAAGAATAAGTTAGCAGACGACTTACTGGATCAAAAAATTATAGAAATGTTGAAAGATCACTCTAAAATTAAAGAAAAAAATCAAAAAACATCTGAACTAGAAGGTGCTTCTAATAAATAAGAACTATGGGTAGTCTACTAGGTGTTTTTGGTTTATTTACTTTATTAGCAATTGCATACTTTTTATCTGAGAATAAAAATGCAATAAATTATAAGACTGTAGTATATGGTTTAATTTTTCAACTTGGTTTTGCATTATTTATTTTAAAAACTCCTTTTGGTGCACCTATTTTTTCTTTCTTAGATACATCAATAAATATATTAATAAGTTTCTCTTCATCGGGATCAGATTTTTTGTTTAAATCTTATATTGACGGAGTTGGATTTCATCCTGGTTTAATCAACTTTGCTTTCTCAACACTTCCAACAATTATATTTTTTTCAAGCCTTGTAGCTGTGCTATACCATTTTGGAATTTTACAAACCGTTATAAGATTTATTGCTAAAAAAATGCAACAAACCTTAGGAACAAGCGGATCAGAAACATTAAGTGTCGCAGGAAATATTTTTCTTGGCCAAACTGAATCACCATTAATGGTTAGACCTTTCGTTAGCAAGATGACAAATTCAGAATTAATGGCAGTTATGACTGGTGGTTTTGCTACAGTTTCAGGAGGAGTCTTAGCAATATATGTTTCATGGTTGACTGATATTCCTGGTATAGCTGGGCACTTATTAGCAGCATCTGTAATGTCAGCTCCTGCTGCGTTAGTGGTTGCAAAAATAATTTATCCTGAAACTCAAGAGTCAAAAACAATGGGTGACCTCAATATCAATATTGAACAAACTAATATTAATGCTATGGAAGCTTTAAGCAATGGTGCGACAGATGGATTGAAGTTAGCTGCGAATATTGCTGCAATGCTAATTGCGTTTATTTCCTTTGTAGCCATGGTCAATTATTTTTTATCATTT
>Ga0222718_10005629_pt1 | contig 10116 bp, 17 predicted proteins | sample C33_27DmetaG_FD_165045 | JGI IMG/M metagenome (GOLD analysis project Ga0222718, IMG submission 165045) | Estuarine water microbial communities from San Francisco Bay, California, United States - C33_27D | ecosystem: Environmental > Aquatic > Marine > Unclassified | place: USA: California... | reverse complement strand
TTTGTCATTTACCATAGGTTTTCCTTTAATGTTTAAACTTGTGTTTAGTAACATAGGGCATCCTGTGGCGCTTTTCCACCGTCTTAGAAGCTCATACAAGCCCGTGTGCAGCTTCTTATTAACTACTTGAACTCTTGATGTACCATCAACATGTGCTATGGCAGGATACTTGTCTGTATCTTTACAACGGGCGGTATACTGCATATAAGGCCCCATTGGTCCATCAAACAATTCTCTGGCATGTTCTTCGAGTACGACTGGCGCAAATGGTCTGAATTTTTGTCGTTGTTTGATGTCGTTAACTCTGTCTTTAGTATGCTCTCCTCTCGGGTCAGCAAAAAGGCTACGATTACCAAGAGCACGAGGACCGTATTCAGCGCGACCGTTAGCAACTCCACATATACCGGAGGATAATAATGCGTTAAGTGTTTTTTCAACTGGATATTTTCCTTCTATATTATAACCTAAGTAGGGAGATTTAAATTCTATATGTTCATTATATGTTGAAAGAACAGCACCTACTGCGCTACCTGCATCGCTTGGGTTGGGCATAATCCAAACATTATCAAACAAATCATGTGCTTTACCATTTGCACTACAGTTTAACGCACAGCCTCCCATTAGAACTAGGTTTTTACTTTTACATGTATATTTACAATACAACAGTATTTCAAGTAACGATTGTTCATATATTAATTGTGTAGCGGCTGCGATATCGTACATGTCTTGTTCTGTTTTAAGATCAGGTCTCCAATTTTTACAACCCCTATGCAAGTTTTGTTTTAGTCTTACAGTTAGTTTATTGTTATTAAATTTAACATCAATAAATTCATCTAGTATAGAATGATACAATCTTCCTTTGTCACCGTATGCAGCCATACCCATCAAAATGTATTCATCTTCATTAGGCTTAAGACCAATACGTTGAGTCATTGCACTATACCATAAGCCTATGCTGTGTGGATACTTTTGACTCCACACTTGATGCATGTCATTGCCTTCTGCTTCCCAAACTGTTAACGTCTCAAATTCGCCAATTGCATCGATACATAAAACAGTAGCATTATCAAAGCCACTGGTAAAGTAACCAGCAGCAGCGTGACTACGATGATGGCTATTGTAACGGACATCACAATCCACTCCATACTGGTCAAGATATTGTCGAACATTGTTCTCTCGAAAGTTCCATCCTTGTCCTGCATAAAGTTGTCGTAAAGATTTTTTAATTGGGTTTTCATACCAATGTACCTCGTTAGGCTCTCCGTAATGAAGAGCGTAGTTTAATAAATTTTTATCAAGATGAGGATCATTCTTAACGCCACTAAAACGCTCACTGTGACTCGCAAACAAAAGTTCTTTGTTTTTGAATACAGCAAGTGCCGCATCGTGACTGTTAGCAGAAATACCCCAACTTATCATGTGTTATATTTTTTCCATATTGAATGTAAAATGTAAAACCAGAACCCGTTAATAGTTGGCTCAACTAGAGCAACAGTACCGGCTTCCCAAAGACTTGCACCAGTCATTAGACTAACAACTGTCATTGCAATAATAATGTGTCCGACTGTATAAATTAATGCCAGTACAAGACTATTTCCTTTAAGTAAGTTTCTTAGGACTTCAAATATTCCCACTTGAAATTCATTCTTCATTGTTATTATCCTTTCTACCATACTACTTGTAGATAAACGGGTCTTTGTTCTTGTTCTTTTTATTCATACGTTTAAGTTTCCAAGCATAATACTTTTCAACAAGCCAATCCCATTTTAGTATGAACCATTGTTTAACACGCTTCATTGCATATTCTCCAACTTTTGTTCAAAGTTATTTTTAGCAACACTCAACTTAATAGAGCCTTGCACTGCTGTTTTCATTGCGTCTACTAGTACAAACAACTTACCGTAACGTTTAACTGCATCAGCAACATCTTTTACATCACTACCCCAGTTAGGAAAAGCAACATGCCAACCGCACTCATCAGCTTTGTTAATGAGTTCGATACCTGCACTATCCTGATCTGGGATAACGATAACTTCTTGACCTAAACTATTAATAATCCTTGCTTGTTGCTCGTGAATATTATTAGTAAGCAATGCTACACCGCCAATGGCTTGTGCATCAAAAGGTCCTTCTGTTACAAATATATATTTCTGATCTTCCTTTTGTTCATCAACATTATAGACAAAGTGTGGGTGATGATCGGAAATATATTTAGGTCTACCATCTTTAACTTTCCTAGCAGTTGATCCTACAATACTTCCTTTGTACCAAAATGGGATAATGACTCTATCTTTGTATCCTTCAAGTGGTGTCCAATAAAAGTGTTTGCTAACAGGATCACAATCTCTTTCTAGTAGATACTTAACTACTTCTGCTAGACTAGCTTCTTCGTCCTCGTTGAGATCAGCTTCTAACCAATCACGTATTGCTAAGGCACCCTCTGGTAATGTCTTAGGCGTAAACGTAACTGTGCTAGAAACTTCTCGCGGAGTATACTCTGGTGATTCAGTTTTAAGTGCTTCAAATATCATTTGATTGATATCATCTTCGTTAGCACCTAACCATTTACATAAATTTTTGAACTTATTTGATAAAGGTCTACCTGGTTCCCAACTTGCACTGTACTTACAGTTAAAGCAGTTATACACTACACCCATATCAAATTTCAAACCACCACGCTTACGTTTGTCTGGAGAATGACCTCTATGAGAACAACACGGTGCATTAAAACTTGTCCAACCTGAAGGACTAGCTTTAGCACGTGAAGGCACGAGTGTTCGAAATTTATCTAATACCAGAGTCATAGTATTAGTATAACATCTTTGTGGGTAATGTCAACCTATCTTACTAAGATTTTATCCAAAGATCCTGTATTATTTTGAGTTGGTTCGTGTTTAACTCTAAACCAATTATGCTTTCCAGTTTGGTTTTTAAACAAATTGCTATCTGTTGTTGTAACATCAAATGTTTGTAAATCATACCAACTGTCCGCACTTGGCGAGCCACCGTCAGCCAAACTACCTTGGATTATTACTTGACCTTCATAGTTTTTGAAGTAAAACTGTAGAGTGTGTAGACTATTTGGACTTTGCATATTTGGCTTAAGATCTACAATACTGCTGTAATGGTACTCATCATATATTTGGTTAGAAGTATTAGTTTGATTATAGTTTGGTCTTGGATTGTTAAACTGTGGTGTGTCGCTTGGTAGTGTTGCCACTGTATCCCAATCAATATCTTTCTTAAACTTATAAACTTCTATAGTGTTATAAGGAGTACCTAGCACGTCACCCATAATTTCTAAGTTACCCATTGCACCGTAGTGTGGATCAAAATATAGCGGAGTTCTCGAAGTAACTTTATAGTCGGTGGAGTCAACTGTTTGTCTTACTTCTTTAGTGATGCTATAGTTATAAAATCCTGGCTCTAGTTCTTGTAGTTCAGCTGCTGTTAGCACAACATACACTCTACCAAGTGTTAAGTCGTCTACTGAACAGTCTTTACTAAGCACTAAATCGCTATTTTCTTTGTTTATAATATTAAACACAATCGTAGATCCTGTTATATTATATTTCTTTTCATCGCTGTTTCTTACCTGTAGATCGATTCTATTATCGACACTACGATAAGCCATCAGCCCTCTATTGTATACCATACGTTTTCTCTCCACTTTCCAAGCACCCGCAACGCCATTATCATAGACGTCGAGTAAGTTTGGATATAAATATATTGAATGACTTTGCATGTGTATATTTATCGAAACGAGAACAAACTAAAAAATGAGAATAACTGACAATTTACAAGAGAACTTTCCGTTCATAAGTGTTCTAAAACACGCTGATAAAGAGTATGTCGGAATTATTATAAATCAAGATAACAATGTCACATCATTCTACGACTACGAAAATTTAAAATCCAAGGAAGAGCAGGAAAAATTTATTGAACTGGGCGAAGCATGGTGGTGGGAAAGCAACAGACAAATTCCTATTAATATCTTTTTATCACGTGAAATCCACCCTTTTAAGTATGCGATTAGAAACTTTACCAGTAAGGACGTCCAGGTCATATTAGGTCCTGTGACCAGTCTTAATGCTATCATTACAAAGAGGATTAAGCGTAAGTCAATTACGCTAGTTAGAAAACCTTCTAGTTAAATAATCGGAAGCATTGCCACATACATTGTGATCAATGTCCCCAACATGAGTACTACTTCTGCGATGCGATCGCACGTTTCGCCTGTACAACGAGCTCTCAACTCATTGATAAATCTTACCACCATTATCTCCTGAAAAATTAGTGCATAAAAAATTATTTTTTTATGCGTTTTGTGTTCTATACGTGCTATTTATAAAAGATTATAAAAGATGTTTATTTTATGAATAATTGAACCATCCGGTTGCAATCCACTTCTCTGATGTCTCAGAAACAATACCTTTGTGCGTATGAGTAAAGTCACTAGGCCAAATAACTGACAGTCCTTTCTTTGCCTCAATCTCAAAGTCTTGATATTTCCATGCTGTGCCACCGTCTGGTACATCATTAAGATATGTCATATAAACTAACTGACGTGCTTCGTCACCTCTATCTCTTTCGAAGTGCCAAACTTTAAATCCGCCTCCGACTGGATAGTGTTGAATTAAATTATGATCCTCTGTTTTAAGATACAACTGTTGTAAATTATACTTTTCAATATATTGATCATAACCCATTTGCAATTGTTGAAAGTATCGTTGTATTCTTGGATCAGTACTGCTATTGTAAAAAATTACATCTGTAGATTCTTTAATATTATGATCTACAATACCACCTGCAACTCCTGCAGACTTGTATTCATCTTTTTCAGCATGATATGCAATTAGATCATCACAAACCTTTTCGCCTATCTGAAATGTATGAATAAAGTTTTCCATTAATGATTCCTTTTCCCGTCAAACACACAAACAAAATACAAACCGTAGTCGCCTGTGTTGTGTACTCTATGAAATACACCATCTTCAATTAATACAACATCACCTTCTTGTACAGTAATGGTGTCGTCATCTAATTCCATTTTACCTTTGCCTTTAATAAAAAAGTAAACTTCTTCTTGTCCTTTATGTAAGTGTCCGTTTGTGCTTTTGTTTGCTTCTAAGAACGTACTACTTAAAATTAAGTTCTTTAGTGTCGTATTGTCCTTTACAATATAACGATCGTCCTGTTTTGCAATTACACCGCCTATATCATCTATACTTACTCTCATTACATCCTCCAAGGTAAAATAGTCATTCCCATTAAACTGAAAACTAATTCTATTAACCCTATTGCAACTACAGCACGAACAACTTGAAACAGTAACCATTTCCAACCTGTTAGTGACGCTTCTTGCTTGTCTAGCCATTTTCTAAATCTAGAGTTTTCAGCTTTCTCTTGCATACCTGTTTTGTCTGAAATTTTCTGTGCGGCTTCTGCGGCCCAATGATTTGGTGTTAACCAATCTTTTACCATACTAGCATACTTGTGAAAAATTCTATATTGCTCTCTGTATACCCATAAAAAATAAAGGATACCAACAATTAACGAAATCATCATAATTATATCTACAAAGTAGTAACAACTACTTGGTCCGTATTCTTCGTCGCCACCAAAGCAGGTCTCATGACCATATCCAAAGATCAAAATTAGTACCCAAGGTAATGCCAATCCAACCCATGCTATTACGTGTTTCATTTTTTGTCTCCTACTTCTGACAGCAAATTCATTTGCACTTTAACTGCTACTGCATATGCAGTTGCATGTGACTTCTTGAAGAAGTATGCATCATCTGCTGGCTTTTCCCATACTTCTTGCATAATAGTATTCCAGCTTTCATCAACTAAATGGCGTTTAGCAGGTCTTATAATGGCAAGTACGGCTGCTAGTTGCTCTACACTTGTTGGCTTTAACTTACGTAATATATCGCCATGTCCGTTAACATGGAACAATAAATCTGTAAAATCGTCATGCAATAATAGATCCCATAGCGGCTCTTTATCTATTAGTTGTTGCAAGTGTTCTTCGTTACGCACATCTTTGTACATACTTACATTAAGAAAGTCTAGTTTAAAATAACCTTTATCTTCTGCTTCTTTATGAGGAATACTACACAAATTTAGTTCAGCATTAACAGGAACCTCATGCATATACACACCAGTATTATGTTTTACTAGTTTACCACTGTCAACACGACTTGCTCTAATATGCTTAAAATGCTTTAGAGCTTTCTTTCTATCTACAAAATCTATATCTATATCTGGCATTACTTTGGTTTTTCGTTATTCATTTTTACTAACATATATATCGGCAATGCGTAGCATGATAGTAAAAATGAGATTGCTATTATCATTTTATCCTTTTCCATTGCTTGTAGAGTTCAAGTGTTCCACTAGCAACGTATTCTTGTCCTGTTTCCATATCAACAATTTTCCACTTCTCAGGACACTTTGTTATTATACTAAGGTTAGCAACTCTTTCAAGTTGTGGTACTTCTTTTCCGCTTAATAATTTTCTAGTCTCTGTCACGATATGTTACCTTCTTTGATTACTTCTTTTACTAGTTCTACATCTGCTGGAAGTTTCTTAAATCTAATCATCCAGTACTTAGGATCTAGAACAGGCCCAATAATATTTAATTGTTCATCTGACATGTTTTGCATCATGTCCTTAGCTGCCTTTGAATTTAATAATATCCAAGGACTAATCTTTCCTTCTTTAATATCATGTGTTGCTCTATTTAAATTACAGTAACTAAAGTAATGATTCCATTCCGCTTCGTTGTTATCTGCCCAGTCCATCATAGTTTTTACACTACGTTGTATAGCACCATCAGCTGGTTCTATTTTTAATAATTCCTTTATGTATGTGTCATACAATTCATCTCTACACCAATGATCTAATTTGATGCCACTCTTAACTACAAACTCTAAAAACCTTTCTGGGTATATAGGATTTGTATTAACCATAAAACTACCAAACTTAACAAATGCATTATAATAAGGACTACCAACAAAGTCATCAAACGTTTTAGGTTTTGCACTTGGTTGATTAAATTCGTAAAACTTTTTAAATGTCAGTAAGCCATACTGCACATGCTTTTCATTCTTTGCTAAGTGCCTTCTTTTAGGCTCGCACACATGCACAAACAAAGTTTTCTCCTTTGTAAATGCTTTGCCGCAGTAATCACATTTATAATTTAATTGCATCGATCTGTTTCTTATCCCAACCAAGACCTCTACAGTGATCTTTAATTTCTTTGTTATCTGTCATTACTGCTAATGCAGAAATATCTGCACTTTTCATGTCAGGAAATATGGTCTTTAAAAATTCTTCTTTCTTATTCTTTTCTCTTTTGAGTCCTAACCATTCATGTCTATGAATGTTCTTTTCTTCGTGTCCACAACTACATGCTAGTTGCCATAGTAATTTATTATGCTTGTTTAACAGCAAGAAAAGGTTCTTATTAAAGCGTTCGTTGCCTAGCAGTACATAATGCTCCTTTAGTTCTCTAGACCCTTGTACGTTGCTTATATAGCGGTTAAGCGTGAAGTATACAACACTCTTACGTTGCTCTTCTGTAAGCTCGTCCCATATATGTTTTGCATTCATATCAACAGATGCAAGGATTTCATTTAGTTTTAATTTTGACATTCTAGTCCTTGTTAACAATATCTGGTGTAATCATATCTATCGTATTTACTACTGTTTTACCTGCATATATGGCTGTACTAGCAGTAACATCTAAAACGGCTACTGTAGTTCCACATGCAGGAAGTAATAGAATTATGGCTACAAGTAAAAGTCTAATCATAGTTATATTGTACTATCTTATGCAAATAAATGCAAGAGTTTTTTATGATAACCTAGCCATTATGAAATAGTTCTTAACTGGTATATTTTTGCCAAGTTGTTTTGAATATTTGTTAAATTCTCTGTATTCTTCTTTGATTATTTCATAGCCCAAAGCCAAATGCTTCTGTTTCCACCAATCTGGTGTTTGCTGTATTAGGTGTGCATTTCGTCCATCTGGAAGTATAAGTTTGGCTGGCGCACAGCTAATTAAATGGTATATGTGTGTACTATGTTCTTTAATTTCTTCAAGTGTTTTATCTAAATGATTGGGCTCTATATGTTCTAGTACGTCAGTTGAGAATATCAAATCAACTTTCTTTAGAGGAACATTAAATTTTGGATTAGCAGGATCGTAACCCATAATATCGATAGTGGGGTAGTTGTGTTTTAGAACATCAAGTAGTTGTCCTTTACCACAACCAAAATCAATCATAGATCTAATTGATTGTTTGGAAATAAATCTTTTTAGATATTCGGGTATTTTAGAACGCTTTCCAAACTTTGTTCCGCTATGTATAAGCGAAAGCATTTCTTGATATTCAGCTGATATCATTTTGTATACTCGCCGCGATCATATGCAATTTCTCTACACAGTGTTTGAATGTCTTGAATGAGAAAGTCAATCTGTGTTTTGTCTTGTGCAGCTTTTGGTGTGTCATACTTTAGTTTTCTCAGTTCTTCAGATTTTCTATATATGACGTCAACTTTGTTGCACATATCACTAATTTTGTGTAACATACACTTTTCCTTTGTTGTTGTGTTTTCATAGTCCTAAATCGTCAGTGTAAATCTGTTCCACTAACGGTTTCCATGCAGCCGATTGATTGATGTGTTCAATCATTATACTATCATCGGAATATTGCATTTCTGCATTCGCCAATGTAGGCAAATTCTCTAAGTGTGCCGGAACAAGTTCTTGTGGATTATAAAAGAAACAGTTAGTGCTGCTTGAGTCAAATCCAAAGTACGAGTAGTTAAAATGCTCAAAGAATAGTTTCCACTTCTGTAAACTACAGCCTGATGTGGTTAACTTTCCTTTTCTAATTATCTTCCAAGGTATACTAGATACGTATGGAAAACTTGCAACAACGTGAGGACCAAACTGATCTGTGAACTCTACACAAACTGTTTTGGGTCTAAAACCGCCGTTTAAAAACAATTCATGTGCAATAGCATAGTCGAAACTATCTATATCTAAACTAAAAAAGTCGCAATTATAAGGAACTTCTTTTATAAACTGTTGTGCATTGTGTGGATAAACTTTAGATGCTATATGCTTAAATTTATCTGTAAATCTCTCTTTACCTTTAGGATCTTCTTTAGCATCAACACCTACACCGCTCCAATCTTTTTCGTATTGTAAATAGTTGGTCATATTTGTTCCGCCATCACCCCAACCAATTTCTAAAAATGTTTTGTCTGGATTAATAATGGCATTTGTCATCATTTCAATGATACCATCTTCACCGTGCTGTGAATGTACCTGCTTTTCATAATGTAATTTATACATTAAAATACTCCATTGGCTTTGTAGCGTTTTCAATTCCTTTTTCAAACAATCCGTCTATTTGTAATACTTCTTTGCTTGAGTTATGTTCAGTAATACAATTAGTTAATCCAAATCCTAAACTGTTCATTAATTCTATCATCTCTGCTCCTGTTGGAGCACCTTCGTTATAAGGCTTAATTGCAAGTTCAAGTATAACATATTTTGCCTTATCTATTATTGTTCTTCCACCTTCAATGACATCTTTTTCTGCACCTTGTACATCAATTTTAATTAAATGAAAGTGCTTACCTAACATTACATCATCTAATTTTCTTACAGGTACCTGCATAGATAGTAAATCATTTCTCTTTATCTCTGGATAAAAACTAGCACCTTTGCCTGCAGGCTTTCTTTCAGAATAATAAAAATCTAATACGCCTTCTTGTTTGCCAAGTGCAACAATTTGGTATTCGTCAATTTGCCCGCTACCTTGTTGTTTACCTAGTTTATTTTCGCAGTAAGGATTTGCTTCGATAGAACATATGTATGCGTTAGGAAACCATTCTCTCATCTCTCTTGCAAATTGACCTAGATTTGCACCTATATCTAAAATATGCGGCTTGGTACCTTTAGGCCAGATTACTAAACTAATAAGACTGTCGACAATAGGATGACCCATTAACTTTCTCTCATCCCATTAAACACGGTCTTTTTTACTTTGCTGTTGTCCTCCGTAACAACGTCGAGCAGGCTAAATGGTAAGT
>Ga0222718_10005627_pt1 | contig 10118 bp, 12 predicted proteins | sample C33_27DmetaG_FD_165045 | JGI IMG/M metagenome (GOLD analysis project Ga0222718, IMG submission 165045) | Estuarine water microbial communities from San Francisco Bay, California, United States - C33_27D | ecosystem: Environmental > Aquatic > Marine > Unclassified | place: USA: California... | reverse complement strand
AGTATTTCTAAGGTCACTTCATTTGTTGGTATAGTCGATGTCGAATGTTCGATTTTATCAATTTCAGACTCTTGTTTTAAATCTATGACCATTTCGTTTTTTTTCTCGGCTTCTACCTTTGGACCAACCTCTACCTTTGGACCAACCTCTACCTTTGGACCAGCCTCTACCTTTGGACCAGCCTCTACCTTTGGACCAGCCTCTACCTTTGGACCAGCCTCTACCTTTGGTTCGACCTCTACATCTAGTTCTTTGGACTCAGAGTTTGTTTTTTCGATAGACATTGCTCCTACTTCTTTGACTTTTTTAGAATTTTTAGAATTCCCTAAAAGGCATCGATTTTGGATTATGTTTCTTTGGGATGAATGAATCATCAATTGTCTTAAATATACATCGATTTTGAATGTTTGTGGTGTGAATTTTAAGCGTGAAATCTCAATGAGGCAGGTATTCTCGCATTTATTATCAACTTCTTCTAAAGATAATTGTTTTTCATTCTCATCAAATACCAATAAAGATGGACCGTGATTATCTCCCGAATCGATTGGTGAATTAGGAATGAAACATTGAAGCATATTGGACGCTGTTTTATTTCTTAAAGTTCTAAAATTGGAAACCCAGTGTTGTTCTATATCTTCGGCGTCAATATTCGTTTGAAACCATTCTTCTTTTTTTTCCAATATCAGTTTTTTTATTTTTTTTTCTAAGTTATCAAACCAAGTTATAGTATCAAAATGTAAATCTTTTTTATCATCGAATAATAACTGTGTGTACATTTTTTTGGATGTTTTTTGTATTCCATTTTTGGTGGCACACCTTGGTAATTTCACATATATACTATTATCGTCTATGGTTAATGGTGAAATGTAAGTATTCCCCCTTAAACCGTCGAGTCCGTTGAATTTGATTTTATCAAAAGGAAAGTCTTGCACATCATAAATGACTATATCCATAATGAATTTACTATATCTAATAAATTCATTATTTTAACTGAAAATCACGGAAATATGTTTAAAATGTATATTTATTTTGAAATCGTGATATATAATGACGGATACAAATGCTGGTATTAATATTGCAAAAAAAATGAATATCGAAGAGGAAATAAAAAATAAAGATAATCATTGTAGCAATGGCAATAACTCGTCGAATTATGACCTCAAAGAACAATTTTTTCAATCATGTATCAATGCTCTTAAAAGAGACGATGTTAAACAAGAGTTTAAAAATTTAATGAAACCGCTGGTCTACATGATAGTAAAAGAAATATACCCTTATTTTTGTTTTTCGATTATATTTTCCATAGCGCTATTCTTATTCATGATGGGCTTCATACTGTTTTTTATACGAAATTATGATTTCATCAAAGAAATATATAGTGGTAAGTTTTTCAAGACCCCCCCGTTAAAAATCTAAATCATGACATTTAGATTCATAACGGGAAGAGCCAACTAGTTGGCAGTGGCAGAGTCGACGAATCGAAATTTAAATCTTTTGCCCTATCTTTTTCCAAAAGATAGAAAGTTCATTCAAAACTGAACTTTTACAAAAAGTTCATACAAAAATTTTAAACCTTTGAAGTCGTAACATCTTAACATATTATGAAACATACCGTTTTATTCCTAACACGTGATACAATAAAATTTTCTGAAGAAATGGAATATAATTATGAAGATTCTATTTTAACAGAATTTTGGACAGGCGAGACATTTGTTAATTGGTCAGGTCAAAAAAGAAATAGTATTACTGATAATTTAGTTTTAAATGATCAGACATGTAATAAAAAAACAATGCAAGACCCAAAAAGAGATATCCATATATGGTATAGAAAAAAAAGAAACGATAAATATAAATATTTGGGAAAAGTAAAAGAAAAAAAAATAATTCAAAGTCGAACTAATAGAGATATTTTGGTCGTAAGATTATTTATGGAACAAAATAATTTACCAATTAAATTTAATACAGAAGCTGAAACTTTTGATTACGAGTACGAAGGTGGTCATAAATTTCAAAAATATAAACAGGAATGTTTTAACTTATTAAAATTAGAACCAATGGGAAATTGGTGTAGTGGGATTATGGAAGGAATTTCAAAAAAAAAATCAAAAATGCTTACAATCGATAATTTCTCAAATTATATAAATATGTGTGAAAATTAGACGTAATAGTCGGCAGAGTCGACGAATCGAAATTTAAATCTTTTGCCCTATCTTTTTCCAAAAGATAGAAAGTTCATACAAAACAATTTAAATCTTTTTGCCCCGAACCGAAGGTTAGGTTTGCTCCGCTAACCGACGGTTTTACAACTTTGATTTTCAATCAAAGTTGAGAAAAGAGTCATGGATATTAAACGATTTCTTACCGAAGCATCTCCCCCCGAAGCCGAGTGGCGGGCTTATCCTCTTCTAAAGAAAAAAGAAGAATTATGGACACCTTTTAATGAAATTGGTGTCTATGAATTAATTGGGAAAATTTTAGTGACACGTGACAATGTGCCGAATCCTTGTTTTACATCGCATCCTTACAGAGCAAAACAAGAAAGAATAGTCCACGCCATTTTCAGGAAACCCAATAAATATGGGATTGATTTATTGAGTGGCGAAAATAAAAAGATGAAATTCAATAATTTACATTTGGAAAATCTAATAGAATTAATAAACGAACATCCTTAAGCATATTTGATGTAGTTATAACTTTTTACTTATTATTTATTATTTTTTACGTGTTTTGCGAGACGATGTCTCATCGGGATGATTTGATTTCTTACGCGTTTTTTTGATTTTCAATTTTATTTTATTCGGAATACCAGATTGTTTTGGTCTCATTTTCTTCCTAGTTTGGCGTTTTTTCTTACCATTTTTTCCATGTGTTTTGGTTTTCTTATTTTTCTTATATTTTTTTTGGTGTTTATTGTCTTTATTGTGTTTATTACCACTTGGCTTTTTATTGGAAATATTTGTGATGGTTTTACCTTTTTTTCCATTGGTGTAATTGAGAATATATTGGTCGCCAAGAATTTCTCCTAAAATTTCCCTACGATTGGTTTGTTGTGCTGCACCGCCTGACATTTCTCCTATTTTGTATTTCGCACTCTTAAATAGTAACCCAGGTACCATAAAAGAATTTAATAAATCGTGTTTAATGGACATGCCGTTTTTATTTAATAATTTCGAAAGTGGTTGTCCTTTCATCACAAAGTATACTTATATATACGATATATATTTGTATATCGTATACATGGACAAATACATTATTCATCTAGAATACCAGACTCAATAATGAGTGGTTTGGCTAGATGTGTATTTTTGTAAAAGATATCAAGCTCATATTCTTTTTCGCAGTATTTTTCTATTAAATTTAGAATTTTGAAAGCTCCATCACATTCTTTGTCTAGACACAATAAGGGATAATTATGGTCACGACATTCATGCCAGATATCTCCGTATAAATTACATACGGGTTCAACCAGATCCTTTTCGAATTTTTCTTCACGTTTTTCTTCTAAAAGATCGGATGTTTTGGTGCAGGAGAGATAATCTTCAAGGGTAAAATTATTCTTTAGAAATTCAATTTCTTCTTGTTCAACGAATTTGTCGTATTCCTCATCAGAAATATATTCATCACGATATGTTTTGGACCTTTTAATACACGGCATTTTTATGTAAACTTCTTTTATAGAATATATTTACCACTTCATTTTTAAATGCTTTTAGTTTATTTTCTTTGATGATGTATTTTTTTTTTCTTAGAATCGTTAATAAATCTCTCAAGAATTCGTCGATGAAATCGCGGTGCGTATAATTGTCGTCGACGTTTTCTCTCATCACGCAATTTGGGTCACTTTGTAGAGGTATGTTTAACCACCTTTGGAAAAGCCGTTCTTTTTCTTCTTTTTCAAGACGATTCATAATGCTTGCCAAGTTTGGTTGTTCCACGTGTCTGGACATATTAACATCTCCCTTTATATCTATATTATTATTTTCTTCAGTCTGATTCATTTTGGATTATATTTAGACAATAAGAATATATTGCTTGGTGTTTTTATATTGTTTACAAATGAATAATCCGTTAATCAAATATTGAATTATTTGGTTAAATAAATAATATTAGAGGATATTATAATGGGGACGGACCGTACAATTACAAATATTACGTTTACCTCTGTAGCGTCGACCGGAACACATGGCACTAGTGCTTATGTACCAGCATATGATAGAATAGATGCTACGAGAGATGGTGTTAGTGTTACAAATATTGGTCGAAGAACTAGTTATACTGTCAATAATGTTGAATATGATTTTATATACTCAAGTGATCCAAATTATGGATTTAATATTGCTGATGTTGATAATGCATCATTTATAAAAGCAATGGATGATTTGTATGATAATAGTTTTACTGGTTCGGCGACCCTCTCTAATTTATTAAATGAGTTTGATCACAATGCGAGTTCGAGCGATCGTTATGCTGTAAGAGACAGTGATTTTTCAAAAATAGTTCCATATCAATGGAATGCTGATGTAAATGATGCTCCAAACAGTCCATTCCAGAACTTCCGAAGTTACGGAGCATATACACCGCTCAAAGAAGATGGGACAACTAAATGGGGAAAATTAATGGCAAACCTGGCTAATAGTGCTAGCGGTCCCTATATAACACCATCATCTATCTTAACTCAGTTTGCAAACGCAGGTGCAGCTGTTATTAATTTTGTAATTCCTCAAGCTTCAAGCTATACGCAAATTATACATGCCTCGTTTACAAATCCAAAAATTATTAGCAATGTAGGTTCGTGGCATAACAATACACTCAAATCTTTTTTTGATGGAGATGCGAACAATGGTACTCCACACACTTATTATTATTACGGTCACTACTGGCCCAACGGTAGTAACTACTCGAATGTCGACCAAAATTCAAGTGCTACAAATTACGTTAGGAATTTTTACACAAACGCCCAACACACCCACTCTCAAGGGGATGGTTCAAACATGTTTTGTATTGTTTATAAAAAGAGTAATAGACCCGCACACACTAAATATAATTCATTTCAGTCATTCGACACGAATCTTGACGAGGTCACCTCAGCAACGGTGGCTGCGTCCGGTGCTGTCGCTCAGAATACCACGCATGTACCAGCTTATATTCGAATTGATGCAATTGGTGATAATGGATTAACTATTACTAATGTAGGAAGATTACAAACTAAAACAATTTCCGGAGTGGGTTATGATTTTATTTGGTCGAATCACGATCCTTTTTCAACTGAAGGAAAAATGTTTCACGCAGGAATTGATGATTATTACGGAAATTCAAGTGTTGACCTTGATTTTGATGATTTGGAAACCAGTGACATCGGCACAGGCACAGACACAGCACAAGGGTTAATAAACGCAGCGTCAATACCAAGAGCCCATGCATGGTACCGTACTCAGTACTTTGATAGTCTAAAACTTCCCTGGACCACGTACAAGTACGGCATGTATTTAATTCCTTATGGTGAATATTGTATTGGAGTGACACAGAGGGTAGCTGGTTCTGGTGGTACAAATGTAAATCCTTTCGCCCATCAAACTGCCGCTTCAATAGCAGGTACCAAATCAGCAATACAGGAATTTTTTAATCAGGTAGATACATTAAGTGATAATGCTGGGACGGGATACTCGGCTACATTTGTATCAACTGACGCAAATTATGAAGCCATACGCACCGCCGTATACGGCACAAACACTGGCAATGTATTACAAGGAGACGTCTACAGCGGAGACTCATCATATTGTTATGGCGTCATATACAAAACATCAAAAAGAAATTCTGATTATATATCTCCGTCACAAGCAGAAGCTACTTCAGCGGGAATTACCACTGAAAAAGTTACCACTATTAAAGAAGCGACTATTGAGGCAATAGAAGGAAAACCAGGAAAGGCTATACCAGCAACAGTAGCACTAGATGCAATTAAAGAATCGCTGACGGGAAATAAAGCACAAATTAATCGTAAACGTAAAGCGGCGATTAAGTTACTTTTTGCGGGAGACAATGCTAGTACCGCAAAACAATTAGTGATTCCGCGTGCAAAATTAGCATTGCCTAATACATTTGTACAAGCAAAGGTAGTAGCAGTGAAACCCGGGACGCCTTCTTCACCACCCGAACCAGTTTCTGTAGCAGATATGTCCGATGACGAAGGGTTTTACTCAGCACTGGCCGATGGCGAAATTTTCTTGGTATCATTGCCTTCAGGAAATACTTATACCTTTACAAGAACTGACTCTGGAAGCGAAGAACGTTACACCGTCGATATCAGTGGAGGTTCCTGGACTGGTATTAGTGTCAAAAAATTGACGGGTTGTGCAAATCTTGATACTAGTGACCCCTCGGCTTCAGGAAGTTTTTTGGTGGAAAACGACGTAGTAGGCATTGACGGACGTCGATTTTTCATTGGTTCCGTGGGAGATGGAGGAAGCGAAATTTTCACGGGTGGAGATCCTTACATTACTCCAATGTACGGAAATACTTACAAATTACCCGTAGATGAGAAAATTTACCGAATGTTCGACAACAATAAGGAAACAGACCGTTTTTTAATAAATGTTGAGATGAAAAAACCAAAAAAAGAATATGCCGAGACACTTAATAAGAAAATTTTGGCTTTGAATCCCGATGCTGATCCAAACTCAGTCTTTTTTAGTGAAAAAATGTCCTTCATGACAAGAGTATTTATTCAGTGTGGAAACCAAGGATTAATCTACGATTTGGAACAGTGGAAACTCGTTGACAAAACGGACAACTGTCACGTGGTCATCGAAGACATGGACGTAAATCGCCCAACGATTGAGGAATATGAAGATGAAAAACGCATCACGCGCCGAATGGTTTTCAAGACGAAAACAATGGGGAACATGATAGTGTATGTGGAGAAATACGAAAATCCTCAAATACGCTCAGGGTTAAATGTTTCGCAGAATACAAACACCACAAACTTTGTTGGAGCATTAATTCGCCAAAGTAAACCGGAAAGTATTCAAGTGAATAGTTTGGTATCGCGAGAAATGTTAGGCGAAGATGCGTTGGTAGAATACGAAGCGGATACACTTTCCATTGAATATTTTGGCAATGTGAAAACAGGGCAAAAAGGAATAAGAGTCTTCCGTTAAATTTGTCGTGATTATCGATTCAAAGAATCGATAAGAACACAACAAAGAGACAATCAAATTTATTTTATTAACTTTATTAATAAAATAAACCAATCAAAAGTAAGCGACAATCAGGAGTAAGTAATACTGGAGCTATAGCAGACGTTCCATTCCAAAACATGGTTTTTGCCCGACGGTTTTACAACTCTGATTTAAAATCAGAGTTGAGAAAAGAGTCAGGAGTAGTATCTTTTAATATCCTTTACTTGTTTAACTTCTCTTTGTTCATTAATATAATCCATGAGTATATTCACGTTCTCTTCACTTTCAATTTTTTCTAACAAGCATTTTCGAATAAATTTCAAGTTAATAGGGGCTTTATGGTTGGAAGTTTGAAATTTCAACTTGCCATCGCTAATCATAATCGTCTTGTCTATCAATTTTTTATCCGTAGCGATTTCCATGATATCGTCAGATAAAGAATTTCGTCTCATTCTAAGCTCTTTTAACTCAGAGTTGTGTTGTTTTATTTCATTGTCGACTGCTACCCATTCTTTAACTCTTAATTCGAAAGCTTGTTCGCTCATATTATTATAGTGGGTGTTTTTATTTTTATACTTTTTGGTTAAAATTCATATAATTCATATAATTGTCACAATTCATAATTTATAGATAACATAAATTATGAATGTAATTTTAGTTGTTAAAATGGATTAGTGTGGAATTATCTTCTTTTTCTTGAAGTTCTTCTTTTGTTTCTTTTGTTTCTTTTGCTTCTTTTGCTTCTTTCGCTTCTTTTGCCTCCTCGTCTCCTTTTTCTTCTTCTGGTAGAAAAAGTACTTCTTCGCAAATTAGTATTTTTGAAACTGATTCCTACTTTACGCAGGGTTTTTCTCAATTTAGTAAGCGTCGGGTATTTCGTGTTTGCTAAAACCATTAAAAGTGGCACCGCAGCATCTTTCATGACCAAACCATAAGTTTTACGTCCGCCACTCATTTTACACTTAGAACAGGTTCTACTTCCTCCTCTTTTATGATTACATGCTTTGCGTCGTCTCCCTCTTTTTTGGGTCATTTTACTTCTTTTTCTCATTGCCATTGTCTTATATTATCTAATAAGAAAATAATATAATGCGTGATTCAGTGTATTCAACGTATTAATTCGATTAAATATAATCAAAGTAAGTTTCCTAAATTGCCCATAAATTTACTCACCGCAAAATACGCACCACCAAATAGACAAGTTTTTAAAATATAACCAGAAATACGGGGGTATCCATCTTTGGTAATTAAAAAGGGAAAAAATCTTTTAAATGTTTCATTGGCTACGGGTAACTGAAACAAGAAAAACAAAATCATTGCTATGACGGGTTCTTGTAAGTCACTGTATAAAATATCGATATTGCTTTCTTTTTCATTTTTCATTGCATTTTTCATCATATGATTTTCTTCGTTTTTCATTTCTCGTAATACATCCATTATTTCTTCTTTTTTCATGGGGGGAATATAATTGGGTTTGACTCTTTCATCTCTTATTACCCTCGAAGTATCAATGGGTATGTCTCTAGGTGGTAAGGTATTTAGATTTTTTGCGGCAGTGCTTTCTATTTGATGTAATATTTGGTTCACGTCATTGGTGGGAACTGCGTTAGGTATGATGGAATCAGCACTTTGATTTCCACTCGATACCATCTGATTTTGATGATTATTATTGAGCTGGGGGATAGCAGGACTATATTGCGTGCTTCTTTCGGTCTCTTGCATTACCATTTGTATGTTATTTGAATTATTTGGAACGATTTGTGATTGAGAAGAACTGTTAGATGGTAAATGTGAAATACTGGTTGTTCTTTCCATAAGATATAATAAAGTACAATATTCGTATATTTACTTTTTTACGAATAAAGTTAGTGTTATGTGCTAATTAGGCGTTAAAATTGAATCATTCTCTTATTGGGATTACATGTTTCAGCATTTTCTTCAAATGTGTAACATTTCTCATTATATTTAAATGTTTTCCCCTTAATGTCTTTGTTCCTTGGAGCAACATATTTCACGCATTTTCGGTCATTACAAGCCTTTCTAAAAAAAGAAGCCAAACCTATTCCTAAAAGGACCGAAATAATATATTTTCCAAAATCACTATGAATAAAGCGTTGTAATTTCATACTAAGTGTTTAAAATAAGGTGAGAAAATTCTCAAAAACCAAACAAATTTTTCTGTGTATTATTTATTTTTTTTTCATTTTCGTATAGAGCAATTTCGTCAGCACTTTGTTTACGTTGTTGAATATCATAAGATGTTATTTTAGATTTATCGGCGGGACATTTTACTTCTTTTGCTCGGAAATGATAACAAGTATCATTTTCGTCCTGATATTGAATTTTATTCACATTGTCAGGCGTGGGATAAACATAAATAATTTTTGTTTCAGCACCAATGGTGTATACAAAAAACATACCTATTGCCAAACTTATGATAAAGGTGGGGATATGTATCATTTTCAATATAGAAAAATTCTTCATTATATATTTATGGATGAAAAATATTTTACACCGAAGAAAAAACAGTATGCTATAATAGGCGGTGGTATATATGGATGTCAAATAGCTTTGGCGCTTTCTAAAGTGGCAAACATCGAAGTAACAATTTATGAAAAAAATGACGATATATTATTGGGAGCTACCAACAATAATCTTTGGAGAATTCATCGGGGTTACCATTATCCGAGATGTAAAAAAACTGCCGAAAATTCAATGATATCTTATTCTCGTTTTTGTGATGAATATAAAGAAGCGGTTTTCAATTATGAACATTTGTATGGGATTGCTAAGGAAGACAGTAAGACTTCGGCTGAAGACTATTTGAAATTCATGACAGATATGTCCTTGAAATATACCATTTTGGATACAAATGAACAATGGCTAGGGAAATATGATACGGGAAGTTACAAAGAGAAAAAGCGAGACCGTTCGGGTTCC
>Ga0222718_10005626_pt1 | contig 10118 bp, 12 predicted proteins | sample C33_27DmetaG_FD_165045 | JGI IMG/M metagenome (GOLD analysis project Ga0222718, IMG submission 165045) | Estuarine water microbial communities from San Francisco Bay, California, United States - C33_27D | ecosystem: Environmental > Aquatic > Marine > Unclassified | place: USA: California... | reverse complement strand
AGAATTTTTAGATAATACGAGTAATCTACTTAGTATAAAAAGACAAAATTGTGAATCTACGATCTCTAATCTTAAAAATATATCTAAAAAAAATGAAAAATATATTTCTAAAAATGTTTTAAATAATTCTAAAGGTTTGTTATTGGGAGAAGAGATATATCAGAATACCAGCAATCTAACAATTATACCCGATGAAATCTTGGAAACCATAATTATTAAATCTTTTGATTCGCATCTTACAAATATTTCCCAATTTTTTAGTCAAAAAATTACATGTAAACGATTCTATAGAATTATGAATACCGGTTATTTTTTAGACAGATTTATTTTAAATATTAGTTCAGAATTAAAAATAGATTTATATCAAAAATATTATAATATATCAAAAGTATCATTTAACATATATTATAAAGTAGTATATAGCTATTTATTTAATATTTTTAAAAACTATATTATACATTTATATGATGTTCAAATTATAGACTCTTTGGGTGGATTTACAAATTTCATGAAATTAGATAATCTAATTTTATACACAGAATGTTTAGATAACCTATGTGGAATTGAGTGTTCTTGTAGATATCATAATATTTTTAATAAAGTTAAATCACCAATAACCAGAGGGATCGATTCAATCGGTAGAGGATTTATTATTTTTTTGTATAAACATAAAAATTCAGAAAATATACATTATGAAATAATATATAACAATAATAAACCTGATTCTAAAAATACAACATTTTCAGGATTAAATTATACAACTTATATAGGAAATAAGAGTGCTAATTACAAAAACTATGATTTTAATATGTATAGAACTCTTGATTATAGATCATATGATTACATGAAAAGATTAGTTAATGGTAAACCAACTGGTGCTGTTCATTTAAATAATGAATTAGTAGGGTGCGAAGATTATTCCGATTTAGTTGAATTATACTATGATAAAGAAATGTTAATGGAATCTATTATAAATTATTGCGAAAATTATTTATATTAGTTTTGCGTAATCTTGACTTTCTAAAGTATCTAATACCATTTGGTATTTGGATTTAGGAACGTATTTTTTAATAAATAATCTTAATTTATTCAAGTATATAGCTGCTTTTTGCGAATTATCATTATACAATAACAAATATAGCACAGCTATAACAGAATATCCACTTGATCCAACAATACTTCTTTCTAGTTTTTTGGAAAAATCAAATAATACATGATCTTTATTAGATTTCATAGTATAATATAAATCTTCTGAATTCTTAGATTTTAGAACTTTTTGTTTACCAAAATCAATCAAGTAAAATTTATTATCTGATTCATTATACATCATATTATCAATATGAAGATCCACATGTCTATATTTAGTTTTCATCAAACTTGTTAATAAATTTAAGATACCAGTTGTCATTTCAACCTTAAATTTTTTTTCTCTAACAATATGACCAAATGTATAATCTAATTTTTGTAAAACATAGTATAATCTATCTTTTTCAATATCTAAATATTTACCATATATCTTGGGGGTAATTCCTTTAATTGATAATTCTATCATCGCATTTAATTCTTCTATAAAACTATTCAAAATTTCATAATTAGCTAAACGTTTATTATTACTATAATATGGTCTGAGAAAAGATACCTTTATTTTTTTAACTACATACTTTTTGTCTAATTTACCTTTGTACCTAAATTTATAAACTTCAGAAAATGTTCCTTCACCTATAAGATCTGCTTTTTTAAAATCAAGATGACTTAATATATATTTTTGATTAGAAGTTTTCTTTTTAGATTTTGCGGTCGATCGATTTGTCCGTAATGTTCTTAAGTTAAGTGATTTTTGTTTTTTAGAAGATTTATAAGAGCTATTTGAACTATTCATTAAAATATGATTATAAAAAAAAATTTTTTAGGTTAACAAATAAATAAAACAGTATATTAAAAATTAATTGACTTCATCAATCGCTGGTGAAGGAGGTGGAGAGGGTGATGGTGATGGTGATCGTGATTTAGATTTTAATTCTTTTATGATTTCAGTTAAATTTGTTTCTTTAACTAATATATGTTTTCCTTCAAATTCTTCATTTAAAAATTCAACTTCATATCTTTGTTTAGAAGTGTTATAATCAACAACTTTTACAATTTGATCATTGTAGTTCAATTCTGTTTTTAACCCAGTTAATTTTAATTCATATCCAACTTCATATTTTATATTAGTATTCTCATCAGAAGAATTTTGTTGGTTAAACATTTTGTTAGATAGATCACCTCCTCCCATCATGTTCATCATACTTTCCATAAAATCTTCATTTTGAAGTAATTTTTGTATTTCAGGATTCTTCATCATTTGTTCCATTTGTTCCATAGATTCGGGATTATTCATCATATTAAACATTCCTTTCATAGAATCAGGATTCATAATTATATATGTCGTACAAAAATATATTAGTACTTAAACGAGTCACTTTTACAATTTTACTTAAATTATGAATTCTTTGATATCTTTTGGTAGTGTATTGAATATTGTTTTAATTTTTTTACCATCGAATCTTCCAACTAATTTATAATGACATCCCAGTTCGTAAAAAAATATGATATTTTGTTTATGATTTTTAGATAACTGAATAATTGAATAATTATAAGCAGTGTCAAAGCTTATAATTATAAAATTAATCTTAAAAAAATCGGATAATAATGAAATAATTACATTATCAGCCCAAAAGTTATCACCACTTTTGACAATTTCAGCTTTTAAACAATTTATTGTAGTTATTTTTGAAGGATCCCAATCTCCTTGAAATTCACCATTTTCTGCTTCAATAATATATGTATTTAGAATAAATTCGAAATTTTGTTTTGTAATCATTTTAGCAGCATGTTCTCTTATATATTGTGTATCATAAAGAACTTCATTATTATTATATATATTGTGTAAATTTAAAGCTTCAGCTAAACTATGAAAAAAACAATCTCCACCAGCACCACAATCTAAAATTCTATATTTTTCATCTAACATGTTTTCTAAACTAAAATTTAGCTCTTCCCAACCATATTCTTCAACAAATGAGACCCAATTTTTATTTGATATTTTAGTCTTTTTATTATCTTCTAATAAGTAGTATGTTTTATCTTTATAATCAAAAATTAAACAATCAGTAAAATAAAAATAATTCATAATAAAATAAATAAGTAACTACTTCTTAAATAATCTTAAAATTGTCTTACTTGATTTGAAGTAGTAAAGCTTTGTTGAACCGGATCAACTGGAACTGCTGGAGCCATTGCGATATTAACCTGAATCGGGGTGTTATTAGGTGTGGGTAAAATAGGATTTTGATCGATGAGTTTAGGAATAACTGGACGATGATTATCTTTTACAACAAGACGGTTAGATACATTAGTATCAAATGGCATAAGAGCTCGTTCTTGTGGATTATTACATAACCATTCCCATCTATTCCAACCAGTTCCTCTTAAATTACATGATGGATTGCTTAATCTTGTATTTTCGCGTGTTGGAATACTACAGTCTCTAAAATCATGCATTTCTACATTATTATCTATATCTCCTTTCTGATTAAATTTAGGAATAAATTCATCAGATGAACAATTACTTAATTTTCGTGTAATATTCATAAGTTCTGAATCAACATCTACCATAGGCATGGTTTTAGCAACACTGGCTCCGGCCCTCTGCATTATGAGTTGTGGGTCAACTGTGAAGCAATCTTCACAAGCTATGTGAGGTGTAGCAAGTTGATATTCGCCTGGTCCAATTGATTCCGAAAGTTCTTGTTTATAGGCACAAGTATCATAGTCTAATCTATTAAAACTCATATATTATCTACAAATATTTTATTTTTAAAAAGGAACGTAAATTATTGTATCCAACTGAGAATATAAATCATCTAATGTGTAATTATTATCTATTTCATAATCAATTAAACTTTTATCAATATATTTAAATTCTCTTTCAGATATATGATCATCTTTAAATTTAGTATCTCTATTAATTTTAATAATTATTCCACCATTTTCCTTTATAGATTTTAATTCGTGTTGAAATCTTATATCAGTAATCACAATTTTATCATCGGTTTTATTTTTTTTTACCCAATCTTCAAAAAGTTTAACCCACAATGTCCTATATGGTACAACTTTCTTAAGTTCTGGAAAAAGTTTGTATAATCCAACCTGACCAAATTCAGTTCCAATACGTTGAAACATAGTTCTTGGAGAGATACCCCAACGAGGATCAATAGTTTCTTTAGCTTTTGGATTATTAAGTTGATCCTCAGATAAATTAAACATATGTTTACAAATTTGTTTAACTGGATCTCCAAAAGCATATCTTTTATATTCGAATTTTTCTATTAAATAGGATCCCGCCGTATCTTTACCGACATGTTTAGATCCTAAAAAACCTATAATATTCAATTTATTTTTATTTTCCATAATAATAACTATAATTTTATTTGTTTTTAAGCTGTTTACTTTTCACTTTTTGTTTTTAAATTAGAATCAGATTGCTGAACGGCATTATTAGTAGCTTGATTCATATTAGTAGCTTGATTCATATTAGTAGCTTGATTCATATTAGTAGCTTGATTCATATTAGTAGCTTGATTCATATTAGTAGCTTGATTCATATTACCAGTTTGATTCATATTAGTAGCTTGATTCATATTAGTAGCTTGATTCATATTAGTAGCTTGATTCATATTAGTAGCTTGATTCATATTAGTAGCTTGATTCATATTACCATCATTTTCAACTGATCCATTCGCATTACTTCTATTAGATAAAACTGATTTATTATTGTTATTAGATTCTTCTATATTATTATTCAATTTAGAATTTATTGCATTATATCCAGAATTTACAGCTTTTAGTCCATATCTTAAAGGTGCCGAAGATAATTTAGCCATATTAGTTATTCCATCAGTTATAGTTCCCATAAGTGGAATACTAGAATCAGATTTCTTTTTCTTTTTAGACGATTTGCTAGGTATAGAATTGTTTGTCATTTGAGAATTATTATTCGCAACCATAGAAGGAGAAACACTATTATTTAATTGTAATTGATTATTCATACATAAATTATCTAGTAGTATATCGTACTCTGTAGAATCAGTTCCCTTAATTGTATTTTTTAGATATTGATTACATAAGGCATTTACTAGTATGCTTTGTTTAGCTGATTGATTTTTTAATTTAACGGCGTTGGGATCTATTTGTTCACCATCCTCTTCATCTTCATCTCCGAAAAATCCAAAATCAGGTAGAGGCAACATTGACACTACTGACTTTAATGATCCACCTTTCATTTTGAATGATTTTCGTTTTTTTGATGACTTACGTTTTTTTTCTGCTTTATTATTATTTTTGTTTAAATTAGCTTTATTATTTCTGTAGGCTTTTTTATTATATTTACCTGATCTACGATTATTTTTATTCTTTCTTGATACAGCACGTTTTTTAGGAGTATATTTTTTACTTGTATACTTCATTATAATATAAACACAAAATTTATAAAAAACAATTTAATTAAAACAATTTGAATAATCAGGTTTAGGTGGCATAGGAGTTGGCTTATAACGAACCATATTACAACTTCTTAGATGGAGTGGTGTAGTATCAATTACTCTCTGTTTACCACAGTGTTCGCCATTAATAACAATCTTTTCAGGATGGCAATTAGCCATGTTACCAGTCGCACACACAGAAGAGAATTTTTTGACTGGACATAACGAAGCTTTTCTAGTTATACCCTTTAAATCGGTTTCTAAATCAACCAAATTTCCTTTGATGTGACTTACATTAGTTCCTCCGACTGTTCCTAATTCCATACGGCATTTATTACAATTTTCGTTTCTCATTGGGTTAAGCATATATTCTAATGTTCCAGCATTTTCATTTAATCTTGTCTGGTATTCACAAGTATCATACATTAATCTATTTGAACTCATATATATTATATCAATATATATTTTTTATTACAGAATTATAAAAAAAGATTTAATTTAAATAAGATTTTCTTGAGCGCAACATTGCCTTTATTCTTGAATTATCTCCTGAATTTGAAAAATAGTCATAATCTTTAACACCTTGTCTAGATGGAATACCACCACGAACCCATGTTCTACTAACATTTTCTTGGATAAGATGAATAGGATCTTGTATAGTTGCTGCTAGATTTGAATTTAATGGAGTAAATATATTTGATTCTACATCAACATTTTGCATTTGTTTGTGCTTCATCGTTTGAAGAGATGATAATAATCTACTTTCTAAGTCTGGTTTGTGTTCACCTTTCTGGATAAAAGGTGAGGTCATGTGAGGCCTTGGAAAAAGCTGTTGATCAACCTTGTGGTGTCTTTTAACAGTACCGATACGTAAATTGGTGTCTCCATCAACGTTACAGTCTGAGATACCGTAGCCATCTTTGATGATTAATCCACGATTATCTGTGGATGTTTTGACAACATTTTTGATATCGCAATCACAATCCGCAAAATTACTTAACATATAATCATTTACTGAATCGCTCTGCATGTTTTTTCCATTATTGTGGCAAACATCATCATTTAAACTAGTAAGTTCATCAATAACAAATTTCTGATTCAAAGCAGAACAATTATTATTGCTTTTTAAACTTGATAATTTACGTGTTCTATTATCTTTATATTTATCTGGCACTTCAGGCTTGAATTCACTATACTGATTAAGTTTCATATATAAAATTAAAACATATTTTTTTTTTGTTTTATTTTAATTATAAATCAAATAAATAAAAAACGATTTATAACTGTTTTAACATTGAGATGGATTGATTTCTTGATTAATTTCACGAAGAGATTTAGACATCATTGAACAGCCACGCATCTGTTTAAGTAAACCATTATTTCCCGTCGCACATGATATTGGTGTTGAATATAACCATTTCGCAAATGTTCCCTGATCATTTGGAACATTGGTATTTGGCATAGTAAAAAATGTACGTTCATTTGCTTTAGAATTTATTAAAGAAGTGGTATCATTATATAATTTTTCAGATAAACAATCGGTAATCTCTTCTGAAACTAAATTTGAAATATCTGGATCACTTATATTACAAGCTGGTTGTACTTGTTGAAAATTATCTGTTGGAAGCAAATTCATTACAGGATTATCTGATGTAGGTTTTTTACAATCATCGTACAAGGCGCTTTCCATAACTGAATTTATTTCATTATCAGTTAATTCACTATTGATATTATCTTTTGTAACAACATTATTGTCGCTAAAGTATTCTTTATTTTTATTTGAGAATATATACACAATATAGGATACAATTACAGGTATTATAAATACATAAATAAACAAATAGTTTGATTTTAGTATAGATAATAGGATTGAAAGATAAAGAGTAAATCTCGTAACAGCATTAATTTTTGCTCCAAGACTCATATTCTTTGTTGGCACTATAATAAATAATCTTTCGGGATCAAATAATACCGCTATATCATCAAACCAAATTTCATCATTATTCGCCTCATTATATAATTTCTTTGGTGATAAATCTATTTGATTTATAGGTAATTCATTTTCTATAAATTTATTTTCCTTGGCATTTTGGCTATTCCAATTTTTAATATTATTATCTAAAACATTCTGATTATCTTCAAGTTGTAGAGAATTAGTGTTTAAATTATTTCTATTAAGATTGGCATTATTATTAGATTCTACCTCTATATTATTTTGTGTAACCATATATAATTAATTAAGATTTATTTTTTATTTTTTTTCCTTTGTTCAAGTTTCTTTCTTAATCTATCACGTGTGGGATTATTATGACTAGATTTTTCGGCTTCATTAGCTTCTTTCATTTCATTTTTGGTTTTATTTAATAAATTATCAAATAATGGATTATTATTTCCCAACATTCCCATCATAGTTTGGGCTTCATCTACTAATTTACTTTGATCTAAATCACCGCTACTAAGTTTATTTTGTATTTTTTGTCCAACATTTTGAATCAAATTCATAAATTTCATTGGATTATCTCCCGAAATAAGATTACTAAAAACATCTGTCACATTTTCGCTGTTTTCATCCATATTAAGATTAAAATCATCCAGATTTATATCTTCTGCTAATTCTTTAGCCAAATTACCAATTAAACCATTATTAATTAATTCTTCATTAATTTCTGGCATATTTTCTGTCTTAGTTTTTTCCGATAAATTTTTAATCATATCTAACACTTGTTTATCAGCATCTTCTAACTCTGGATTTTCAGTTTCTTCATTGTTATCTGGTGTTTCACGTACCTTTTTAAAATTTTCAACAAGCTTTTTTATGGAATCACTATCACTTACTATAGTTTCTCCGATAACATATAATGTTTGTAAATAGTCCCATATTGTTTGTTTTGTAGAATCTTTAAGTTTTTTACTAGCCCATAAGTCTTTGAAATCTACACTTTTTAGAATGTGTATTGATTCTTCAAATAACTTATCATCTTTCTGTGAAATAAAGTTTTTTTTATCTGCTAATTTTCTCATAAACCTCTTGATAAATTTGTCTTCATTGCTTGCTTCATCAGCTAAGATTTCACTATAATATTCGACAAGTTCTTCTTTTAGATCTGGAAAAACCTTAATAATATCATTTACAAATAATTTCAAATTGTAGTTAAAGTATTCAATATTAGTCTGAACCATAATAATTATATAAATTAAAAAAAAAAATGTAATTTTACGCATACAAAGCAATTTAATACTAAATTATTTATCATAAGAATAATGTGGGTTAATTAATCATGTCACACAACTGAATCATAGTTGATAAATATTGCCATATTTTTTCTTTATTATCACTTGCAAGTGTTTTCCAGTGTTCCTTTAATTTTTCTATTATACCACCTATAGATTCGGAACCATTAGCTTCCTTAATGTCAGTATATTCATTGTCAATAAAAAATGACTCATCCTTAGATAATATCTTTTCTCTATAGTTATAACTATAAACTTTAAACAAGTTACACATTTTCTTCGCATTTGCGGATTTTAGAATAGTGAAGGTTCGTTTATAAACTTTAAAATCATTTTCTTCTGGAAATGTGTCAATTAAATCATCTACAAATCTAAAGATAAGATTATTGAATGCTGTCAATGCTGTCATATTGCCCGTACTGGCCATTATATATATATATATCTTAAATGTTAATAAAAACTTTAAATATGTTTTGACAATTAATATATGATTAATTTGTTAATATAAAAATTAAAATAAATGAATTTATTATCTTCTAGCAATACTTTGAAATTCTTCATTTCTTTGTCGCTGAAGAGCTTCAAGATCTTTAGACGATTGTTGACTATTACGTCCATCATTTTGTGCTGCCATAGTAGAACCATTATCATCTGATAAAAATGTAAAAGAACTAATAAATGGTTTATGTTCTGTATCATCTATTGATGAGCAGTTTAGTCCGAAACTATCTCCGCATGTACCATAGTATGCCTGAATATCGTCTTTAAATTCTGGTCCTTTTGTATAACTTAATTGTTCCTTAATCCATTCAGGAATAGATTCATCTGTGACAATTTTCTTATCATTTATTAGATAAATTGTTGGAACAGAAGTTACAAATGGAGGCAATTGAATATTATTATCATCTACACAAACAAATAACATTTTATCATTTAGTGGTGTTTTAGAAACATTATTAACGATTTCTTTAGAATAAGTGCAATAATTACTATAAAATAAAATATCCTTTTTCATTTTTAAAAATATTAAATAATTTTTTTTTTAATTTTTAACTTACCCTTGCCTTAGAAAAATATTATAATTAAACTATTAATTTATAAAAATTGATTTAAAATATTGTATGTGTTTATTTTATAATAAACACTATGATTTCAATAGCAGATATTCAAAAGGAAACCGATACCGTTAAATTTGTAATTTCTAATTGTAATAGTAGCTTTGTTAATGCATTGCGTAGAACTATATTAAGTGATGTAGAAACTATCTCATTTGATACAACTGAATATCAAAATTCTGATCTTACTGTTATTAAAAACACTTGTCTACTTCATAATGAATTTCTTTTACATAGAATTGGTCTTGTT
>Ga0222718_10005622_pt1 | contig 10122 bp, 6 predicted proteins | sample C33_27DmetaG_FD_165045 | JGI IMG/M metagenome (GOLD analysis project Ga0222718, IMG submission 165045) | Estuarine water microbial communities from San Francisco Bay, California, United States - C33_27D | ecosystem: Environmental > Aquatic > Marine > Unclassified | place: USA: California... | reverse complement strand
TGACCAAAGAAGAGTTCAAAGGTTATTTAAAAGCTGCGGCTATAAAATACATTTGGAGAGAGGATCACAAAGGTAAAAACATTGAGGATCTACAGAAAGCAGTTTGGTATTTAAACCGATTAATCAAAGAACTAGAGGAGATGTAATGGATCTTAATTTCCTAGTTGGGCTTACACTATGTCTCCTCATAGTTTACGCTTTCTACAAACAAGAACCATAAAAAAAGGGGCTATATGCCCCTCTTTTTTTACCCACACTTAGAAAGGTGGGACAGCTTCTCTTGGTGGACTCATGTCAGCATCTGCTTCTGGCAAATATAATCTGATCTTAGTCTTCTTAGTATTGACCACACCATTGTCACCCTCAAACTGATCTTCAATCTGTTCAGTCTTGAGTATTAGTTTTTTACCAACAAAGTCAGAATGACTCTCTGGATACTTCTTAAAGCCAACAGCTTTCGTAAGCCTGGTGAATATCTCCGTGCTTATTCTTTTGTTGTCTTCGTTGATAGCCCATAGGTTATACCATTCGTTATGGTCTTTATACTTTCCACCATCAAGCTGAAAGGTTACTTTCAACGTATAGTTACCTGCTTTAGACTTGTACTTATCAGTAGCAATAATCTTAGCATTGTGTTCTCCGTCTGGAGCCAGAGGTGTGCCACCACTAGATGACAGTTCCTCCAGGTTATCAAAAAATTCTACATCACCGAAATCAGACATTTGCTTCTCCTATATTATCTGTTGTTAATGAAAACCCTAACTTCTCAATCAAGGCACTTATGTTAGGCTTCTCGAAATTATCAAGTTTACCACTACGGTCTTTAGCTTTGTAGCCTTGTCCGTATGCAGTTTGTAGCCATCTTGTTTGCACATTCTTACCGTCTTCATCTTGATCTTCAATGATGCGTAGTGCAAGAACTTCATCAAAGAAATATGTAATTGATTCGCCTAACTTAGTACCAACCATTTTAGGTGCGTGTCTAAGAACACCATCATCATTTACTACATCTTCTTTGCAAAGAAATAATACGTGCATATTTAGATCTCTAAATGCTCGCATTAAATTTGTTACCGACTCCTGAACATTACCGTATGCCATACGTGGATCTTTACTACGAGACTTCTCCCATACTAATAAGATCTCGCTGATCTCGGATACTGAATCCAAGACAACCGTATCGTATTGTAATGTACCAGACTTAAGAGCATTATGAAGTTCCATGACTTCACTAGCTTCTTTTACTTCTATAGCTTCAACATTGCTTGCATCTTTAATAGATAACAATCCAGCTTCAGCACTTATTACAAGAACTTTACCTGGAGCTGTTTTAGCCAGCGTTGTCTTACCCGCTCCAGCCATTCCGTACACCAAAATTTTAGCACCTTGGTTTTGCACAAGCTTTTGCGGAGACACAATTCTATTTGATAATTCCATTCTCAATCTCCTTTAATTAAAATTAACTTGCATATTATAACCATAATAGTTACTATATGTAAAATTTATTTTTAACAATTTGTCGAAAGGAGAAGTAATGGAACAAACTGATAAACAAACCCACACCTGGCAAGCCAATTATTATTTTAGAACAAAAACATTAGCAACAAGAAAACTAAAGGAATTTGAAACCATGGGAATAAAACCTAATCACACTGATAGAAAGGTTAAGAAGTATACCCTAAGAGACTACATTGAGTTTTTGGGACAGAAAGAAGCTGCAAAGCAATTTGGCTGTTCTGAGGCTTCATGCAAGTCTTGGAGGTATGGCTATCGACAACCTACAATTAACCAAGCAAAGCAAATTATAAGAGCAACTGATGGTAGATTAGATTATGAGTCTATTTATGGACCTATATCTGAGATACTAGAAACAGAAGCTTAAAGTGTTTCAGCTTAATATAACCGAGGACGACACATCCTTGGAGCAAGCACTTGCCTACTATGATGAAGGCTATAATGTTGTACCTCTGCAAAGATCCAACAAGAAACCACCATCATTTCTAGGTAGCTGGGAACAATACAAAGAAACTAGACCGTCTAGGGATCTTGTAGAGTCCTGGTTTAAAGATAGAGATAATTTACAGGTAGCACTTGTTTGCGGTAAGTTTGTGGTCGTTGATGCTGATTCACCAGAGGCTATGGATTGGGTAGAAAAGAATATGCCTCCATGTCCTTTTAAAGTTATTACCGGTAAAGGTATGCACTACTATTACAACAACCCTGAAAACTATACAACCTTTGCTACAAGAAGAACTGCTGAAACGCCTATAGAACGCTTGATAGATATAAGAGGTGTAGGTGGTCTAATCATAGCACCATGGAACAGACACGCTAACGGACAAGTATATAAGCCGGTAACCTTTGCTGATTGGAAGATTTATGATCATAACGATTTACCAGACTTTACTGAAGTTGAATTCCAAAAGATAACAGGTGTACCAAAGACTGATACTGGCGTTCAAACTGCACCATTCTCATTAGATGGTGTATTAGAGGGCTCTAGGAACGACCAGGCTGCACGTATTGCAGGCTATTTAATATCAAAGAATGTCAACTTAGAGTTCGTTAGAATCTTCTTACAAAATTGGAATATCAACAATAATCCACCTTTACCACAAGCAGAGATAGATGGAGTAGTAGAGAGCGTCAAAAATACACACGATAGAAAAAATCAGTTAGCACCATTATTTACTCAAGTTACAGAAAGCATACAAAAACCAAAAGATCTATTTAATCCTCCAGGCCTACTCAAAGATATGTTTAGGTTTTGTGAAGAGATAGCACAAGTGCCACAGCCAGAACTATCACTGGTAGGTGCATTAGCACTAGCTAGTGTTACCTGTGGACGTATCTATAGAACCAATATGAATAACTTTTCTTCTATGTATTTCATGGGTATCGCTAAGTCAGGTCAAGGTAAAGAGAATATAAAAACATTTGTAGAGTCAGTATTAAACGCATCGGATCATGAAAAGCTTGTTGTAGGTGATGGTTATACATCAAGTGGTGCTGTTCACTCGGTATTAAAGATGCGTCCTACACAAATAACCATTATGGACGAATTTGGTAAAAGATTAGAGGCTATAAGTAATTCAGGTAATACTAACAAAGAAGATGGTATACAAACGCTTATGGAAGCCTGGGGTCGTTGTCACGGCACACTAAGACCAGACAACTACTCGCTTATGAATGTGCAAGAACAATACAAGGAAATTATGATGAGCCGTGTTACACATAAACCAGCTATTACATTGGTTGGGTTATCTGTACCTAAGAATTTTTATAGTGCGTTAAATGGTGGCAGGATTGCAGACGGGTTCCTAAACCGATTTGTAGTCGTTGAATCGACAGAGCCAAGGAGGGTGGGTGAACTCAAACGATTCAAATCGCCACCAACCTCTATTGTCAACTGGGTAAACTATATCAGAAGACAAAGAGGCACTATGAGTGATCTATCAAGGGATAATGCTGAACTTGACTTAGATCAGATTGTATTAGAGTTTGACAGAGAATCTGAAGAGATTTTACAGGATTTTGCAAGAGAGATAATAAAACGACAAGATGTATTGGAAAAAGATAACCTAGAGCCTCTTCTAAGCCGTTCTAAGGAGAAAGCTATGCGTTTGTCGTTGTTATGTACTCTTGCATCTAATGCTGACGCTAAAACGATTACAGGAGACGTTACAAGGTGGGCTGTAGACTTTATAAGATATTATGACCTGTTATTTATAGAAGCTTGTAGAGATAAGGTGGCTAGTAGTGCAACTGAATCAAAGATTAAACAAGTATTATCCTTTATCAGATCCAGGAATGGCGAGGGTATATCTAAACGTGAAGTAGATAGACACGAACTATTCCGTAGCATGAAGTCTTATGAGGTGAAAGAAATCATTGAAAGACTTAAAAATGCAGGGGAGATACAAGAAGTTGAGATAAAAATAGGTGGTAAAGGAAGACCTGCTAAACGCTTTGTAGCTGTAGATCCAAACTTTTTTGCTGATTAAAGTACAGGTCTACCGGCTACCTGCTCTGCGAAATCTAACCTATCTTGCGATAAAGGATCTGTCTGTGTCTGAGGTGTTTGCACTGGAGTTATCTGTGGTAGTCCTGGTTGTGTAATGAGTGGTGCTAATACTCTTTCTCTTAGTTCCTGGAATGTTGACGCACCTTCTTGTGTAACGTCATCAATTTCATCATCTGTTATACCAATAGCTGTTTTACCAGCTTCAAAAGTATCTTCTAATATATTAGATATACCTGAGCTGATTGGCACTATTTCTCCGTCTACCATTCTTAAACCAAATTGTCTTAATGTTGTATTAAATATTTGTAATGCTTTTGCAATAGATCCTTGATCAGAACGTGACATCAACCTTACAAAAGGTGGAAAGGTTATTAGCTCTCTTGCTATTACCAAACCAGCAAGTGTTGGTATGTTTGCTAAAGGAGCAAAAACAATCGCAGCAGACAAACCAGCAGCTACAAGCCCCCCAGCTGCACCACCTCTACCAGGTTCTCCACCTGTTAAAACATCTATTTGTTGTTGTAATGCTCTTAGACCTTTTCTAGTTTCTGAGCCAAACATTGCATCAAGGGTTTCATCTCCATAAGAATCAAGTGATGTTTTAAGATTCTGGGCTTTAAATAAATCAGTGATGTTACCTTCACCATTCATGTCTATAGATTTAGCAAGTAATTTTTGCATACTTGCTTTTTGTATATCATTAAATACCGCATCATCTACTGTATTTTTAAGCTGAGTAATAACGGTTGCAGAATATGGTCTAAATATAGTATTAACAGTTTCTTCTATTGTTTTTTCTGGTAAGTCAGCTATAGCTCTAGTTTTCTGAAACTTCATTCTTTTTTCTGTAGCGTCTGCTAATCTTTTTAAAGATTCGACAAATAATGAACCTTGGTCACTAGCATTTAATCCTGTCTTAGCATTTCTTGCAGTTATATCATTAATTAAATTTCTTAATTCTTGGGGTTTTGGATTGAACCCTATTTGATTTAATTGGTTTAAAGTTGCTCTTACTTGTGGACCAGTGCTTCGTCTGGAAACAGGATCAGTAAATAAAGAATCAAATTTACCGTGTGTTTTTTCAAACTTCAGTATTTCTCTTGCAAACTGTGTAAAGTTTACATCTGTCAATTCATCTTTAGTAGACTCTCTTAATGCATCAGCAAAGAGTCTATTTTTTAAATCAGCTTTTAATTTATTTTCGTAGTAATTTGGCAGTACATTACCGTTTACATCTGTTTTTCTATAATTTTTATCTACTCTAGTGATGTAGTCATCATAGTCTCTTAGTGCTTTAAATATGTTATCAAGTTCTTCTTTTGATCCTGCAAGCAATGCATCTTTGTAAACTTCGTCTGCACCTATATAACCTTTTCCTGCATCAGCTATTAGACGCTCCATTCTTTTTGAATCGAATGGCTCCATGCGTTTAAAATGGTTAGCATTAGCTATTCGTAGTTCTTCCATTGCATCTCTTATTTGTTGACGCTCTGGTGCATTTAATCTTATTTGTTTATTGGCAAGAGCTTTTTCGACATCTTGTGATAAGTTTTCACTTAATTCGGTCAGTATGCTATCAGTATTTTTTTTACCATTAATACCTATACCATAATCATCAAACACTCTGGATACGTTAATTACTAGCTTTCTTTCATCTGATTCTCTTACTATTTCTGATAAAAACCTCTTTAAATAGTTACTGTCGTTTCTTATCATACGTAAGTCGTATTGACCAGCTTCTGCACGTTTTATTGCTTCGTCCAAAGCAGAAGCTAATTGCGTTCTTATATTGCTTTTAACTTCAATATTTGGATCTTGAATCTGTTGCATAACACCTTTTTGTGAGTCTAGATCCACCATTTTTCTAGCACGCTGTAAATGTTTTAGAACAACATTGTTTATAACTTTATTTATAACTCTTGCTTTATTTAGCTCTAATTCGCTTTTAAGGTTAATCGGATTGCCTTTAGCGTCAGCTTCAAATTCAGGTTGCCCTCTTCTGTTTATAAAATATCTTTTATTATCAGGAACAAGATTACCGTTAGCATCTTCTATTAGGTCATATCTGAAATTAATTAGTTTTTTGTCAAGTGCATGATAAGACTCACCGCTTTGCTTCATAGCTGCTTTTTGTGCTTTAGATACGGCTGATTTAAGTTCTTCACCAAAAACTTTATTTGCTGGTATGTTTCCATAATCACCAACTTCTAATATATCAGCACCAACATCATCCAATAATTTACGTAAGGATTCAGTGACTTTTTGTTCTTGCAAACGCAGATTTTGTAAAGCTTCGTTGACTTGTGCATCAAGACCTTCTTTTGAAGATAATGAAATACTTTGATTTAGTGCTTCTTTTTCATTTTTGATGTTACGTAAAACATCATCTACTGCTGATCTTAAATATTTTGTGTTAGGATCATTTCTTCTTTTGTTACCTAGAATTTGCTCTACTATGCCTTGATAAGTACCTGGTAATTTTTGTCCAAAAACTTTTCTTGATGGTAAGAAACCAGGAGAGTCTTTATAGTCAAACCTATTAATTTTACCTTGTCTTGCAGCTTTTAAAATTTGATTATCAGTAAGTGGTTTACCTGCTTCTTCATCTAGCTTTTTTACATCTGCCCAACTAAGGTTTCTTGATGCAACAAAACCTATTCTTTGATTTTCAAGAGGTGCTTGTTTTCCAAATACACTTTTAAATAAAGCACCTGGTATTTCACCAAATACACCCTGACCTACAGACCCTAATATAAATTCACCTTTAAGCATATCTTCTATCTCATCTGCGTCTTGTAATTGGAAACCCTCTTTAGCATCAAGATATTCTTCACCTGCTTTACCAGCAGAAGATGCCGCACCAGCTAAAAAAGTTCTAGCCAATCTTTGCCTGCCACCCAGTAAAGATGTAAGACCTTTTACAAGTCTTAGTTGTGGTAGAAAGGCAGCTATAGTTGTTAATACAGGACCTGTTATTCCACTCATGTCGGCAAGATCACCAGTTTTTAAATTAAACTGATTTTCATCAATAACGGTATTAAGCTTAATTACAGTGCCGTCTTGTAGTTTTCTTGTTTGCACAGGTAATCCCAAAAGCTCTAAGCCTCTAGGCGTTAATGCTAATTGACCTTTAGTATTGCGGACAAAACCATCATTACCTACAAAATTCTGTGCAATGCCTTCTTGATTATAGGGATCTTTTGCAGCTTGAACTCTTTTCATGATATCACGTAGAACTTTGTTTTCTTCTTCTGGAATTTCAGCTCTGCCGAGAGTTCTTCTTAGACCTCTTGCTTCTTTTGCTACACGCTCATCTTTTGGATCAACACCAGTTTCATAATCAAAATATAAATCATCATAAAATGGTGAAACTGCACCTTTAGCTATTTCAGCTCTAGTTTTTTTTCTAGCTTCATCTTCATTTTTAGCCTCAATAACGTGTGAAACCCCTGGTGCTATATTTACTCTAAACTTAGGCATCTGGAACAAGACCTATATCAGTTATTCCTTGGTCTGTTGAAATACCTAAATAGGACATAGGATCAGCTAATTTTGTTAAATCAACGCCAAGTATTTTGTCTATCAAAGACTGTCTTGAAGTAACAAGAGGGGATGTGGCTCCTGTTCTACCAAAATATGAAAGATTCTTTATTAATTGCCCTTGATCAGCTTCCATACTATTGAGAACTGTAGTTCTTGTTCTTCTTAATTTATCTTTTATAACTGATGGATCAGTAAACACTGTTAAGTTACCAAAAATATCAGCAACTATTTGTCTGTCTAAATTAGAAATGGTTTTACCAGATTCACCTAAAACCTCTCTTACACTTGCTTGTGTAAGAACTTCTAAGGTAGCATTTATTCTAGATCTAGCGGATAAATTTTTCCATTTACCAGTTGACATACCAGCAGCGGCAGCAAGTTTATCCATACTTTCTTGTAACCAACCGTTGACACCGTAAGCGTTTGGATCTTCTAAATCTTTAAATACACCATCTAAATCTTTAAGTGTTCTTTCACTTTTTTGAAAATTTGTTAAATTAGTGATAACAGCCTCTTCAGCTTCTCCAAGGGACTTAGCTTCTTTATAATCCATGCCTGCTTGTCCTTCAAGTCCTGCTTCAATTTCAAGCAATCTCTTAGCATCTTCAAATTTCTTTCTCTCTTGCGATTCAAGTAATTCTCTTGCAGTTCTTTCCTCTGCTGCTTTTGCAGCACCAGTAGCAAGTCCTTCACCCATCTGACCTGAAGCAACCAAACCAGCACCTACATTCCTAATAAAGTCTAAGAATCTGTCAGAGCCAAATAAACCAGTAGTTTCTTTTGGTACTACAGGTGGTTGTTTTTTATTATATTCTTGTGCTTCTTCTTCAGAAATGACAGAAGTATCAACTCTTAATAGGTCAGGCTTTATGTCTTCTGCATCAAATTTTTTCTCAACATCCAGCATCGAATCTTCTATTGTTTTATTAATATCTATTTGCATTTCTGCTGGTGTTATTTGTTCTAGTAAATCATCTATTTCGCCTAATCCTGGAGGTGGTGTTTCAGGTGTTGGTGGTCTTTGTATATTCTCCTCTGCAAATCTTTCTTCAAGATCTAGTCTTTCTTGTTGTAACTCGTCTAACATTGGTGTAATAGGATCGGTAAATGGATCAAAGGTAGGTCCAATAAGTTCTTGAAATTCATCATATTCAGATTGACTTACCTTACTACGGATATCTTCATCTCTAAAATCAAAAGTAGATTCTTCATCACCTGCTATTACTGGTTGAGTTGGTGCATCTTTTTGTTTTACCAAACGCAACATAGCTCTTGCTCTATCCTCATCGGTTGGAACATAGCTTTCATAAGTAGGCTTAAACAGGTCTATACCACCAAACATAGATAAAGATGGATCAAACTTTTGTTTACCACCAAACTCTTTAAGTGGTTGTATACCAAAAAACTCTCCTCCAATCCTAGAAGCTCCACGAACAAATGGTTCTGTGGCTCTTGCAACACCAAATCCTAAATCTGCAATGTTTGTACCAACATCTTCTTTCATTTGAAATGGACCTAGTTGAGGAGCATCTCTTTCTTTAAACTGCTGTAATATAGACATAACAGCAGGACCCTTCTCTAAGGTATCATCATATAAAATTTTGTACGGATTAAATCCAGGTGTGTTTATAAAATCAGGTCTAACAGTTGTTACTTGACCTGTTCTTTTATCTCTAATATCAAAATCACCTAATGCTACAGCACCACCACCGGCTTGAAACATTTTACGATTCAAAAAGTTCATTAACTTTGTCCTTGTCTTGGAGCCAAAGCACCATAAGCACTAAATGCAGCACCAAGTCCTGCAGCTGATGGATCTGTTGGTAATCCGTATTGTGAATCAATCCTTGTAGATGTCTGCTGATAACCAGGTAACATAGAACCTATTTGTCCTAAGACTCCTAGTGGTCTTTGCTGTTGTCCTAGTTGTTGCTGGTAAATTCTAGATAAACCAGTCTCAGCAATACCTCTACCGATACCGCCATATCCAGCTAGCTCGCCTCTTTGACCAGCTCTAAGTCCTTCTTGAGTTGAGCCAATACCACCTATTTGACTACCGTATCCAGCTAACTGCTGTCCTAGAGCTGATGCACCTGCACCTCTTTGTTGTCCTATACCAAGCATTCCACTAGCTAAGTTTTGTCTAGCTTGTGATCCAGCAGCACCATAACCCATAAGATTAGATGCAAGTTGTTGTTGTGCTGCAAACTCATCGCCTGTAAGACCTCTTAAAGTACTTCCTAGTTGTTGTTGAGCACCTAGTCTTGAAGTGGCTAACCCAGAAAGTCCTGAAGCCGCAGCTCTTTCTGCTGCTCTTTGTCTTGCAAACTCGCTAAGACCTGTTCTTTGTGCTTCACTAAATCCTTGTTGTCTTATGCTACCTAATGCTTTTGCTAAACCTTCTCCTAGAGCTTCTCTACGCTCCTGTGCACCTAATCTTGCTCTACTACCACCAAAGGCACCAGCACTAATTTCACGGGCTCTAGAGGCTATGTCTTGCTTATCTCCAGCCTCCATAACATCTTCTATAGTTCTTTGTACTACAGCATCTTCAA
>Ga0222718_10005621_pt1 | contig 10123 bp, 8 predicted proteins | sample C33_27DmetaG_FD_165045 | JGI IMG/M metagenome (GOLD analysis project Ga0222718, IMG submission 165045) | Estuarine water microbial communities from San Francisco Bay, California, United States - C33_27D | ecosystem: Environmental > Aquatic > Marine > Unclassified | place: USA: California... | reverse complement strand
TATCATCAAAAAAAACATTTATTTCGTTATCATTTTCAACTATTGAGAAATTTATATAAGTTTGATCTAATATTTTTTCACTTAATCTACCAATTTTTTTAATTAAAAAATTCTTATCTAATATTAGATTCAGTGGTGTTTTTTTTAAAGGGTATCTATAAAAACTTGATTTAGTTTTAATCACTAATGATTTACCGTTGGATACTAAAATTTTATCTTTATTTAAATAATTACAATAAATTTTTTTGGGATATTGAATTGTGCAATTTCCATTTTCTATTTTTCCATTAATATTCTGTTCGAATTCAAAATTAAAATTTTTAGTATTTTGTAAATTTTCTATAATATTATCTTTATTGCTTGCTTGCACATTTGACATTAAAATCAAAAAAAAACAAAATATAAAGCGCCTAAACATTAAAGCACATCTCTTTTACCAACATGATTTGCTTTACTGACAATTCCATCAGCCTCCATCATATCTATAATTCTTGCTGCTCTATTGTAGCCAATTTGAAGTTTTCTTTGTAAAAATGATGTAGAAGCCTTTCCTTCTGATCGAATAATTTCTAGTGCTTGAGAATACAGCTCATCCTTATCACCTTGATTTTGGATATCTCCAATTTCTTTCTCATCCGCAAAGTTTAGTATTTCATCAATATAATCTGGTTCAGCTTGAGATCTTAAAGAATTATTAATTTTTTCAATTTCATTATCTGACACAAACGGTGCATGTATTCTGACTATTCGATTAGCTGAAGACATGTAAAGCATATCTCCTTTGCCCAGTAATTGTTCAGCACCTTGTTCTCCAAGAATAGTCCTACTATCTATTTTTGACGTAACCTGAAATGATATTCTAGTTGGAAAATTAGCTTTGATTGTACCTGTAATGACGTCAACACTGGGTCTTTGAGTAGCCATTATTATGTGAATTCCTGCAGCTCGAGCCATCTGAGATAATTTTTGAATATAATTTTCAATTTCTTTGCCGGCGACCAACATTAAATCAGACATCTCATCTACTACAACAACTATATAGGGCATAGGAAGTTTGTGTTTGGCGTTATAGCCATCAATATTTCTCACCCCTTCTTTCGTCATCAATCTATATCTACTTTCCATTTCTTTAACGACCCAGCCAAGAACAGAAGCTGCTTTTTTAGCTTCAGTAATCACGGGGCAAAGTAAATGTGGAATACCTTCGTATGTTGATAGTTCAAGCATTTTGGGATCAATTAAAATAAATTTACATTTGTCTGGTGTATGCCGATAAAGGAGAGATAAGATGATAGTATTAATACAGACTGATTTTCCAGACCCTGTGGTTCCAGCTATTAGTAGATGTGGCATAGAAGTTAAGTCACCAACAATCGGTTTGCCAGAAATATTTTTACCAAGTGCTATTGGTAATTTAATATCTTTTTTTTTGAAGTCTGCATTGGCTAAAATTTCACTTAAATAAACATTTTCTCTTATATTGTTTGGAAGTTCTATCCCAACAGTATTGCTTCCAGGTATCGTAGCTATTCTTGCAGATTCTGAGCTTGTATTTCTTGCTATATCGTCTGATAAGTTTATTATCTTAGAAACTTTTACCCCAGCAGCAGGTTCAAATTCATTTAAAGTAACAACAGGGCCATGACTAACTTTTTTTATATTACCACTTACTCCAAAATCCATAAGTATTTTTTCTAAAAATTCAGGATCATGAGTTTCATTTTTTTCAAAATTTTCTCTTTCTTTTTTGTTTGGAATTTTTAATAAATCAATACCTGGTAATTTAAATTTTATTTTTGTTGCAGATTTATCTTCATTTTTTATAAATGGTAAATCTTCTTGGATAAGATTTTTAATTTCATCTTGAGGAATGTATTCATTAATTATTTCACTCTTATCAGTATAATTTTTACTATCTTTTTTATATAAAAAATTTAAGATTTTTTTGATAAATAAATAAAATTTTTTTATATTAAAGTTTATACTCATTAGAAATAAACCAAAGATAGTTAAAATTAGAATATAAAAAAAAATATTTTCATTTATTAATATTACTGATTTGAGAAATGTTTGAGCCAAATATTCACCAACGAAACCACTATTTCCATTAATGTACAAAGCGTATGTATCAGAATAATAATGAGCAAAAAAAAGTGTACCAAATGTTAAATATAAAATTACAAAAAAATTATTTTCAATTAATAAAAAAAAATCTTTTGTTTTAAAAATGTTAATACCAGTAATTATTAATGTAAAAGGAATTAGATAAGCTATTAATCCCACAGATTGAAAAAATAAGTCTGAAATGAAGCTACCTTTAAAACCCATAAGATTTTCAATTTTAGTGTTTTCTGGAAAAATGAAATTAGGATCATTTGGTGAGTATGTTACTAATGCTAAAAATAACATTCCACCTGCAAAAGAAGTTAAAACTCCGAATATTTCTGCCAATCTTTTAATGGTGAAATTAATCAATAAATCAGCTGTTTTTTTAATATTCATATAAATGAATCAGTTAAATCACTTTGTATCATCTAATTTTTATTGTTAAAATTAAAAATATTATGACAGTTTGTATACTTGGTAACAGTTTAACAGCTTTAACTTTAGCAAAGGCTCTTGTTAACTGTGAAATTAATGTAGAGATACTTTACAATAAAAAAAACTATAAAATAAGTGAGACAAGAACTATTGGGATTGCTAAGAACAATATTGACTTCTTTAATAATAATATAATTGATATTAAAAAAATTATTTGGAATTTAAAAAAAATAGAAATTTTCTCAGAAAACCTAAAGAAAGAAAGATTAATAAACTTTGAAACTAATGATGATCAACTTTTTTCAATCTTAAAAAATTCAAAGTTATATGAATTATTAAAGAAAAATTTATATAAAAACAAACTTTTTAAATCAAAATTTTTAAATAATAAGAATTTATCCTTTTTAAGTAAGTATGAAATTGTAATTAATTGTGACCAATCTAATTTTATTACAAATCAATATTTTAGTAAAAAAATTATCAAAGAATACAATAGTCGTGCATTCACTACTATAATTACCCATGATCAAATTTTAAATGAGGCGGCTATTCAGGTTTTCACAAAAAAAGGACCATTAGCTTTTTTACCAATTTCAGATAAACAAACTTCTGTTGTTTATTCTTTTTATAACTCTATTAAAAAAAAAGAGGAAAATATTGATCAACTGATAAGAGACAAAAATTTTAAATATAAAATTAAAAAAATAGATAAAATTAATAGTTTTGAATTAAAATTACTAAATTTAAGGTCCTATTATCATAAAAATATATTGGCGTTCGGAGATTTATTACACAGAGTGCATCCTCTGGCGGGGCAAGGCTTTAATATGACCATTAGAGATACTAAAATTCTTATACAAATTATTAAAAAAAAATTAGATCTAGGTTTGCCTTTAGATAGTTCCGTGAATTTAGAATTTCAAAAAGAATTGAGACATAAGAATTTAATTTTTTCTAGCGGAATAGATTTAATTCATGAATTTTTTAGTATTGAGAGAAAAACAAAAAATAATTTTTTAAGTAAATCTGTTAAGCTAATTGGTAATTATCCATCAATTAATAAAATGATCACTAAAATTGCTGATAGGGGAGTGTTATTTTAATTTATTGAATAGTTGTATTATTGAAGGTGTCATATGTATATGTGCTTAAGATTTCTGCTATCTTATTTTTTCTTATACTAAGATTCTCAGCTTCTAATAAAACTTGTTTTTCTTCTAATGAAAATGGTGATGCCATTGCTAAAGCATTAAGAGTTTCATCTAAACTTTGTTTTTCAAGTTCTTTCCAATTTATTATAAAGCCTCTTTTTTCAAACAGTGTTCTTAAATCCTTGAAAATTAATTCTAAATCAGAAAATTTAAGTTGCTCTGTTTTGTTGCTTAGATCGTGATTAAAACGTTTAAAATCAACCTCATATTGACGATATTTTTTGTCTGTCTCAATTTCTCTTGTAATTTCAAATCTAATTAAACCTTTGAGTTCTATTAAGTACCTTTTATCTTCAGTTTCCTTAAAACTTATTATTTTTCCAAGGCAGCCAATATTATGTAATTCAGGTACAACTAAATCATTACCTGTTTTCTTTGGCTGTATCATTCCAATTAGCTTATCTGACTTCATGCTATCATTTACCATATCTATATATCTAGGTTCGAATATATTTAAAGGAACTGTAGTTTTTGGAAATATTATAAAATTACTTAGAGGAAAAATAGGCAAAATTTTAGGTAAATTTTTCATTTAGAATAAATTATTAAAACTATTATTAATCATCTATAGTATTTATACAATGATATTTTGGATTTCATCTTATCCCAAAAGTGGAAATACATGGCTTAGATTTTTAATAGCGTCATATTATTATACTAAAGAAGGGTTTTTTGATGAAAACATTTTAAAATACATTGATCAATTTCCACAAAAAAATTTTTTTAAAGGATTTGATTATGATCCCAAAATTCCTACTGGTACAACTAGATTTTGGATAAAGGCACAAGAAAAAATTAATCAAGATAAAAAGATAAGATTTTTTAAAACGCATAATATTTATGGATCAGTAAATAATTTTCATTTCACAAATAGAGAAAATTCTATTGGTTGTGTTTATGTAGTTAGAGATCCCAGAAATGTAATAACTTCACTTAAAAATTTTTATGAAATGAATGATAATCAAGCATTCAAATTTATGACATCAAAAAATAAATATATTTATGATGTTCATAAATTTGTAGAAAATGGTTATAGTGATTTCCAATTTATCGGCTCATGGGAAACTAATTATGAGTCTTGGAAATTTCAAAAAAAAATACCTGTTAAGATAATTAGATATGAGGATTTATTAAACGAAACATATGTAGTGCTTAATGATGTTATAACTTTTATTAATAAAGTTATAGGTGTTAAGGAAAAAATCTTAAAGAATAAGGTTAAAAACGCTGTTAGTTCAACATCATTTCATAAGTTAAAAGAAAAAGAAAAAAATGAAGGTTTTTCTGAAGCACCTAAATCAAGAGTAAATGACTCAAAAATTCCTTTCTTTAATTTAGGTCCAAAAAATGATTGGAAAAAAATTCTTAATGATGATCTTAAAAATAAATTAAATGAAGTTTTTAAAAAAAAATTAGAGGAGCTATATCCTGAATAAACTTGATATGTTTAGTGCTGATCAATTTTATTTCTTGCTAAATTTATAAAAAGCTTCTATTTTCTTTTCTTGTAAAAGCGGGCATAGCTCAGTGGTAGAGCGTCTCGTTGCCAACGAGAAGGTCGAGGGTTCGACCCCCTTTGCCCGCTCCAAAATAATGAATTATTTTCTTACTAATATATTTCAAAAATTTATCGCAAATAAAGACATAAGAAAATATAAGAATAATTTATTTTATTACGTTTTCTTTAGAAGTTTAAGAAAATTTTTGAATAAAGATATTAAAGTTAAAATATATAATTTTTTTCTGATGTGCAGTTACCAAAAAAATAGAATGTCTCATTCTATTATGCGTAAATGTGATTTTGAGGATCTTAAAGAATTAAATTTAATTAAAAATATATCTAAAGATAAATCAATTTTACTTTTAGATTGTGGAAGTAATTTTGGTTTTTATTCACTTTATACGGCATCATTAGATAAAGATAATAAATCAATAGCGATAGAAGCTTCTCCAAAAACTTTTAGAGAGTTAAAAAAAAATATTGCATTAAATAATTTTATTAATATTGAGTCATTTAATCTGGCTATTACAAATAAAGATAACGAAAACATCACTTTTTTTGAAAGTTCTAATGATTGGGAAAGTTCTTTAGTTGAAAGTAATTTTATAAAAAAAAATAATATAAATATTAACTCAATTACCCTCGATACAATTATTAAAGATCTTAATATAAAAGATCATCATTTAATAATTAAATTAGATGTAGAAGGGTATGAAATGCAAGTTTTAGATGGAGCAAAAAATTTATTTAACAGTTATTTTCCATTAATTATTTTAGAATTTTCAACTTTTATAGAAAAAAATAAAGATTTTAATTATTCTTATCTTAAAGACTTTTTATTTAAATCAGATTATTTGATTTATGACACTGATTATAATCAAATTAGTTTAGATTACGTACTTAATGAAATTAAGAATTTGCCTGCTAACATGTATGGTGTTGGAAATAAATTTTTGGTAAAAAAAGACTCAAATATAGAGAAATTATTAAAAAATTGTAGTTTTGAGTAATTTATTATGAGCGATTTATTTAATAAAAAATGTTTTCCTTGTGAAGGCGGGGTTATTCCTTTTGATATTTCTGAAATTCATAAATATCAAAAAAAAGTTGATGGCTGGGATATTACTGAAGATAAAAATAAAATATTTTTTTTGTTTAAAAAATTTAAATTTGAAAACTTTTTAAAAAGTCAAAACTTTGTGAACGAAGTTGGTAAAGTTTCTGAGCAGGAAGGCCATCATCCCGATATATCTTTTGGTTGGGGTTATGCTGAGATTAAAATTACCACTCATGCTATAAAAGGCCTTTCTGAAAACGATTTTATTTTAGCAGCCAAAATAGATCAGATTATTAGTGTCTAAAATGTCTTGTTTTTGAAAATACTAGAATTGTATTTGTTTCATTTGCAAACTTAATTATCTCTTTGTCTCTAATTGATCCTGAAGGTTGAATTACAGCCCTTACACCAGATTGAACCAACTTTTCTATTCCATCTACAAAGGGAAAAAAAGCATCAGATGCTGCAACCAAATCATCGTTAGATAAATTAAATTTATTCATACTGTTAATTGCTATTTCACAGCTGTCTAATCTGCTTGGTTGACCAGAACCAATTCCAACAGTTGCTTCTTTTGAAACAAGAACAATAGCATTAGATTTTACATATCGACAGACATTGAAAGCAAAAATAAGATTTTTAAATTGCTGTGGTGTAGGTTTTTTTTTAGATACAATTTTAAAATCTTTATTAATAAACTTTGTTAAATCCTCTGTTTGTAATAATATTTCTTCATTTGAAGAGATAAACCGCAATATTTCTTTAAAAGTATAGTTTGAAGCATCAATTAATCTTAAATTTTTTTTCTTTTTTAATAATTTTTGCGCATCGCTATCAAAGCCATTTGCTATAATGACTTCTAGAAATAACTTGTTTAATTCTGATGCTAAATTTTTATTTATTTTAAAATTACAGGACACTATTCCTCCAAAAGCACTGATAGGATCACATGCTAGTGCAGATTTATAGCTTTTGAGGTGATTTTTATTTATTGAAACTCCACATGGATTAGCGTGTTTTACTATGACAGTTCCGGTATTTTTGGGAAGAGATTTTGAAATAGTTAAAGCTGAAAATATATCATTATAATTGTTGTAACTTAGTTGTTTTCCATGAATTTGATTTATTTTCAAAGAACTATTTTTTGAATATATAGCACTTTCTTGATGTGGATTTTCTCCATAACGTAGGGTTTCAATAAGATTGGCATGAAAAACATTTTTTTTAGGAAAAATTATATTATTTTTTTTATTAAAATAATCAGAAATAACAGAGTCATAATATGCCGTTTCAGTAAATGCTTTTCTGGATAATTTTTCTCTAAATTCCAAGGATGTAGAACCTTTATTCTTTTTTAATTCTTCAATTAGTTCTCTATATTGATCTGATGAGGTAATAACCGTTACATCTTGATAGTTTTTGGCTGCAGATCGAACCATTGTTGGCCCACCTACATCAATATTTTCAATTATTTTTTCATGATTCTTGGTATTTTTTAATGTTTCTTCAAAAGGGTAAAAGTTTACAATAACTAAATCTATATTTTCAAAATTATTATTTTTTAAGTCTTTTAAGTGTATTTTACTTTTCCTTTTATTCAAAATCCCAGCATGTATTTTTGGATGAAGAGTTTTCACTCTACCTTCTAAAATTTCAGGCGAACTAGTGAATTCAGAAACTTCTATGCACTTAAATTTTAACTGTTTGATTTTTTTATAAGTGCCACCTGAACTAATAATTTTTACATTATTTTTTTTTAAAGTATTAAGAAGTGGTTTTAAATTCTTTTTATCTGAAACTGAAATAAGAGCTGTTTTAATTTTTTTCATTATATTTTAGTAATTTCCCATTTTATGATTTGACTCTCGTCTACACTGATTCCAGATATACATATGTTTTGATTATCTTTATATGAATTTTTATTACCTAAATATAATCCATTATCAATATTTATATCAAAATTATCACAACTAAATTTCCAACCCTCGTCTTCTAATTCTATTAGAATTGACTTATTATTCTGTGTTTTCATTACTTTTGAACTTGGTTCCAAATGAAATCTTATATCAAATTTGATATCTCTTGATTTATCTTTTCTTAATAATTTATCAATACCAATAAATTTTGTTTGTTCTGGATAAAATTCAATTTCTCTTTCATGAATTGTTTGAAACTTTTTTAGATACCCATCATGTGAACCTGAAATTTTCCAATAATTATCCTCAAACACTAAATTTTTTTTAACTATACGAATACCCTTATCAACAATTAGATTTAAATTATCTAATTTTCTAAAATTACAAGAAGAATGATCTTCAATTGATAAAGTGCTTTGTAGGGCAGTACTTTTTGAAAGTTTATTTAATTTGTTTCTATTATTAGAAAAATATCCAGAGTTTGTTATTAGTTTTTTACCATTTGAAAAAATTTCAAATGAAAGAGCACCAGATTGATAAAATTTTGAAAAATAATTACTAGGACTCTCTCCTATATCCATTGTTAATATAATCTTTTTATTTTTAAGAATGGCATAACCAGCGATCTCTTTACTTTCATTTTTAAATGTATACCCGTGTCTTTTTAAATACTGATCAAACTCACTATTGTTTGAGATGTAGTTACCGTTAAATAGAAGATCTTGATTAATATTTTGCCAAATAAAAGCATAACTTTGACCAAGGTAGTATATTGTTTCATCAATATATTCGGGAATTGTATTTTGAGACTCTTTAAACCACTCTCTAATTAAAATAAAATATTTAAGGTAGAAGATTAATTGTTTTATATTTCTAGATTTTGGAAAACCTTGATTGTCAATTGATGATTTTATTATTTTTTTCAAAAGAGCTAATCCACTGTTAAGATATTTTTTTTCTGTTTTGTATGATAGCCCAGTTAAAATTATTGCTGCACATCCAACAATTTTATTTTCAACCTCTGACAAATTTTTGATTTCATTTAGAAGATGATTTGTTTGTTTTTGAATACTTTGGTTAAACCGTTTCTTAAATTCTTCTTCACAATCTTCATAAGTCAATTGATGATTAGATAGCCAAGAGATTATTCTCTTAGAAGTGATGTCAAAATCCCAGCTTTTTTTATTGTAATGATGGTTTTTGTTGATCCAATTATTGATAACTATTTGAGTTGTCTTTTTCGATGATTTTAAATCAAGACTAAAAAACCAAAAAAAATTATTTAATTTTTCAAATTCTTCATATTCTAAATCATTTTGCCAAATACTTTCTAAGGCAAAGTCTTCAATTTTATACTTCTTTTTTTGATATTTTACTATTGATGATAGTAAGTAAGGACTTGGTTTATAACCAAAAGTAATATCTTTTGTTTTAGAAATTTTTTTGTCATAAAAATTTGAGTTTTGATAAAATTTTTTTAAATTAAATTTTAAACTAAAATAAATTTGGCCTAAGTCAGCTATAAAATTTTTGATGATCATTAACTTATTTTAATTTTAATAAATTAATATTTTTTTTTATATCTCCATTATTACTTTTAAATACTGTTGTCCCAGAAACTAGAATGTTAGCTCCAGCCTCTATTGCTGATTGACAATTATTAAAATTAATCCCTCCATCAATTTCAATATCAAAGTTCATAATTTTTTTAGATTTAATTTCTTTAAGTTGTTTAACTTTATCTAAAACTTCAGGCATAAATTTTTGACCACCAAATCCTGGATTTACACTCATTATTAAAACTAAATCAATCTTATCAAGATAGTTAGTAATCAAATCAAGTTTAGACTCTGGATTCAGCGAGTCTCCAACTTTTTTATTTAAGCTCCTAATCTTC
>Ga0222718_10005616_pt1 | contig 10126 bp, 9 predicted proteins | sample C33_27DmetaG_FD_165045 | JGI IMG/M metagenome (GOLD analysis project Ga0222718, IMG submission 165045) | Estuarine water microbial communities from San Francisco Bay, California, United States - C33_27D | ecosystem: Environmental > Aquatic > Marine > Unclassified | place: USA: California... | reverse complement strand
AAGGGTCGAGAGTATTTAAGACTAAAAAATATGTATTGAAATAGTAAGAGGTGAGTTTTCATTGCAAAAAATGATATTTCAATGCTCATTTTGTAATTACATAACTGATAGAAAATTTAATTTACAACGACATATTGGTAAGAAACATAATGATATAGACGAAAATAACGATATATTACAAAATGGACAAAAAGTCAACCCAAATGGACAAAAAGTCAACCCAAATGGACAAAAAGTCAACCCAAATGGACAAAAAGTCAACCCAAATGAACAAAAGGTCAACCCAAATAATATACTTTGTAAAAAATGTAATAAAGTATACAAGACATTAAAACATTTACAAAATCATGAAAAAGTTTGTAATAAAGTTGATAGTCTTACTTGCCCGAGATGTATGATTTCTTTTACAAAAAAACAAGCTAAATCAAGACATATAAAAGCAAATAAATGCCAAGCAAGAAGTATTATACATGCACGAACACCAAATGTTCAAAATATAACAAATAACATAACAAATAATAATATACAAAATAATTTTATTATCAACAACTTTGGATCAGAAAGAATCGATCATATTTCACATGAAGAGATAGTTAAGATGCTTACGAGTGGACAAAATACAATACCATTGTTTATAGAAAAAAAACATTTTGACAAACAATTTCCCGAAAACAATAATATCAAATATACATTGGAAAACAAGTGTAAAATTTTTGAAGACAATAAATGGAAGGAAAAGGATATTGGATTATTATCTTCTTCTTTAGTTCATGATAATACAGAGATTCTCCTTCTATATTGCGATAGCAAGGACAAAGAGGTTTTGAATACAATACAAGATATTGATAAGTATGAAAATGTAAAAAATAAATTGTTCATCCTTTATAATAAAACCGACAGTGAAAAATACAATACGATAATAACAAAAATTAAAGATCTTATCAAAAACTGTGAATTGCAAACAATTCAAGAAACGCAAGAAATCTAAACATCTTCATTATTTTTATTCAAAAATATATTTATTTTTTGGGAAAACTGAAAAAACACTGTTTTTTCAAGAGTCATGGAAACGCCATGGGGGGAGAGGGGTCCAAAATGAGTAAAAATGGTAAGGGTCGAGAGTATTTAAGACTAAAAAATATGTATTGAAATAGTAAGAGGTGAGTTTTCATTGCAAAAAATGATATTTCAATGCTCATTTTGTAATTACATAACTGATAGAAAATTTAATTTACAAAGACATATCAATAAGAAACACGATGATATAAATGAAAATAATGATATATTACAAAATGGACAAAATGACATCCCAAATAGACAAAATGACATCCCAAATAGACAAAATGACATCCCAAATAGACAAAATGACATCCCAAATTTAGAAAATAATTTATTGTATGAATTTATTTGTAAAAAATGTAATAAATTGTACAAAACATTAAAACATTTAAAAACCCATGAATTGAAATGTAAAAAGGTTGATAATCTCACTTGTCCTAAGTGTATGATTTCTTTTACACATAGAAATAATAAAAACAGGCATATAAAAGCAAATAAATGCCAAGCAAGAAGTATTATACACGCACGAACACCAAACATTCAAAACATTACAAATAATAATATTCAAAATAATAACTATGTAACAAATAACAATACATTTGTTATTAATAATTTTGGGTCAGAACGTTCAGATTATATATCACATGAAGAGATAGTTAAGATTCTTACAAGTGGAATGAACACATTGCCCTTGTACATAAAAAAGAAGCATTTTGATAAAGATTTTCCAGAAAATAGAAATATAAAATATACATTAGAAAATCAATGCAAAGTTTTTGAAGATAATAGTTGGCAAAATAAAGATTTAGGATTATTATCTTCTTCATTGGTTCACGATAATACTGAGATTCTTCTTCTATATTGCGATAGCAAGGACAAGGAAGTTTTGAATACAATTCAAGACATTGATAAGTATGAAAATGTAAAAAATAAATTGTTCATCCTTTATAATAAAACCGATAGTGAAAAATACAACACGATAATAACAAAAATTAAAGACCTTATCAAAAACTGCGAATTACAAGAAACACATGAAATCTGATCATTTTTGAAAAACAGAAAAAAAACAGTGTTTTTCAAGAGTCATGGAAACACCATGGGGGGAGAGAGGGGTCCAAAATGAGTAAAAATGGTAAGGACTGAGAGTATTTAAGAATAAAAAATATGTATTGAAATAGTAAGGAGAAGAGTTTTACTCGTAAATAATGTTATTTCATTGCTCAATTTGTAATTATATAACTGATAGAAAATTTAATTTACAACGACATATCAATAAGAAACATGATTGTGAATATCAAAATAACGAACTTTCCAAATTAGGACAAAATGTTATCCCAAACGGACAAAATGTTACCCTAAATGTACAAAATGTTACCCCAAATGTACAAAATGTTACCCCAAATGTACAAAATGTTACCTCATGTATTTTGTCTTGTTCAAAATGTAATAAAATTTATAAAACTACAAGACATTTACATAATCATGAGAAAGTTTGTAATAAAGTTGATAGTCTTACTTGTCCTAGATGTATGATTTCTTTTTCAAATAGACATCATAAATCGAGACATATTAAAGCAGACAAATGCAAGGCTAGAAGTATAATACATGCACGAACACCAAATATTCAAAACATTCAAAACATAACAAATAATAATACGACAAATAATACACAAAATATCGAAAATAAGAATAAATATAATAATATTATTATCAACAATTTTGGATCTGAAAGAATAGATCATATTTCACATGAAGAAATTATGAAAATGTTACAGTCTGGTATAAATACTGTTCCTTTATATATTCAAAAAAAACACTTTGATAAAGAATTTCCAGAAAATAATAATATTAAATATACAAATGATAATAAATGTCAAGTTCTTGTAGAAAACTCTTGGAAAGAAAAAGATATAAATCTTCTTTCTTCCACTCTTATTAAAGACAATACAGAGGTACTTCTTTTATATTGTGATGATAATGATATCAAAATTTCTGAAACTATTCAAGACACTGAAAAATATGAACATGTAAAAAATAAACTATTCATCATTTATAATAAAACAGATCATCGAAAATATAATCAAGTTTTAACAAAAATAAAAGATTTAATCAAATTTTCTACAACATAATTTGAAATAAATTTTTGAAATATTAATAAAAAAATGACAAATATCTTGTTTTGAAAATGTCTCAACAAAAAATGGAGTTTATAAGACTTTCACCAGAAGAAGTTAAAATGTTACCTATTCGGGAAAAAATCGAATATCAAAAAAAGCTAAATACTGAAAGACAAAAAAAATATAGGGAAAATAACAAACAAAAACTGAAGGAATATAGTAAACAATATGCTAAAAAATATAAGGAAAATCACTATGAACATTGTAAAGAAATTGCCAAAAAAAATAGTCAAAAATATAGGGACAAGATGAAAAAGATTAAAATTGAACTTATGATGGAAGATATCTGTAATGAAATTGTCAATAGTATCCAATATTAGAATATTATATTGAAATTTTTAAGAAAATAAAAGGTTCTCACAAAAAGGACTTTTTATTTTTTGTTTGTTTTAAATAAAATGGACAGTGTAAAAGTAACGACTATTACAAGTTTAATATTTCAATTTGTTTTAGGTATTATTTGTATAAAAGGTTTGTATTATGATGTCGAACCTATCAACAATGTTTTAAGAGAACTTCTTATGATAGAAACATTCGTTCAATGTATAGAATTTGCATTTTATTTATATATTCTTCGAATGATCTATATAGGCAATCTTGCGAGTGTAACATCAATAAGATATTTTGATTGGTTTATCACAACACCAACAATGCTTTTATCTCTTATGATATATATTTCTTATAAAAAAGATAAATTTTCTACAAAAGATGTAAAATCGTTTGTGAAAGAACACACAAATGATATATTATATGTGATTTTATGCAATGCAGCAATGTTACTTTTTGGATATCTTGGAGAAACTAGTGTGATAGATCTCTATATTTCGTCTATAATCGGATTTATATTTTTCTTTGCTGCATTTTATAGAATTTATATTAAATTTGTTAAAAACACAACAATTCAGAAGGAATTTTTTCTGATTTTTGGACTATGGTCTTTGTACGGTGTCGCAGCATTACAACAACCTGTTCTCAAAAATAATATGTACAATACACTTGATATATTTTCAAAGAATGTTATGGGTGTCTTCTTATTTTATCAATTACATATCATTAAAAAATAAGGTGAAAAATTACAGATTTTTTCAATCAACGAAAATCTCAGAAAAATGAAGGAGGGAAAGGGAAGGTTTATTGAACTTATTAAACCATCTATGTTCAGTCATTGGTGACATCTAGATATTGGCCTTGAAAAATTTGCGGATGAATTCGCGATTATTCACTGTGGCCAAATCGTGAAGCTTCATCTTAACTTCTTCAAAATCATTGGGAATCTCCTGTGTGGTATAATCTATCCCTTTCTCGTTTGCAAAATTGATACAGAGATCTTGGAATGCATTCACTATCTTTGAACGAAAGCGAGCAGCACGATTGTACCTACTATCTTTGGAATAAGCATCGATGTACATCATGTTGTAAATCGTAGGTCGCTCTCCTTGTGCAATACGATTTGTGATGTAAGAGATTCTCCACTCTGGGATGTGAAGCTTCGGTGCAGCATCTCCATCTTTGTCAAGTTCTTCGTATCCCTGCAAGGATTCCCTCTTTGTCTTATCATCAAGTTCTTTTGCTTCAAGTTCAGCAATCCTATCCGAAAGGGCAGCATAATCTTCAGAGATGTTGTCCCTTTCTGTTGTAATTGCGACAATCGTTTCTTCCAATCTCTTGATTGTTGTCATCAATTCCGACTTCTCACTCTTCTCCTTCTCTGCAGCGATCGTCATCTGACGAAGAGCCAGAATGAAATGATCTTCTTCATCATTGTTCATTTTCCTGACGGGTATGTGAATGCACGAGATTTGACATTTTTATTTTTGTGGTTTCTTACGACGAATCGTTACATCCTTATTCCCATAGTATAAAATTATCAGAATTTAAGAACATTTTTTTTCTAATTTCATAATAATAAGCATCGGGTACTGTTTCTGATGGTTTTCTAATAAGCAACCTTAATGTATCTGGTCTGGCAGTATTCAAATATTGTAATATATTTCTTTCAGTAGCATTAATAGGTGTGGTTTTGGAATTCCACATACCGTGACAATGTAATTCACCACCAATTATATTATTTAATCTTACAAATCTTAATTTTGCTTCTAATTTTGATATTAATCTATCTTTCCAATTGGCTGAAAATTTCCATAATTCAGAACTTGATACGAAACACTCAAGAGCTGGATTGATTTTAATAAAATTATCTTCAAGGGTATATTTAATAAGTTTTATTTCATCTGGTGTGAAATAAGCTTGTGTGAAAGGATTTGTTGGAAATTTAGGATCCGGATTATTATTTTTAGAATTATTTAAATTATCGGTTATAACTTTAACAAGATATAGAACATCAAAACACATGTCTTTTCCAAATTTTATTTTTCTCCAATCAGAAAGTTCTTTCCATTCGTCTAATGTATTTTCTGTTACAAGATATGGTTCATAGTTACACATTTGGTTATAATGTTCTGTTTTTTCATTCATTTTGGTGATCATATCGGGTTTCTTTACTACAAGAGATTGTATATTCATTTGTAATGAAATATGATTCTGCATAAGTCGTTTCTTAGTTGGTGAAAAACGATGTTCTACACTACACATTTGTACAACATTTTTGGAAGGATTAAAGAAATAAATTCCCGATTTCAAAGGATCGTATTTTACTTTCAATCTTTTAAAATATTGGATGAAAAGATTTATCAATCGTAGTCCAACACCGTGAATACACATTTCTCCTTTATTTGCATATTCAACTATTTTTTTCACATCAGCATAAGCTGCTTTTTCAGGACCTGATTTCAATTTAGAAAGACTTTCCGACAATTTTTGCAGACATTCAATTGATCTTTGAAAAAAAGAGGAATCATCCTTTTCAAAAGAGGTCAAATTATTAAAATAACATGTTCTCCCTGCGTCACCTACCATATAAAGAGTATCAATTGTTTTCTCAAATATATTATCTCTTTCAAGTTGTTTTTTAATTTCTTTTTCAAAATATTCTTTAACCTTTTCCAACAATACAGGATGATTTTTCAAAAGTGTGTCAATTTCTGATTTTTTGAATAAATCAAATGGTATATGAGGATTTTTATTATTGAAATTTCCATCATTTACATAAGCAATTAGTTCTTTTGCAGAAAAGCAATATCCATCAGAGGTTTTTATAAAATCGTCATCTTCAATATCATCTACATTGTCAAACATTAAAAAGGTGTCCTTGTTTTTGCATTTACGACTATTTGTTTTTTTAGATGATTTAGATGATTTAGATGATTTAGGTGATTTGGATGATTTAGATGATTTAGATGATTTTGTTTTTGAAGGCGGTTTATTTACTTCATTTACAACATTTACTTCATTTACTTCATTTACAACATTTCTTACATTATTTTCTACATTTCCAACATTAATGACACCTTCTTTTACAAGTTTTTTATATAAAAATGTGCCTATTTTTATACATCTTTTGGATTTTGGATTCAAAATCTCATTGTCTTTACATTTATTGTAAGGAGGTAAAATACCTTCTTTTATTAATTTCCTATGTGTCAATCCATTGATTGTTATACAGATATTTGTCTGTGGATTACGAATTTTATTAGGTGGACAATCCATTCTATATATTATCAACAATATATTTGTTCATAATTAAAAAAATGAAACATTTAAAAACAAACAATACATTTATATTATATATATTATAAGATGCCACCGAAGGAAAAGACCTGTAATAGAGGTGTTCGAGTTCACGGAACAGAAAAAAATCAACAGACTATTTTGGAACCATATAAACAAAAGACTGCTTATAAAAAATTAAAACTTTTAAATGATAATACAAATGATAAGCTTCGCGATATTCTCGAAAATAATTGTTGGAATTTGAAAGATCTTTTTGAAAAAGAACTTCCAGAGTTTTTGAATGATATATGTAACGAAGGTGCTGTGGCTTGGAATAATGGTATACAATATTTGGATTATGCAAATTTCAAAAATGTCAAGATAAATGTCGTTTCTTTAAAAAAATTCAAAGAAGGCGAATATAAAACTTTATTCAGAGACAAAAGAACTAGAGGAAACAATTTGGAAACAGAACAAGCATATGCTGGGAGAATCGAATTTTTCACTAAAACTTTTAATGATTTTAAGAAATTTGCAAAGAATGATGATTTGAATTGGATTGTTAAGAACAATAGACTTTTATTATACAATATTTTGAAATATCATCACGAAGAAGGTAATGTTATTTATACTATAAATAGAGATTTGAAAGTTATGACAAGGGTTATGAAATTGCTTTTAGGAGAAGATGATGAATTAAGATATAAATATTCGGTATTACAGACAGCTTTTACAGATGTTGAAAATTTGAAAGATGATTTAAATAAAATCAGTACAGACAGAGAGTTCAAAACATTTGTTCCATATGAACAATTATTTGACATTTGCGAGAAGTTGGAAAGAGACTATTTTGCTATGGTAAATTTAAAGCGAAGAAAACAAAATAAAGACGAATATAATAATTTAGAACAAATGTATGAAAGAAATGAGGAGGATGGTAAGACACATAATCCACAAATATTTCATAAACATCAATTATTACTAGCATTGGCATTGAATATATGGAATTTTCCAAGTAGAACTGAGAATTTTACAATGTTTTTCATAGAAGATGTAAAAGATGTGAAACCTGGCGAAAACTATGTTCATATAACAGACGATGGCAAATGTCAAATGATATATAACGATGATATCAAATGTCATAAACCTATATCATATATATTGAATAGTGCAGCTTTGTCTGGTCTTAATAATAGATTGTGTAGATTGTTAAAATATTCATATAATACATATAAAAGGAAATCTTTATTTTTGCAAAAGAATGAATGGGGTAGTAACCAAAAAGGTGTTTCTTCGGCTGCTGTTAGAAAATGGATATCGTTTTTAGTTCCCAATAAAAACATAGGGGTTAATACATTCAGATCATCTTTTGTATCATATTATTTTCCCAAATGGAATAATCGTCAGAGGAATGTAATGGCAATAAGAATGAGAACATCTATGTCACAAATAATGAGAAGTTATTTGAAATTTTACACAGACCCAGATGTATTAGCTCAAGTAAAAATAGAACCAGATGATGAATTAGTACATAGAGTTGCAAGAGGAAGATCACAAAATGATAGATATGATGTGGATGACGAAGAAGTTGTACAACAGAATAATGAGGAAATAAGAAATATTGGAATGAATGAAGCAAACGATGTCGATAGAGTAAATGAAAATGAAATAGATTACAGGAAACGACGACAGGACAGTTTTAAGAAATGGTATCAAAATGAGGCAAATCGAGAGAAACACAAAAATAGGACCAAGGCTGCATATGGTGCAAGATATATCAGAGAATTAAATAAAGGGATAATAGATTTTTCAAAAATGACAAAAGAGACAAAGGATAAATATAACATCAAGAGAAGAGAAGGAACAAACGGATTTGAATATTACATAGAAGAATAGATCAAAAAACATTTTATGTTTGTATTATAAGGATGGATGGAAAAAGGGTGAGAAATAAATGGATTGAATCCAAAAAGGCCAAAATAAATAACGAATATGTTTTAACCTATTTAAAAAATGGCGAAGGTGAAAAACATGTAAAAATTGGCAAAAAGTATATACCACTCAAGGGATACAAAAAGCAGGTTAAACAAATAGGGGGAGAGGGAGGAGAGGAAGATGATGTAAAAAAAACTTTGTATGATGATTTTGACAAGCCGCATCTGGGATCATTGACGAGCGTGTATGATTTGAAAGATTTGTTGCTTAATGAAGAAATGTTAAATGTGTATCAAAAATATGAAGAAAAAGTATATATTGACATTAATACAGTTAAAAAAGATTTGAATGAAATTTTCAAATATTTTAAACGGTCAATTCTTTTAGATGAAAAAATAGATTATGATTCGTGGATAAAAGATGTGGGTGGTTTCTTTACATCGGTACAGAAAAATCAAGATTTAAAGAATGCAAATTCTAAAATTATAAATATTTTAACAAAAATATGTAATGACTTAGAAAAATTTATTGAGAAAAAAGATGAAAAAGGTGAATTTGCATATTTCAAAAAAGAAGAAGAAATCAAGGAAAATCAAGATTTTAAATTTAAAAATGAAACACTTTTTAGGACGACAGTATTTTTGAGAAGTTTTTTAGAAAGATATGAAAAAAAAACAATGATACTCACAGAAAAAAAGAATTTAGAAGAAAAAAAAATGAATTTAGAAGATTTTCAAACATTTGCTGAAGAAATGGATAAATGGAAGTACTTGAACGTGATAAAAATAAACGACATCGAACAAAATGTAAAAGAGAGTGTGACTGGTGATCCAACCAATCCAATCAATGATCCGGAGAGTTGGCCTTTTTATCCAGACATTGACGATACTATATCAATTTTTTTGAAAATACTTTTACACATACACAGTGGTCGGATAAAAGGAGAAGGAGAAGGAGAAGGAGAAGGAGAAGTGAGGTTGAAGAATATAGAAACGAGGTTGAATAATATAGAAGCGATGTTGAATATAGAAGCGGGGAGAGTCAATAGAAAAAACACAAGGGATATAAAACCATTACCACCACGACCGGCACATCCGAATACGATGGGGGGAAACAAAAAACAAAACCAACAAAGATCCCAAACAAAACAAAAAATAAAAATCTCAAACAAAACGATACCCCAACAAAAATCTTAAACAAGACCCCAAACACCCCCCCAACAAACCCCCTCAAGCAAAAGACCTTTACAAACCAAACAAAACCAACAAAATCAGAATATAGAAGAACGGAAGAGAAGATATTGATGAAGACGGATGGTAAAACGCGAAAATTAACAGTGTATACTA
>Ga0222718_10005613_pt1 | contig 10129 bp, 8 predicted proteins | sample C33_27DmetaG_FD_165045 | JGI IMG/M metagenome (GOLD analysis project Ga0222718, IMG submission 165045) | Estuarine water microbial communities from San Francisco Bay, California, United States - C33_27D | ecosystem: Environmental > Aquatic > Marine > Unclassified | place: USA: California... | reverse complement strand
TGAGCCTCGGCCAATGGCTGCCGGATCGCACGATCCACATCCACAGTTTCTCGAAGAGCCACGGCCCTGATCTTCGCCTCGCAGCAGTCGGAGGTGCGGCCGGCCCGATCAGCGCCATCGTGCGACGCCGACAACTCGGACCGTCGTGGACCAGCCGCCTGCTCCAGCAGGTCCTCCTCGCCTTGCTGACCGATCGGGACGCTCAGGTGGCCGTGGCGATGGCGGCCGAGCTCTACCTCGAGCGCCGCCGAGCGCTCGGGGCTGCACTGGAGCAGCGTGGACTGAGAATCAACCCACTCGGGACCGGACTCAACCTCTGGGTTCCCGTTGCCGACGAGCAGTCCACCGTCGTCGCCCTTGCTGCGCTCGGAGTCGGCGTCGCACCGGGCAGGCCCTTCGAAGTCACACCGTCGGTCATCGGCCATGTCCGGGTAACCATCTCGACCCTCGATGAGCCGACCCAACTCGCCGATGCGATCGTCGCTGCGGCAAGCACCGATGCCGGGTATGCCTCCACGAGTGCTCGCTAGCGGCGGTCGAGGAACGCAGCCATCTGCGACCGGGCGACCGAGGGGCTTGTCGTCACCGACCAGTCGGCCCGTTCCGCAACGTGCTCGCTACCAGCTTGCCGCGATGTACTGGGTCTCGCAGAATTCGAAGATCCCCTCGTGTGCGCCCTCACGACCCAAACCCGACTGTTTCATCCCGCCGAACGGTGCCGCCGGATCAGACATCGCACCGCGGTTGATCCCAACCATGCCGGCATGGATCCGCTCCCCCACACCCATGGCTCGGGCGACATCACCGGAGTACACGTAGGCAGCAAGACCCATCTCGGTGTCATTCGCCCATTCGATCACCTGATCGGTGTCGGTGAACGGGATGACCGGAGCAACCGGACCGAAGATCTCCTCGCGGGTGATGGGCGAATCCATCGTGACATCGCCCAACACGGTTGGGGCATAGAAGAAACCCGGGCCGTCGATGGGGCCCCCACCGACGGCGGCGGTGGCGCCAGCAGCGAGGGCACCCTGGACCAGATCGTCGATCGTCTCGATCGCACCGGCGTTGATCATCGGGCCGCACGTGACGCCGTCGTCCATCCCGTTGCCGACCTTCACCGCACCCATGGCGGCGGCCAGTTTGTCGGTGAACTCGTCGGCGATGTCGGCGTGCGCGAACATCCGATTCGCTGCGGTGCACACCTCGGCAGAGTGCCGCATCTTGGCGACCATCGCACCGTCGACCGCTGCGTCAAGATCTGCGTCGTCAAACACGACGAAGGGCGCGTTGCCGCCCAACTCCATACCGACCTTCAGCACCCGGTCGGCGCACCGCTTGAGGAGAACCCGACCGACCTCAGTCGAACCGGTGAACGACACCATTCGAGTGGCGCGATGCTCGGTTGCGGCATCAAACCACGACCCCGACGACTGCGTTGGCACGACGTTGACCAGCCCGGCGGGTACTCCAGCTTCCTCGAGCAGTTCGGCGATCCGCAGCGCCGTCAGCGGGGTTTCCTTCGGTGGCTTGATGACGCATGCGTTGCCGGCCGCCAATGCAGGAGCGACTTTGCGGGTGATCATTGCGGCCGGGAAGTTCCACGGCGTCACCATGACCACAACACCGACCGGTGGGTGGTGGACGATGATCTTGTTGGCGCCACCAGGGGCCGTCTTGATGATGCCGTCGATCCGGACCGCCTCTTCGCTGTTCCAGCGGAAGAACTCGGCTGCGTACGCAATCTCTCCCTTTGCATCGGCCAGTGGCTTGCCGTGTTCGAGCGTGATCAAGGTGGCGAGCTCGTCGGTGTGATCGATGAGGGTCTGCCAACACGACCGCAGGACCTCGGCCCGAACGCGAGGCGCCGTCTGCGCCCACGATCGCTGCGCCTGGTCGGCCGCCTCGACCGCGGCTGTGGCCTCTGCGGGGCCGCCAGCTGCGACAGTGGCAATCTCTTCGCCAGTGGCCGGGTTGGTCACCGACACGCGGTCAGGCCCATCGGACCACACACCACCGATCAACATCTGCGTCTGCATTGCAGAACGATGGCACGGGGCGGTCCGAATGCCAACCGTCGAAGAATGATCGATCAGCCGGGCCGGTGCTGAGCTGGCGCCCATCTTCTCTCGTCGCGTTGACGAACTCAGCCGTCGGTCGCCAGTGGGACGGGCGCTCGATCGAACCAGGGAAGCATCCACTGGACCGCCGGCCCGATTGCGAGCAGCGACCAGACTGTTCCCCAGCCGATCGTTCCGCCGAGCAGGAATCCGGCGGTGAATGCCGCTGCTTCGACCCCGAAGCGGCCAGCCCTGATCGACACACCACGCTCGTTGAGGCCAAGCATCAACCCGTCCCGTGGGCCTGGACCCCAGTGGACACCAAGATAAAGCGACGAGCCCAAGGCAACCACGAGTGGCCCCAACACGGTGAACGCAGCGCGACCCACCCAATGATCGGGAGACTCGATGAGCCAAAGCGTGAGATCGGTTGACGGGCCGATTATCAAGACGTTCATGATCGTTCCGCGACCGACCGTCACTCCCATGGCGAGCACGACAACGAACACGCACGCGCCCGTCACAACGGTGGCGCCCCCGATCGAGAGCGGCGTGTGATCGGAGATCCCTTCGTGGAAAACGGTCCAGGCGCCCTGCCCGAAGCCACCGATGACGGTGAACGCCAGTCCTGCGCCGAAGACGTAGAGCCCGACGACGATCTGGACGAGGCGCCGATGCGCTTCGTTCACCCGTTGCGTTCGACGTCGCCGCCGAAACCCTCGGTACCTGACGCACCCGCCGCCGAGCCAAGCCGCTCCATGGCGACTGTGTTCAACGATGGTGACGGCGTGAACGCGACGGGCAGCTTCTTCACGCCGCCGATGAAGTTTGAGCGAAGGTAGGAGATCTCACCGGCAAGACGGATATCGGGAAGCCGCTTCGCGATCTCACGGAACATGAGCTTGATCTCCATGCGAGCGAGATTCGCGCCGAGGCAGAAGTGCGGACCCCCGCCCCCGAAACCGACATGGTCGTTCGGTGTGCGTTCGATGTCGAAGTTCCACGGGTCCTTGAACGCTCGCGGATCCCGATTCGCCGCAACATGCCACATCACGACCTTGTCACCGGCCGCTATCTGCACGCCGTCGAGTTCGTAGTCCCGGATGCACTGACGCCGAAAGTGCATGACCGGAGAGGCCCAGCGAACGACTTCGTCGACCATCGTGTCCTCGTAGCGCGCCGGATCACTGACGTACTTGTCCCACTGATCCGGAAAGTCGAAGAACCCCATCATCCCGCGGGTGATCGAATTACGGGTCGTTTCGTTGCCAGCGACCGACAAGAGGAGGAAGAACATGTCGAATTCGTCTTCGGAGAGCATCTCTCCGTCAAGATCCGCCGAGAGCAGGGTCGTGATGATGTCGTCAGCTGGTTCGCCTCGGCGCTCGGTCTGCAACGCCCGGCTGTAGATGAACAATTCGGTGGCGGCACTCGTGGCGTCGTCGGGGTCCGCGGCGAAGTCGGGGTCGTTCCCCCCGACCATGCGGTTGGTCCAGTCGAAGATTTTGGTGCGGTCCTCGATGGGAATGCCGACCATCTCGGCGATCGCTTGCAGTGGGAGTTCGGCTGACAGCTCCTCAACAAACTCGGCCTCGCCGCGCTCCGAGACGCGATCGATGATGCTGTCGGTCCGATTCTGGAGATAGTTCTCGAGCAGCTGGATCATGCGCGGCGTGAAGCCGCGCGACACAATCCGTCGGAACCTCGTGTGCTTCGGCGCGTCGAGTTCGATCATCAACCCGTCGTTCATGGCCTGGGTCATCGGGTTTGAAAAGTCGGGCTCGGTCATCTGCGTTCCCGCCGCGTTCGACGAGAAGACATCGGCCTGCCGATTGACCTCTTTCAGATGGGCGAGACGGGTGATCGCCCAGTATCCCGGCCCCGTGTCGCCCTCGTCGATCCAATGGATACCAGGGTCGGTCTCGCGAAGACGGGCGAGGAGTTCGTGGTGTTCTTGACGCTGAAACGCATCGTGATCCCAGAGATCGATGTCGAGGTCCGTCATGAACACTCCGAAGGTTGGTTTGCGCGGAAGAAGATTTGCTTCCTGGCAAGGAGAACGTAGCGGGATCTGAGCCCGGGTGCCTGCCCAGGACTGGTCTTCGTGACCCTGAAGCTCAGTCGACCAGGTCGCGCATCAACCGGTCGACCGCGACCGATGGGGTGATGGTGCCCGCCGCAACCGCTGCCTCGGCCGCAGCACGAGCCGTCGCAAACGTCTCGTTGCGCTCGAAGTGAGCGAGCAGTCGCTCCTGAAGCATCGTGTGCAGCCAGTCGAGCTTCTGTGCTCGGCGACGGGTATCTCGCTCACCGTTCTCGATCGATTGTGCGCGGTGGCGTTCGACCTCCGCCCAAAGTTCAGTGAGTCCGGTGCCTTCGAGGGCTGAACAAGTCAGGACGGGAGGCTCCCACGCCTGCCCGGGCGGCTGAACGAGGTGGAGCGCTCGACGGTAATCGACCGCCGCTTGCTGCGCCTTCTCGACGTTGGTGCCGTCAGCCTTGTTGACAGCGAGGAGATCAGCGAGTTCGAGCACACCTTTCTTAATGCCCTGGAGCTCGTCGCCGGCACCGCTGAGCATGAGCACGATGAAGATGTCGACCATCGCGTGTACGACCGTCTCACTTTGGCCGACACCGACCGTCTCGACGAGCACGACGTCGTAGCCGGATGCCTCGAGCACCACCATTGCTTCGCGTGTCGCACGGGTGACCCCACCGAGCGTGCCAGCCGACGGTGACGGCCGAATGAAGGCGTTGGGGTCGACGGAAAGATTCTGCATTCGGGTCTTGTCGCCGAGAATCGAACCGCCTGAGCGCGAGCTCGACGGGTCGACCGCCAAGACCGCAACCCGGCGACCCGCAGAGGTGAGCTGCAGACCGAGCGCCTCGATGAACGTCGACTTACCCACCCCGGGCACGCCGGTAATCCCTACTCGGTGGGCGTCGCCGCTGTGTGGCAGCAACTCGTCGAGCAGCGCCGCTGCATCGGCCCGATGAGCCGGCAGGGTCGACTCGACGAGCGTAATCGCCCGGCCGGTGGCGGTTCGATCGCCGGCCAAGACTGCGGCGGCGAGACCAGAAGCCGCTCCATCACCAGAAGCCATACGGCGACGCTACCTATGATGCGGCCCATGATCTGTCATCAGGTACTCATCACACTCAACGACGACGCAAAAGACATCGCCGACCAGATCGTCGCCGAGCTTGCCGCGTATGCGCCAACTTGTGCGACCGTGCGCGCGTACCGAGTTGGCCGCGATGTCGGTTTGGCCGACAACACGGCCGACGTCGCCGTCGTGGCCGAGTTTGACGACGTTGCGGGCTACCAGTTCTACGCGACCGACGAGGGCCACGTCGACATCATCCAACGCTTGATCCTTCCCAACGCAGCTGGTCTCGTTCGCGCCCAGACGGAGTTCTGAGATGGACCTCGCCCTTGAGGGCAAACGAGTCCTCGTTACCGGCGGCAGCCGGGGAATCGGCAAGGCCATCGTCGCCGGCTTTCTCGATGAGGGAGCGCGGGTTGCGACCTGTGCCCGTGGCGCCGAGTCGCTCCTCGCCATGGCCGGCGAACTCGGGGGGCGAGGTGAGCTCCACGACCGCGTCTGCGACATGGCCGACCCCGATGCGGTTGAGGCGCTCGTTGCCTGGGCTGCGGAGACGCTCAGTGGGCTCGACATCGTCGTGTCGAATGTCAGCGCGATGAACGCCCGCGACTTCCACGTGGGGTATGAGGTCGACATCCGCGGGATGCACACGCTGATCGAAGCAGCCACGCCGCACTTCGCCCATCACGCCGGCTGCAACGTGATCACCATCGGTAGTCGTGCCGGATCTGTAGGCACGGTGCTCCCCGCCTACTCGGCCTACAAGGCTGCGACCGTCAGCTACATGAAGTCGCTCGGGATCCGCCACGCCAAACGCGGCATCCGATTCAACTGTGTGTCGCCGGGCGACATCCTCTTCGAAGGCGGTACCTGGGCAGATGCGCGCGACCACCAGCCCGAGTTCTTCGACGCCGTGCTTGCCCAGAACCCGACGGGCCGCATGGGAACACCCGAGGAGATTGCGAGCGTCGTCGTCTTTCTCGCCAGTGACCGTGCCAGCTTCGTCACCGGCGCCAACGTCCTCGTCGACGGTGCCGCCACCGACGGGATCCAACTCTGACCGAGCTCAGCGGAGAAGGTCGAGCAATTCGAGCGCAGCATCGGGGATCACCGTGCCCGGCGGGTAGACCGCCACCGCACCCATGTCGAGCAGCGTGGCGACGTCGTCGGGTGGGATCACACCCCCGACGGTGATCTTGATATCGGGGCGACCGAGATCGGCGAGGGCGTCTCGCAATGCCGGCACCAAGGTCAAGTGCCCGGCAGCGAGCGACGACGCACCTACGACGTGAACATCGGCTTCGACCGCCTGGCGAGCCACTTCCTCAGGCGTCTGGAACAGCGGCCCGATGTCGACATCGAAGCCCAGATCGGCGAACGCCGTGGCGATGACTTTCTGCCCGCGATCGTGGCCATCCTGTCCCATCTTGGCGATCAGGATTCGCGGGCGCCGTCCGTTGGTCGCGGCGAATGCGTCGACGCGAGACCGGACGGCCATGACGGAATCGGCTTCTGCTCCCACTTCGGTTCGGTACACCCCTTCGATCGTGCGGATAGTGGCGACGTGACGACCGTAGACCTTCTCGAGCGCATCGCTGATCTCTCCCACCGTCGCTTGCGCACGGGCGGCGTCGATCGACAGGGCGAGCAGGTTGCCATCACCCCGCTCAGCAGCGTGGGTGAGCGCGTCGAGCGCGGCATCGACCGCAGCTTGAGAGCGTTCGGCGCGGAGGTGCTCGAGCTTCGCATATTGAGCGGCTCGAACTTCGGCGTTGTCGATCTTCAGGACCTCGACCGGGTCTTCTTCGCCGGGCTCGAGGCGGTACTTGTTGACCCCAAGAACCGCCTGTTGCCCGGAGTCGATGCGGGCTTGCGTCCGGGCTGCAGCCTCTTCGATGCGCAACTTCGGGATCCCGGCCTCGATCGCAGCCGCCATGCCGCCCATGTTCTCCACCTCGGCGATGTGGACCATCGCCCGATGCGCGAGTTCGTTGGTGAGCCATTCGACGTGATGCGACCCACCCCATGGATCGACGGATTTCGTGGTGCCGCTTTCTTGTTGCAGGAACAGCTGCGTGTTGCGGGCGATGCGCGCAGAGAAGTCGGTGGGAAGGGCAAGGGCCTCGTCGAGCGCATTGGTGTGCAGCGACTGGGTATGCCCCTGGGTCGCCGCCATCGCTTCGACACAGGTGCGGGTGACGTTGTTGAACACGTCCTGCGCGGTGAGTGACCAGCCCGATGTCTGGCTGTGAGTTCGCAGCGATGACGACTTGGGGTTCCGAGGCTCGAACTGGGTCATGAGGTTCGACCACAGCAGGCGGGCTGCTCGGAGCTTGGCAACCTCCATGAAGAAGTTCATCCCGATCGCCCAGAAGAAGCTCAACCGGGGGGCGAAGGCATCCACGTCGAGCCCGGCCGCCATGCCGGCCCGCACGTACTCGACGCCGTCGGCCAAGGTGTACGCGAGTTCAAGGTCGGCGGTCGCCCCGGCCTCCTGCATGTGGTAGCCCGAGATCGAGATCGAGTTGAACCGCGGCATCTCCCGGCTGGTGAAGGCGAAGATGTCGGAGATGATCCGCATGCTCGGCGTCGGCGGGTAGATGTAGGTGTTGCGAACCATGAACTCCTTGAGGATGTCGTTCTGGATCGTGCCCGCGAGGTGGGCCGGGGCGACACCTTGCTCCTCGGCCGCCACGACGTACAGAGCGAGAATCGGCAACACGGCACCGTTCATGGTCATCGACACGGTCATCTGATCGAGCGGGATGCCGTTGAACAGTTGCCGCATGTCGAGGATCGAGTCGATCGCCACCCCTGCCATACCGACGTCACCGGTCACCCGCGGATTGTCGGAGTCGTATCCCCGGTGGGTTGCGAGGTCGAATGCGATCGAGAGGCCTTTCTGGCCGGCTGCGAGGTTGCGGCGATAGAAGGCGTTGGATTCCTCGGCCGTCGAGAACCCGGCGTACTGACGGATCGTCCACGGCTGGTTGACGTACATCGTCGGATATGGACCGCGAACAAAGGGCGACAACCCGGGAAAGGTCGCTGGGAAGCCGAGGTCGGCGATGGCCGCAGCGTCGAGCGAGACAGGAATGTCAATGCCTTCAGGCGTGGACCACGCAGCAGCCGAATCGGCGGCGGGTGGGGCAGCCGCCTTCGGCAGCGCCAGACTCGAGAAGTCGGGGATCGAACTCATGCGTCACTCCGTTGCGCTGCACCGTTCAAAAGCGCAGCACATCCGACCAAGTACAGGGCCCCACCGAACGCAAGCCACCAGTCGCCGGTAGCGATGCCGACGACGGTGAAGACGAATGATCCACCGACGAAAAATATCCAGCCGATCTTCTCGCTTGCGCCCATCAGTCGAGCCCCAGTCGCTCATGAAGATCGCCGAGTGCACCCAAGACGTCGACACCGAGGTAAAGGAAGGCATCAACGCCGGCCGATTCGAGATCGGCCCGCAGGTCAGCAGGATTCCCGGCGAGGGCCACGAACGACGCGCCGGCGTCCTTGAGTGCTGTGACGGTGGCGGCGGCGCGTTCGGCGTACACGGCATCGGACGAACAAACGACGGCGACGGAGGACCCCGATGCCTCGAATCGCGCCGCAGCCTCGATCGGTGAGGCGGCGCCGTCGCCGTCACCGCCGTCGACCGAGAGCCCACCCACGGCCAAGAAGTTGGAGATCCACGCCGAGCGTGCGGTGTGCTCGGCCATGGGACCGAGGGTGGCCAAATGCACGATCGGATCGACTCCAGCCGACCGAGATCGATCAGCTGCGTCGCGCAGCGCCTCAAAGGGAGCAGCGGGACGTCGCATTGGGAACTCGCCGTGACCTCCGCCCTTTACCGTGGGCGCCACCGGGCCGGTGTCGGGGAACTCCGACACACCAGTGACCGGTTCGCGTCGGGTCGCGAGCTGACCGAGACGCAACTCCCACGATGCCCGTGTTGCGTTGGCGACGACACCCGATTCGAGCACTGCCGGCATGCCGCCAGCGACCTCGACATCCTGGAATGCCGCCCAACCCGCCTCGAGTAGCCGCTGCGTGAGCGACTCGACGAAAGCGGACCCCGCAGCCGGGTCGACCAAGCGGTTGATGCCGGATTCGTCGATCAGCAGGTGATGGATGTTGCGGGCGTTGCGGCGAGCGAGTGCAGAATCCGAGCCGTCGAACGGCAGAACGGTCACTGCGTCAGCTCCACCGACCCCCGCAGCGAAAGCGGCGGTGGTCGACCGCAGGATGTTCACGGCCGTATCACGCTGCGAAAACATCGACGCCGACGTGACCGCATGGAACCTTGACGCCGCACCAGGGGCTCCGGATGCGGCGAGTACCGCCGACCACAACGTGCGGGCGGCGCGCAGGCGGGCGATCGTCAGGAACTGATCGGCGTCGGCCGCAACCCGAAAGCCGATTGTGGCGGCGGCACGTTCGACCGTGAGTCCGGCATCCTCCAGGGCTCGGAGCATGGCAACACCCGTCGCCAACATCCAGCCGAGTTCCTGCACTTCGTCAGCCCCTGCATCGACGTAGCGGGTCGTGTCGACGGTGCAGGCGACGACCTGCGGGTGCGACGTGGCGATCGATGCCGCATAGGCAGCGCACGCCGCGATGTCGGCCATCGATCCGCTGCGCGCGAACGCGCCGATCGGGTCGAGTCCGAGCCAACTGCGGCAGGCCGTCGCGTTGCCGCCCTCGTCGAGCAATGCAACCAGTGCCTTCGCTGCATCGAGATCGGCATGCGGGGCGAGTACGACCGGCGCGATGTCGAGGAGAACACCCTCGAGTGCCTGACGCAACGTGTCGAGCGTCCACGAGGTGGCCGAGCGCCCGAGCTCGATCGACGTGACGCCGTGTTCGAGGTCGTCCAGCACTTTCGCTGCGCACGCAGCTGGGTGGGTCGCTTCGTGATGCTGGCGGATGTCCCACCCGTACGCCACGCGATGTGGATCGGCA
>Ga0222718_10005612_pt1 | contig 10130 bp, 8 predicted proteins | sample C33_27DmetaG_FD_165045 | JGI IMG/M metagenome (GOLD analysis project Ga0222718, IMG submission 165045) | Estuarine water microbial communities from San Francisco Bay, California, United States - C33_27D | ecosystem: Environmental > Aquatic > Marine > Unclassified | place: USA: California... | reverse complement strand
TACATCTCCACCATATGTTCCTACATCACCTCCTTATGCACCTGGTTCTCCTAATTATCCACCACCTGATGAATATTCACCTGTATCTGTAGCAGAGGTAGTATCTCCACCTTATCCCGATGTTTCGCCACAATATGTCCCTTCTGGAAATACTCAACCCACTATATTGACAGGAGCAATTCCAGTGAATACAATTGTAGGTATTCCAGTATATGCACCAAATACCCCGGCGAATAATCAACATAGTATATCATCTAGTTCAGATGGTAGCATACCACCACCACCTCCACCTGAAAATTACTCAGACTCATCCTTAGATAGTAATATTGTTAGTATTGATGCTAAACCTGAACCGCGTAGTGATGGGATTGAACTCATAATTAATACTAGTAAAGATAATACAAAATCCGACGATGATGATAATGATAAATCGGATGAATCTCTAGAGCGTAAATCAATAAGTATAAATTAATTTTTTACACTTAACATCATGTTGTAGAATAATGTATTATTTAACCGATGATTTTTTATATAATTATTATAATTAATAAATATATATAATGAATTTTATAATGAAATCTAATTAGGTTTATTTAAATCTTCAATGGTGTAAATATTCAAAGTTACAATTAATAATTATTTGAATATTAATAAAAATTGAAACAAAATAAAAATATAAATTTGTAGTATATTATAAATATGACACAATCTAGTGGAACGATAACAGCGATTTTCAAGTCTAGACAGACATTACTTCAATTGTTACAAGAACAAAAATATGATATTTCGGATTATGAAGAATTTAGTGTGAATGAAGTTCACATTATGTATAATAATAAGCAATTAGATATGTTGTTATCAAGTAAAGAATCTGATAGTATAAAAAAGAAAATTTATGTAAAATATCATTTAGCAAAAACCTTGCCTAGACAAAACATAAATGATTATATTGATGATTTATATAATCTAGAAGAAGTACTATCAAAAGGCGATACATTAATAATTGTTACTAAACAAGAACCTAACGATCCGCTATTAAACATACTAAGACAAATTTGGGAACAAGATGGTATATTTATTATCGTGTATAATTTAGAAAGATTACAATTTAATATTTTAAAACATAGTTATGTTCCAAAACATATTATTATGAACAATTCTGAAATAGACGACATGAAGAAAAAATATAACATTAAAACGGATGAAGAAATACCTGAAATATCTAGATTTGATCCAGTTGCTATAGCTATTGGAATGCGCCCAGGTGATATATGTAGAATAATACGACCAAGTAAAACTGCAATTACTACCAATTATTATAGATTATGTTCTCAATAATAAATATACATGGATTTATTAAGAACATCGAAAGAAAAAATAGAAGAATTAAATAACCGTTTTTTTTACATTATGGAAAATTTTATACCCAAATATATCAATTATTTAAGAGACCCAAAAAATAATAATTATAAATCCGAAATAAACCGCATAGATAGTGTTATTACAGATATAAATAGTGACGCCCATGTTTTACGAAATGATTTACAAGTTGCTATTGATAATAATAATACAAAAATAGTCAAAATGAATGCTAATATAGATTCATTAAAACAAGAAAATAAGAATATGAAGTCTAGAGTTAAGGAATTAAGTAGCCAATCAATAACATCAGAAGGTTTGTTTGATACAGAATTAGATTGGTATAAAAAACAAGTATTAATAATTTTATTACTATTTATTGGTATTGTATATGGTATTCGTTTAGTAACAGGATTACATATGTCTTGGTTACAATTAGCCACCTCTATCTTTTTATTTATTATAATGAAATGGATATATGGATTTATGTTTTGAGGTTAAAACATTTTCTATAAGTATTTTATAACAAAATATGTTTCATCCATATAACGAATCAAATGTTACTGTATTTGAAAATATAGATAACAAACAAAATAATAATGCTGATGAAATGGCAAAATATATAAACCAGATATACGATCGTCGACAATCCATTCGCAAAATTAAAAACAATTTAGTTCAAATATCTGGACAAGAAGAAGATTCGGAATTAAGAATGGTGGAAAATTTTTATGATTATTGGATTTGGACTATATTAATGTTACTCATTGTATGGTTACTCTACATATGTTATACTAACAAGGAACATAGTACCATGATTACTTTATATATATTATCAGGGTTAACATTAATTTATATTTTCCGTGGTTATATTCTTGCTGTTTAGAATAAATATTATGAATGATTATTATGTATAAATAATATCTAATAAATTATATATACATGACTTATATTGACGATATCATTAATAAAAATCCGATAAAATATGATTCATTAATTAGAAATAACATTAGTAATAAAGAATTAAAAATGAAAATAGATGAATATAACAATATACAAGAAGAATATGCGTCTTTATTATCAAAACAAGCAATAAATCAATCTAGATGGAATGATTTACAAAATACAAATTATTCTAGTGGATTAATAACCCAACCTAAATCGGAAAATGATATGTGGAAATATTTGGGGCAAGCTGATACATTAGAAGAATGTAAGTTACAATCAGTAAAAGACAAACAACCATTTAAAAGCGTGGTCTATTATCCAGAACAGGTTAATAATGGGTGGGCAAAATCATGTTATGGGGGTATTAATAGTAATAAACCAACACATCAGATAAAACAAAAAAATGTAATTACGTCCATTCCTCCTAATAAATCCACGGCATTAGGGGGTGAGGAAGGATTTAAATTACTTACTATGATGAAAAATATTCAAGATGAGATACAATCATTAATTCAACAACAAATAACGAATACACAAGGTGTTATTAAAAGCAAATCTTTGTTTAAAGTAAATATAAATAATCAAGAATTACATTTAGATGAAGTTATTGAAAAAATAAAGGCTGATAGAGTTGAATTAGATAAAGTATTGAATGCGACCCATAATAATGAATATATTGCATACGACGAAGAGAGTAATTTGAAAAAAAAATCCGCTTTTTATCATTATATGTTATGGTTTATTTTAGCCATTATAACTATTTACATGTCTGTTCATTTATATACATCAGAATCTTATAATATTTCTACATTAACCTATTTATTTGTGACTACATGGATAATATTTTTTTTATATTACTACCACTCTCAAATATCTGAGTATAGCGAAAAAATATCTAATTCCATATCATACTTGTTTAGTATGATTCCTTAAATACACACTATTTATGTATTTTTATTCTATGAATATATTAATAGTAGTAATGGTTGGACCTATAAAGGACGGCAATTTTTATATAAAACAAAGAAAAGTACATGAGAGTAATTTACAAAAGAAAGAAAGTGTGGGTTCTGGGTTACAAATAAAGGAAGGATATAAGAATTATTCTAGAACAGAGCAAAAAAAAATGTCCAATAAATTTGATATACCAAGTGGTTTAGATCCAGGACAAATGGTTATGTGTCAAACAAATAAAGCAAGATATATTAAAATAATTAGTAAAGAGTTATCATCGCCAATGGATTTGGCTAGTTTTCAACAAGTAGAAGTATACGACGACAATGGTAAGAATGTTGCATTAAGTAAAAATAATTATATTAATGATTATAAAATATCTGATGGTCAATGTATCCCTCCTGGTATAGTAGCAGGAGGAGGGCCAGGTAGCTCAAATATTCTTCTAGGTAAAGATCATGGATCTATTACAACAAATGAATGCGAAACTATATGTAATCAAGATAGCAATTGTAGTGGGTTTCTAATAGAAAATGAAACTAAATCAGAAGGGTTAAATAAATGTAAAACATATTCATATCCAAGCATGACTGGAAATGGAGATAAAGGATACTCGTGTAGAGTTAGACAAAGACGACAAGGAGATCCAACTGCTACAGCTACAAGTATTTATTCTACTATTGGAAATGTATATGCTCCCATAAATGGTAATACAAATATAGATGCTCTATATATGGGTAATATTTATGCTACAGCTCCTACAGGAAATCAAAATAGTGAATGGGTATTAGACTTAAAAAAAGATATAAATGTGAAAAAGGTAAAGATATACTTCAATAAAATGTTGAATGAGATGGTTCCACAGCAAAATGCTTTAACATTACAAATATTAGATAAAAATCATAATATTTTAACTACCAAAAAAGTAACATCCGAATTAAAACAATCATTTGATATTGACATTACTGGTTCTAATTGTGGTGGGCCCGTAATTGAAAAAAATACAAATGAATTAGAAAAATTAAAAACAATACAGGACGCATATAATAGAGAATTACAAGAATACAATCAGTCTATTAAAAACTTGATGGAAAATTCAAAGCTATATGTTCACGCCACCAATAACTCTACAAATCGCGCTCATAATAATTGGGTAAGAGATGAAAAGACTGGTTCAATCGGTTATGTTACAAGTCGTGGTGTTTATAAAGAGTTACCTGATCTTGCTATGGGAAACGAGATACAAGGGAATAATAAATGCCCAGGTAATTACACACAGGCACAAACAGTTGCTGTTAATTCTGGTCAAATTCAATCATTATCATCTGCACCATATAATGAAATATTAGAGACAAATGTTGGTCCAATAATCAAAGGTGATCCAATGATATCAAATCAGTCTTGTTCTAATGCCGGTGAAAATATATATATAACAAAGCCAGCTAAAGCGACAGGAGCAAGCTATAAAGGATGTAATAAAACTTCTGGGCAAATACAGAAAGATATGGGTAAAACATCTATACCGGCATGTAGACAACGCGCTGAAGATAGGGGTGTAAATACATTTCAAATGGGACCCAATGAATCTGGTAGAGCATGGTGTTATTTGGGTGATGGGAGTTCTGGTACATATGAGGATGGTACTTCAACATGTCCAATAAATTCTTCTGGTAGACGATTTGGGAAACATGTACCTGTGCGATTTGTAGAACCCAAACATAAAACATTTTTTAATTTTCTTCCAGAAATGGTAGATGCATATGATACATATGCTACTTATACTATGAGTGGAGCGAATAGAAGTAATTTGGGAAAAACATACCATGTAACCGACGACTTAAAAATAAAGATGTACCCAGACAATTTGTTAACAAGTGATGGAGATTCATTTGAATTTGCTGGAAATTTTGATTCAGTTGGAAATAATATTGTATCTGGAACCGGATTATCTTTAGAACAAGTAAAAGCCAAATGTATAAATACACCAGGTGCTGCTGGATTTGTTATGTCTAATGACGGTACATATTATATTAAAAATAATAAAATGTGGCCAGCTGGTAATAGACAAATGAATTCAAATCTTCAATTATATGTTAGAAATAAAACTGTAAAAAATAATAAAAGTTGTAGTAATATTGTTAATTTTTCAACTCAAGAACAATCTGTTGGATATATGAATACGGGTGAAATGATGTCACCTAACACATTATGTAGTTTAGGTATCATATCAGATCGTGATATGGAATTAGTGAAAAGTCAATATGCCAAATTACAAAGTATATTATCTACAATGCGTACAAAAATTGATGAAATATCAAAGGAAGATAGTAGTATGAATGAACAATTAATGAATGAATATAATTTATTACAAATAAACCTAAACAAGTATGAAAAAACTTATAAGGAAATTCGCGATGTTCATCGACTATCTAAACATACTTCTGCACTATATGAAGATTCTACTTTACAAATGAATAGTAGGAGTAGTAAACTTATTATATGGAGTATTTTAGCATTAAGTACAGCGTACATAACTATGAAATATATTCGTTAAGGTGCTATTTAGAATCGACATTCTATTCATTATATATTATCTCTCTTCATAATATATAATGAATGCACAATCAGTAGATAGAGTTCAAGATGAAATACAAAGTGTTACCTCTATTTCACAAATAGATATTCAAATATCTGAATTGTATGCCGAATTAGAAAAATTAACAGTTCAATTAAACCCTGATATATCACAACAACAAAAAATATTGAATAACATTGAAGAATTACAAAAATTAAAAATTAGTTTGTATAACAATATTAGCCAAGATTATGCTAGCGCTCAAGGAGATTTGATAGAAACACGCGATAATTTAGTAAATGATGTGGCTATGACAAATATTCTTAACGATGAAATTGCGAATGTTAATTCAACATTAACTAATTTGAAACATACTAGAAATGAAAAGGTTAGAATGGCGGAAATTAACAATTATTATAGTAGTAAATATGATACACAAACCAATACAATGAAAATTATCGTGTATTTTTGTATTCCCATTTTAATTTTAGGAATAATGATCAAAAAAGACTTAATGTCTCAAACAATTGGAATGTCTATGATTGGTATAATAGTTGCAGTATTAATTATTGTTTTATTTTTTCAATTAGTAGATACAATGAATAGAGATAATACTGTTTATGATGAATATAACTGGAAATTTGATCCTAAGAATGCTACGGTCACTAGTAATAATAATGCACAAGATCAGCCAAAAATAAGTAAAAATAGTGGAAATGTGTGTATTGGTCAAGAATGTTGTCCTCCTGGAAATATCAGTGGTATATCATGGGATGCGTCAAAACAATTATGTGTAGGAAAACCATCGACTACAAAAGAGGAATTTACTGGAAGTAGATTAATAAAAAATGCTTTTGATACTCCCTCTTTCAATATTAATATATTTAAGAATACAAGTAATGTAGATGGATATGACGATTCCGATGTAAAATATAGTAACTTTTAAATCTAGTTATATAATAATATATAATGAATTGTATCGATGCTACACAATTATCAAAAATGATAGATATACCAAAATTTAATAAAATGATCAATAATACTACTGATGTAACAACCAAATTTTTAAAGACATATACAGAAGAACAAAATAATAATAAGAAAAAACTTGAAGATCGTAATTCTAAGATATTAGAAGAACGGTATAGAAAAACTGCGATGGATAAAAAAAGAAATATGACAGAAAAACATCAATCGGTTATGGATATTTTAAATCGGGAACATTTATTTTTACAGCAACAACTTAATAGTATGCAAAATACAACCGATTTAGTAAATGTATTATCAAAACAAAATAGTTACATGAAAAAAAATGTTGAAACTGAGATTCATACCATTGAATTATCTGATAGAAAAACTTATTACGAAGATGCTAGAAATATATATTTAGGATGGTGGTCTAATCTTTTGACCCATATTTATTGGTTAATTATCATTGTATATACTTGTGGAATTATTTTTACAAGGCGTTATACTGAGAAAAGACAATGGTTAATTGTGCTTATGTTAATTATATATCCTCGTATTGCGAACTTCTTATTTTATCTCGTAGCGAGTGTATATCATTGGGTAATTAACAATTTGAAATCTGTATATATTGCTGCTGATATATAATGAATTATAAAAAATAAAAATTGAATAACATTTAATTTATATGATACGGTATAAATTAAATGAATATACGATAAGAGATTATTATGAAATATTATATAGGAACCGCAGGATTTATGGTTGGACAAAAATCGTGGATGAAAATGGATCACATGAATTGTATTGAAATTAATAGTACATTTTATCATTTGCCAAGTATGAATGTGGTTTATTGTTGGAGTAAATACCCCGAAAATGTAAAAATAAGCATTAAAGTATCAAAATATATAACACATACAAAACGATTAAAAGATGTAGAATCACATTGGAAACTATTCTGGGAGAGAATTCAACCATGTGAAAATAAAATTTTATCAGTATTGTTTCAATTACCCCCATCGTTTATGTATACTGAAGTAAATCTGAATAGGATTATTGATATTAAACGATACTTTCCTATAAATATTCATATGGTAATTGAATTCCGAAACAAATCATGGTTGACACAATATGTATATCAAAAAATGGAAGATAGTGGTATTATTATAAGTGGAACATATATTCAGCGTGGTCATCGAACTACAAATTGGCTAGGTGATATGCCATCTGGTATAAATTTTGGAAACCCATCAGATAAAATAGGTTATATGCGAATTCATGGGATGAAAGGTTATAAAGGAGAGCTGACACCAGAACAACTGCTAGATTTATATAAGAAAATAAATATTAGCAATATAAAAAATCAAATTATAATATTTAATAATACATTCTTCAAAGATAAAAAATATTCTACAATGATTAATAATATTCAAATTAAATATGCAGCAATACATAATGCGGTTTCTATGAAGCTTATAACAGAATAGAATAATAACAACAAATATGAAATAAAAATGTTTATTTCATATTTTTACTCTGCGTCTATTATTTGTATACGTTTTTAATCTTCTTCATCTAATGCTGGGTCATATTCATCATATATGATGGAAACATTATTCCAAGACCCCCTTACCTTTTTACCAAAATGACTATTCATATATTCAAATAAATCGCGACCTTTTGGTACATTTTTGCCATGGTGTAATTGGTACCAATTTTTGAATACCTCATATAGACTTGTCTCTTTGATTTTATCACCTTGACATTTCTTTATCTTGTCTGCAACAAACTCACTGTAGTAATCTTGAGTATTTCTGTAACTAGAACTACTTGCCTTGACTGCGTCACAAATATTAACAAGACCATCTGTTTCGTATGCCTTTTCAACTAACATGGAAATAAATACTGGAGCCCAGTTAGCAAATTTACTGCCTAACTTCTTGTCCAATTCAAATTGGTGTTGTCGTTCATCATCAAAATCTTCCTTTTTACAAAACTTGGATTTAAACTCGCATACACACAATCTTCTCCATGTACCTTCATCATTGCTATTAACATCTAATAATGTATTAGTACAAACAACAAGTTTGAATTGAGGAATAAATGTAATACTGTCTTTGAATAATGCTCTTCCCTGTAATGGATCTCCACCTGTAATCTCCTTCATAATACCTTCATTTAGTCTGTCGCCTTTGGAAGGTTCTTGCATAACAGCATATCTACATCCTTTTAATTGAACGATTTCAGATGATGTTCCACCAATCGCATTACGCTTCGAAGCAATCAAGGTAATTGGAACAGTTACTTTGTAATCACCCATACATGCTGACATAAGTTCAACAAGTTTTGATTTTCCATTACTACCATTACCGTTGTAAATATTAAATGTTTGATCGTTATTTTCACCAATCAAGGTAGATGCCAAATGCTCCCACATATATGCGCGAAGGTCTCTATCAGGAAACAATTTATTCATAAAATCGTTAAGTTCATCTATTTGTTGTTTATGTTTACTAATATTTAGTTTTGTATAGTTAATTTTGGTTGATTTGGATAAATAATCATCTGGTCTGCCTTTACGAAATTCTTTTGCTTCAAAATCTAATACACCATTGTTAAAGCATAATAGTCTTGGATTTGCGTCGACCTTATCAATAAATTCACTATCATAAAAGATTTCTTTCGCCTCTCGCATAATATTATCCTTAACACCACGACGCTTTAAATTATTACATATCATGGTAATTTTTTTACATTTGTTCTCTAATGCAGACCGTTTATCACTCGTTGCATCCAGTGACCCACTTCCAATATAAGTTGATATTTCAATCATTTTATTGAAATATATATTATGAAGGTCTTTTGAAATTGCCATACGCAAATTGGTTCCACCTTCATTTTCTTCCCACCTATGTTGAATATAAATATACCAAATATCGCGTTTAATGGATATACATGTAAAATCATCCTTGAACATTTGATACAATACCTGAGCAAAATCGAAATCAGTATCATGCTCAATTGTCTTCTCTACAAAATAATCAATTGTTTCTTCACGAATGCTTTGATATTCTTTAAAATTATTCATTTTTGCCCAATAAATAATAGAACGTTTTGTAAGACCATCGTCATTTGAACGATCAAATCGACACCACATGTCGTAAAAGTCAGATATACTATCGAAATCAAATTTAGATGATTGGGCGCTAAACGCTATCCAAGTAATAAATAAACTTTCATCGGTGTTTTTTAATGCCCAACCTACACGAATCCATTTATCATATGGATCGTAGTATTCTTCATTTAAACACATTGTATAAAGATG